>Ga0315899_10001183_pt1 | contig 30176 bp, 32 predicted proteins | sample LakEriMetagenome_2_FD_203518 | JGI IMG/M metagenome (GOLD analysis project Ga0315899, IMG submission 203518) | Freshwater fungal communities from buoy surface, Lake Erie, Ohio, United States - Buoy 4 MA112 | ecosystem: Environmental > Aquatic > Freshwater > Lake | place: USA: Lake Erie, Ohio... | reverse complement strand
CTAGGATAAAAACACCCCCCCTGCCCCATCTCTGGTATCCGCTCTTATATATATTAAATCATTGATTGCCAAACAACTATCAATGCCGTCTACGAAATTTTGCCAATTTTTTACAATTATTACATCTCCAACGAAAAAAAGTTTTTGGCGGCATATTTATATGGAAAAGATGTATGACAAAAATGTATAGCATTACTTACAACCCCGCGAGGGTAGAAAGCAAACCAAAGAAGTACTCCAATGAAATGAACCGTCACGTGGCGGGGATAAACGTACCGACGGGAATAACGATCAATCAGTTTGCAGAGATGGTTTCTGCACCCAACTCACATTCATGGTACGGCGGCACCTACTCCAATTCAATTAGTAATCAAACCTGGACAAGCACCCAAGTATTTGGGCTGGATTTCGACGGCGGCGATAAAACACCCCAGGAAACCATTCACACACTCCAAGCAAATGGTATCACCCCACAAATCTGGTACACCACTTTATCGAGCACAAAAGAGATGCAAAAATACCGCGTGGTATTATTTGCAGAGAAACCCATAAAAGATATTCAAGAACGTGACCTTATATATAAAGGACTGCTCCAATTGGTCCCACACGCTGACCCAACCTGTAAAAACGCTGGGCGTATATTTTTTGGCGGACAAAGGGCGGCAGTAATACATACTGAGCCCATTTCTAATCAGCAACTCATTGATGCTACCTATATCGCCGCAATTACGGCTGACAAAGGGAGAACCCGGTTTATTCCAGAACGGAATTACCCTAGTCTAAATGCAGAAAATGGTAAATTTCTACTAATACTAGATAGAAATAATCACTTTTCGCCAGAATTCATCACCCCCCACCCTACAACCATAATGGGGGGCGTTTTACCTACTATCGATTGGAAGAAAGCACAAGAGCGGGTTAAAGTACTGGATGCGTTCTTAACTGGGGAGTGGTTGTACCATGACCAACTATTCGGTTTGGCAACAAACTTGATTTATATCAAAGGTGGACAACGGCTCATGAAGGAAACCATGCAACGATTCAATGACCAGGGGAACACTCAGTATACAGAAAACAACTTCAATATTATCACCTATCTAAAAAAGGTACACTACCCTGCCAAACCCATACACTCGTTCTCACCTTACGAAGAAGATGCGGACTTACACGACTTGTACTCCGCCGTTGTGGAGGTAAGGGGAAAAATTGAAGTTATTGAACCCATAATGAGAATGCCACTCTTAGAAGCAGAGCAAACCTTCCAATCCAAATTCTATGACGTATTAAACCTATCCCACGACGATGGCATTTATTTATTCAAGGTCCCCACTGCCATAGGCAAAACCCAATTAATCACCAATGTAAACGCAACCCTTGCATTCCCCACCCATGCACTTAAATGCGAGGTTCAGGAACGTATGTCAGTACCGAATGTACTGAGCCCTGACGCACTTGATTTTATGGATGAAAAACTCAATTCAAGGTTGAAGTATTATTATGCGGCAGGGTTAATTCAAAAAGCTACCGCCATGATACACGACGTTGCCAATACCTCAAATACCCTTCAGTATGACCATTCAGACATCAACCAAGCCCAAGTATACCTTGAACAATTAAAGTTAACCCAGGAGTCGGAAAATACGGTCCTCACCACCCACGCAAGAGCGTTACACCTGCAACACAAACATGACACGATAATATTTGACGAGGACCCGCTAGAAACCATATTGCCCATCCAAACTGCGCAGATCAGCGACCTGGTAAAAATCCAACTAACAAGTACGAAATTGTTTGGCAAAATCAAATTGTACATCAAGACCTTAACAGAGAGCCCGTCCGGAATTCCAGTACCCACACCCCCATTTCCGGGGGACCCTGAGGAGTTAATCCATTGCACATCAACTATTCACGTCAGTAGCAACCTCATCGGACTGTTGACAAGCAATTATTTTATCAAGGATAGCAGGGATAATAATACGTTACACTACATCCAACAAATCCCCTTGCCGAACAAAAAGCGGATCATCGTACTCTCGGCTACAGCGCCAGTAGAAATCTATCGCGCATTATTCGGCGACCGATTAAAAGTTATCGAATTGACCGATGTGGAGCAAGAAGGAACCATCATACAACACACGAAACAATCGTGTTCTCGCAACGCAATGAACCGATATTCGGAATCGCTCTCTCAAAAAGTAGGTGAACTCCCCGTGATAACATTTAAGAGATTCAGGAGTTCGTTTAAGAACCCGGTTGAGGACATGTATTTTGGTAACTGTTCGGGATATAACAACCTTAAAGGAAAAGACATAGCGGTCGTTGGCACACCACACCTAAACAATGTTCTTTATCACTTGATTGCTGCACAAATTAATGGTGCAAATACTCCCAATCCTAGTATGGCCTACCAAAAAGTGGAATACCATGGTTTCCGATTTAAATTCAATTGCTTTGATGACCCACTGTTACGAAATATTCAACTCTCCTTGATTGAATCGGACCTAATACAAGCGGTAGGACGAGCCCGTACGCTAAGAACAAATGCAACGGTGCAAGTCTATTCGAACTTTCCGCTGCGTGCGACTACCAAATTTATTTTTTGAACAATTTGGTTTTTTGATTTTTTTAGGTTATCATTTAATTGGACACAGAGCCATAAACTTTTTTTAAAATAGAATCAGTATGAAACTAGTAGCAATAGACTACACCTATACGGTGGTCTGCAGCAAGAAGGTTGAAGTACCCGACGATTTTACTTTTGAAAGTGCTGAACCGGATGATATGGTCGATGAAATTAATTTTGATATTTCTGAAATCAATGTTACCGGAGATGGCATTTCTTCTGTAGAATTTGATGGTATTCGTTCAGTCGAAATGGATGATTATATTTATCCGTTTTAACGACAATCCCTCAGGTACCCCCTACTATTTCTTGTCGTAAAAGGCAATAGAATGGGTTTGGTTCACAGCGCTAACGAAATACGGTTTCACATACTCAGAATCGTAGTTTTTTTGTGAAACCATTCGAAAACCCGAGGGATTAAAATCAACAAAAAAAGGTACCCTTGCTTGAAATACAGCAGGCGGTACCTTTTCATTTTTGCACTACAATTTTAAGGCTTTTTCTCGAAATATTGCTCTGTGGGGATTCCGGGCGATAGTAACCGATGACAATTAATCAAGAAAGCTCTGATGTGTTCTTGACTCGCACTCAAGTGTAATTCGTAAATTCCATCAGCAGTAAATTCAAAGTCATTCATTTGTCGTTCCACTATACGTTCCTCCTCTTCGGTGGCGGGAGAGTGCAATTGGAAGATATCCCAGTAATCCAAATGGTGAAATTTTCCTTCACCCGCAAGAAGTTGACCTACCAACATGGAACGCAAATCAGTGGTCATCATGATTTCTGATTTAATTGCTCTGCCAATGCCTTACGGACAACCTGGCTTATGTTCTTTCGCTGCTTGATAGTTTCAGCAACGATATGTTCGAGTTGACGACGTGTCACTCGAATGACGATTTTTTTGTTAAGCTTTCCCATATCTATAAATATGGCATTGCCATACAAAAATCTCAATCAGCCAAATAAATTACCTCATCCTCTTTTCTACCTAGAAATAATGCAAGGATTTCGGATTTCTTTACCTGACGCTCATATACACATTTGGGATTTTCTGCGGTTGATGGATTCCTTGGGTATGTGAACGCAAAATACTCTGCAACAGATTTTGAAAGCGTCCAAGAAATACCAAACTCATTCTCTTCACCTTCTATGGTTGAACCACCCCTGTAAATTGTAACAACCTCAGGTAGTTTATCAATCATCCTCTTCTCTTTTGCATTCATCAAATTCTCTTTAAACAAGCGATTCGAACGAAAAGCAATTCCAATATCAACCCGGTAATGATATAAGTCATCTGATGAAACATAAGCATCTCGCAATGTTTTCCAATACTGCTTATCATTTAAAACTGATTGAATGGCTAGAAAAGCTTGGAAACGAGATATTCCAACTGGTAAAAAGCCCGGCATAGCATAATTCATCATGCTAGCTGAATTACTGAAAATCTTATTAATTTCTTTGTTCGTTAGTGGCATCTGACATTTTCTTTGGTTTAACAACATCAATCATCGTGAATTTATTGAAAAACAATTTAGATTTGATAATAATATCAATATGACCATCCTCACCTTTCGCATCCATCTCGTCGGCACGGAACCATTGGTTACCCGAACATTTAAGGTTTCAGCGAAAACTACTATGTATGAGTTGCATCACATCATTCAGTTGGTGATGGGATGGACCAACTCACACTTTTATCAGTTCAATGTGGGAGAAGAGGTGATAGCGGATACCCGATTGGTGGATGACAAGTTAGGACCCGTATCGGATGTCAAATGGGTGATGGTTACCCAAGTGTTCTCCAATGTGGGAACTACCGTAACGTATGAATATGATTTTGGGGATGGTTGGATGCACCACCTTGAATTGGTGGAGATTTCCACTCACCCGATCGATGAGGTGTTACCTCAGATCATTGGGGGTGAGAACGCATGTCCACCTGAAGATTGTGGTGGAACATATGGATATAAAGAATTAAAGGAAGTACTATTGAACCCAAAACACCCAGAGTACAAGAGCACCAAGAAATGGGTTGGCAGTACGTTTGACCCGATGGTGTGTGATTTGAAAACCACTCAACAAAAACTGGGGAAGTTGCGGAAATTGATTGACGAGTACGAAGAAGGGTTTTAGAAATAAATAATTTAACCCTTTACAAGTTCATTTCATTTGGGTATGTTTTGAATGACCTTAAAGTCATAAGCAAAATTTATTCAATATGATAAATGAACACAGAAGTAATGTTCTCCTCGGCAACAGTGAATTGGTCCACGCCACAAAAGTTTTTTGACCAGTATAACCAGAAGTACCATTTTACCCTTGATGTTTGCGCTCTCCCTGAAAACGCAAAGTGTCCCGTTTACTTTACTCCTGATGACGATGGGTTAAAGCAAACATGGGAGGGGGTTGCGTGGATGAATCCACCGTACGGCCGAGAAATACCCAAATGGATTGAGAAGGCGTTTCAAGAAGCGAACTGTACCAAAACCACGGTAGTTTCACTTTTACCAGCGCGGGTTGATACACGATGGTTCCACAACCACATCTACAATAAGTGCGGCGTGGAAATCGAATTCATTAAAGGAAGGTTGAAATTTGGCGACGCGAAGAACTCAGCGCCGTTCCCATCGATGGTGGTGGTTTTTAAACCATGTCCTGATCCATCGATTCAGTATTGCAGAAGTGGGGAAAGTACAACTGCGGAGTAAACAAACTAAGGGTGATTCAGAAATGGGTCACCTTTTACTTTCTAACCCTATCCCCAAACCCTTTACCAAAAACGGTAAGGAAGATGTACTTGAAGTAGTACCACACATTGAGATGCTCGATCATCTTGGCATCGGTTTCTGCCAAGAGTTGAGGTGTGGACATGTCAATTTTTTGAATTTGAGCCAATCCAGTAATACCTGGACGAATCATATACACCCCTCTATTTGTGCGTTCTTCAATCAATTCTAATTGATTAAAGAGGTTAGGACGTGGCCCCACAAAACTCATGTCACCCATCAGCACATTAAATAACTGAGGCAGTTCATCCAGCTTGGATTTACGCAAAAGCGAACCCCATTTAGTAATAGCATTTACTTGAACCAAGTGCGTTGCCACTGCTTGGGTGTTCACATGCATCGATCGAAACTTCAATAATTGGAACGGCTTTTGATTCACTCCAACACGTTCTTGTCGGAACAACGGCGAACCTGTATCAAGCATCCCGATTATCAACAATAACAGGATCAGGGGGCTCAGAATAAGTAACCCCAAAAATGAAAAAACTATATCAAAGATTCTTGTCATCAATTATTGAAATGATTGGAATGTTTTACGTAAACCTTCTCTACTTGTAACAGGAAGTGGCTTGCCAATTGCTTTCATTAATTTCTTGTTACTTACGACATATGAGTCCGTAAGTTTCTGCAATCGTTCTTCATTGAGTGGCAGTTTAAGAACATTTCCTAACTTGGCGCTAAACTCAATAGATCTTTTAGAAATATTCCAAATTCTGGGCTTTCTATTTTGAGATTCTGCTAAAATCGAAATCACCTCATTCGTAGAAAGTGGTGAATCATCTGCTACATTATAAATTCCTGAAGGAATATCTACTCTTTCAATGAGTTCCTTAAAAACGAACATTAGATTATCTATACTACAAAAAGAACGCTTATTTTCAAATGCGCCCAGGGGCCAAGGAATTCCTCTTGAAACCAATTTATAAAGTAGATTAAGATTTCCTTTATTTCCAGGGCCGTGTATCATACTGGGTCTTAATACATAGACCCTCTTTCCTTCTGGAAGTGGTTTAGAAAAAATGTATTTCTCTGCTAGTAATTTGCTTTTACCGTAATGTGTTATTGGATTCGGAATGTCATCTTCAATTAATTCTCCGAGAACAACATCTGCAACGGATTTCACGGAACTAAGAGTGATGAAAACCTTAGCGTCGGATGCAAGAAAAGCATCAAAAACTTTTTTAGTGAGTTCTGTGTTCACTTGATAGTATTCATCTGGGTTTGAAGTGTTTTTTAGATCATGGGCTTTACCCGCTAAGTGTATAATTACCTGAGAATTATCCAAATCTGTATTCACAATTAAGTTTAATGTATTTCTAGTAATTCCACCAACATCAAAATTATTATCGGTGCAAAACTTTTTTAAACTTTCACCTACAAATCCCGACAAACCTGTTGATACTATCATCTAAATAATTATTTTACTAGCATAGCTCCAATCTATCTCATTATCCGCACGGGCAATACTCAAAAATTCAAAATCATTAAGGTAGTATTTAAACTTTGATAACGAACCACCCAGTCCTACATATGATTTAAATTTTCTTTTTAAAGATAAGCTGCTAACTATCCTTTGATCAGGATCAAAATCTCTAGGGTGAAAATATGTCATTAAGTAATCAGATTTTTTAGAAAGATTGCAAATCACTGAGTACGGCAATAGTCTAAAATACCCACCACCAGAGAATATCAATTTCTTACCAAATAATTCATGATAAGTCATAGGAAACTCTTTGATTGAACCACTCGATGTTTGTATAACATAAGGAGTTTTTGGACCAAAACCAGGTAACCCTCCATAATCATGTGAGGCTGGAAAAATAGATGCATCATATTTAAAACCTAATTCAACGAGAATTTCAAGATATGAAATATTTTCCTTTATTATTGAAAAACCTGGAGCTCGGTATGCATTTATTTCTTCACCAATAACATCTTCCAATAACTTTTTTGCTCTATCTGTATCTTGATAAAACTGCTCTCTAGAAAATTTGTATGCTAATTGATGCTGATAAGAATGACAACCTACATGATGACCTTGATTTTTTATATTTTTTATCACTTCTGGATGTTTTTCTGCTAACCAACCTAAACAGAAAAATGTTGCCTTGTAATTAGTATTATTTAATTCAGCCAGTATTCTATCGACTCCAGAATATATACGTACTTCATGACGCTCCCAATTAAGATTGTCATCCATAAAATCGCAATTATACCAATCCTCAATGTCAAATGTCAAAATATTCATATTTTAAGTTCTCATTATTTAAAAATACTGTAAATCCAATCAAGCAAATATAGTTTTCCAAAAAAATTTAGAAGACAATCACTTTATTAATCATGACTTGTATAACATTTTATTTCAAAATGCGGTTTTAAACTGATTTCACTGTGTGTTTATTGTGATTCTATTGATCTCTCCATTCTTTACATAATAAATCTCCTTAGATATGTCCATCAAGGGCCTATCAGCAAAACTATCTGTAAAAAATACATCCAAAAATAAGACCCCGGCTTTTTTTAAAAGTTGAACCTTCCCTACACCATATGGATGTTGAATTATTCTAACGCTACCCGATTGCGAAATAAACTCTGTAGCTATACACTCTACGTTCGGAAATAATCTGTTAACAAAATACTGTAAACTACCAGTTACAATGAGAACTTTGGTGTCTGATTCATTAATAAATTGATACATTTTTTGCTCCACATCTCTATGTTTCACAAGTTTTGAAATCACCTCTTGATAAAAATCAATATTGTTAAATTTCTCTATATTTCTAATTAGAAATGTCTTATAATAAACCAAGAATCTTTTATTACACAAAACTAAAATCAGTTTAAAATACAATAAAAATAAAAAAAATAAAAAAGAAACTACATTTTTTCTTATTAAATAATTAGACAATGACTTTTGTAGAATTTTAAAAGTATCACCTTGGACTAAGGTTCCATCAAAGTCGAAAACAACTATTTTTTCCATATAACTAGATGTCTTAATTTTTTGTAGTATAAATAAACTAATAAATGAAAATTAATCGATCTAAAAATTGAAGAATAAGACCAATTAATAACTACAAACTTTTTACCTAACAATGTCCCCGAAATAAAATCTTTAAAAAATAACATAGTTCCATAAGGAAAAATCCACCATAAATAGAATTCTTTCCTCCCTTTAGTCTCCACAGTATACGCATTCATACAAGAATTAATGTAGTTGTGTATTACTTTACTTTCGCAAATTTCTGAAAGTAATACGGAACCCCACAATCTCGGATTTATCTCAATTAACTTGAAATCACCAGATATTTCATCATATAAATATTCAACCATGACTAAACCTGAATATCGAAGTTCCAACAAAAGTGGTTCTAAGTAATACTGAACCAACTTTTCATCTGTTACCGTCATTGATTTTACGGAAACCCCACCAGAGTTAGGGTATGTGACTAATCGCCTGTGTAAATACGACGAAATAATTAATCCATCTTTTACAAAAGCAAAGGCACCAATTACTCCCTTTGAATTATCGACATATTCCTGAATTAAATAATTATCTAAATTGTTTGGTAGTTTTTGTAAATCTGAATCTGTTTGTACTATGTAAATCCCTTTTGAACCACTTCCTATTTTAGGTTTACAAATAAATGGAAATTTCGCATTACCTAATGATCCGTATACTTCGGGTATCGGAATGATTTTCGATTTGCAAAATTGAGCTAATTTTACTTTATCGCGAACCAAATTAAAAATTCTTTCATCCGGGATTTCACAAAGGATCCTTGACTTAGCATAATTCTTGATGTAGTTATAATAGGCTAAGAGTAATTCTTCCTCAGTTGGCATCAACACTAAATCTTCATTTATATATAAACTTTCTAGCTTATTAAATACATCTGACCAATTAGAAGTATTTGCTGAAATATGTACTAAATTTTTATAACACATAAAATTTAATAACCTCAGAAATAATGATTCTTGATTTGATATAATGATTATATCGCAAGTTGAATAATTTGTGTTCAATAAAATGTTGAATAAATCGAATACTTTACGCTTATCAATATAAGACAATATTATCTTTTTCATTTTGTTTTATTTAATATTACAAATATTATACTTTATGCATACACATGGAAATATTTAATCTTTAATTGGTTAAATTAATTTTGGATACTTCCAGAAATTCATTGCTAAAAAGATAGTAGACACCATTGATATTCATTAAACTTTCGGTACAGTTATTCAATATTTTAGTCGATCATCATATAATAAATTTTCACAATTTATATGTAAATATAAGGCCTTAGAAAATTATCAATTTTAAAGTCTCACAAATCAAACAATGTAGTCTATTTAGTTTGAAAATACTAAAACATCGAATGGCTTGCCATCAATCTCATTTGATTAGTATTGTAGTTACAAATTTTAAGTAGCGAATTCTATTTTGACTAAATTGTATTCCCCCCCCCGGTTGTAGTAACACCAAGTTAGGGATTTTCTATGTTCTTTAAATTCCACGGGCGCCATGTCCTTGAGCGATCCGTGGGGTCTAAAGTGATTGTAGTTGTGCTGAAATGCTTCGGTGACAGTACGTACCTCATGCATGTTCTTAATTAAGTAGGCATCGAGGACTTCGGTGCGGAAGGTGCGGTTAAAGCGCTCGATGTAGCTATTCTGTGTTGGCTTACCTGGCTGAATAAACTGCAGCTCGTTCTCTTTGTCCTTGGCCCAAAGCTGCATGTGGTGGCTTGTGTATTCAGGTCCATTGTCTATGCGAATGCGTTTGGGCTTTCCGTGGAAGTCAATAAAGTCACCCAAGGTGCGTGTTACCCTCGGTGCCGGTAGCGATCTGCCGATATCAAATCCTAGGTACTGCCGATTGTAGTCGTCAATCACATTGAGTACGCGCATCTTGCTACCGTCCATTAAGCTGTCGCTCATGAAGTCCATGCTCCAGCATTCATTGGCCGCTGGGGCTGCATCAGTGGCTCTTTCACTTGCACCAGACGGCGTAAGCGCTTCTTACGAAGCTTGGCTAGCTTGAGCTTGGCATAGAGCCGCTCGGTCTTCTTGTGATTCCAGCCGAAACGCTTATTAAACACCTTGGCCATCATGTCCTGTCCATGGGCTGGATTCTCGTCGGCATAGGCGCGCATCAGCCCAAGTGCTGGCTGGTCGGCCCGCTTGCGGTGGTAGTAAAACATGCTTGGCGAAAGATTTAATAAGGCAAGGGCCCGACGAAGGCTGATGCTAAAGTGCACAAGTATCATCGTGACGAGCTCCATCCGCTCGTCGGGCCCCAGCCTTATTTTTCGATCACGTCCTTTAGAATCTCTTTGTTAAGGATCGTGTCGGCAAGAAGTCGCTTCAGGCGACTGTTTTCGAACTCAAGGTCTTTTAAGCGCTTGACATCGCTGGCTTCCATACCGCCGTACCTCTGCTTCAATTTGTAAAAGGTGCCCTGACTAATCCCAAGGTTCCTGACGATGTCTTCGGCCTTACGACAACCCTCTTGCTCCTTTATGGCCTTGATGACCTGGCCCTCATTGAATCGACTTGTTTTCATTACCCGAAAAATCAAAATTTATCCTTTTGATTGTTTTTGACTTTCGGGGGGAATACACAATAACCTCTGTCTATATTCAAAATTATATCAAATTATCTGTCAATTTCACGAGGATTAGTTAGCCGATCGGTTTAGTTAAATATTTGAACTAAATTATTACATAAAATAAAAAAATACTTGAAATTTTAAAGAGAGTATTCTTAAACATCATTGCTATGCGATTTTCAAAAATAAGTAAACCCTAAATGTAAAACTTATAAAATAGATTCTTTGTAAATTTTAAATAATTCAGAATGAACAACTTTCGGATCAAAATCTTTTACTCTAACTAATGCATTTGCGGAAAATGATTCATATTGAAGAGGGTTACTCATTATACCTATAATAGCTTTTTTTAAACTATCCACATTATTCGGCTCAACAGTAATGCCAGTTTTACCGTTCAACGAAACAAACGGCACGCCTGAATTAACATTTGTATTTATTACAGGTAACCCATATGACATAGCCTCTAATTGCACTATCCCGAAGGCCTCCCCTTCATTTATAGACGGCAATACAAATAAATCAGCATTTTTATATTCAAAATCTAATTCTCGTTCTGTCAGAACTCTCCTGAAATATACTTGGCTTTTTAACTTCATATCAACCACTAACATTTCTAAATTTTTCAACTCTTCACCATCACCAACAATCGTAAGTGATACATCCAAATTACTTATCGACTTCAATAATATATCTACGCCCTTGTACAATCGCAATTTCCCAACGAATAAAATATTAAATCCATTAGATGGGAACGATCTTGGAACGACATTTTCTTTAGGTCGATGAGAAATCGGTAAAACCGTTACCTTATTACTAAATAAATTTAGATACTTAGAATTATCAATTACACTTCGAGAAGTAACAATTACTCTTGAAGAATTAACAAGAACGAACGTAATAAATTTACCATAAAAAAAATCGAACTTACCCCAACGATGTTTTTCAATATTACCATGCCAAGTCATCACGAATTTTTTTCTCCTAAACGGTAATAGTAGTAAAATTTCAAAAATTGGAAACGGATAATGATGATGAATAATTTCATGATTGTAGGCCACTTCAACAAATCGCTTGAATGGAATCCCAATCGGTTGATTCTTGTAATAAAACCATGGTTTGCAAACATGAACCATTACCTCAACTCCATTAAAGTAAAGTACTACATCTTTATTACTTTCTCCAAAACAAAAAACAGAAAAAGAGAAACCCGAACCAGAAAACAAATCTGAAAAAACAATGTCCTTAACGTATGTTTCAAAACCACCATGTGAATTGTAAAAATATTTTACCAAATGTAAAATTCTCATGTCAAAATAAATTAAAAATAATCAGAACTATCGCCATTATTTTCCTTCGAATACTCATGTTTGAAACTAATACTTCAATTACTAAATGATATTTATTCTTTATTGAATTTTTATACTTACACGACAAATTTAATATCTTAGAGTAATGATTACTTAATTCTAAATCCGAATAAATTTGAACAGCCATTAAAACTTTGTGTGATGGATATTTGAATAATCTTTTTACTCTTGAAAAAAAAGAATCTGCGCCTAATCCAACAACATTTCCATCATGTTGACGATATAAGATGTAACCATTCGGATCATTAATTAAATGAGCTTGGGTTAACAAAGCACAAAAATATGTAATCCCATCATGATTCAATGGTGAATTAACTAACTCAAAATTTACTCTTGAAACGGAAAACAAAACATTTTGAGAAAATACCATAGAGCAACCTAGTGTATTTAAACTAACAAAAGACTCAATTAATGTATTTTTCCTATGTAGTGTGATTTTTTCAATTTTCTGCAGATCTTTCGATGCTTTTAAATAAGAAGAGTAATATAATTTGTTCTGATTAACAATTTGATCCAATGATTTGACAGCAACAATCAGTTTATTAGGGAGCCAAAAATCATCTTGATCACTATAAGCAAAATATTGATAATTAGCATATTTAACTTTCGCAATTCTAACTAATTCTAAAAAACTTGATGAACAACCCACATTTTTACCTTCAATTAACTCAATTCTATCAATCCATCCATCTAGTTGAATTCCCTTTATTATCTCAATAGTATTATCGTTGGAACCATCATCTCTAATCAACAAAAACAGATTAACACCTCGTTGTAAAAGAATCGAAACTATTTGGTCATAAATATAGTCTCCACCATTGTAGGTGGACATAAGGACCAGCACTTTTCTAATGTCTACTTTCACCTTTTATTTATTATTTCATTTTTAATCTATAGGCCTTGTAAGCCTCTAATATTAATTTTAAACTAGTCTTCTCTTTTCCAGGGAAATTACGGATAAAATCTTTTAGTACTTCTAATAGTAAAATAATAAATGGCAACTTAAAATCACCTACTTTGTGAAAATATATAAATTTGCTTGTTAACAATTGTTGAAAAAGCCATGCATTTCTGTGCTTCATTGTTTTGTTTGAAGCTCCACCAATGTGGATTAAGGAAATATCTGGAACATATTCTACAGTATATCCGCTTTTCCAAACTATATAACATAAATAGGTTTCTTCGTAATATAAAAAAAAATCATTATCAAAACCACCCACTTTCTCAAAAATATCACGGCTCATAAACATATCCGCCCCAATAATGTAATCCACTTTTTTAGAAATCAAATAATTATCTACAACGGCAGGCTTAATCTTCTCAATAATACATGGTAAGACTTTGTGGAAACCAAGTGTTAAAAATTCATACCAAAGACTCGGAAAATTTCCATAAGAAACATCAGTTTCAAGACCTTTATTCAATAATTTCGCTCCTATAATTCCTATACCATCCTTACTTTTCGACTCATAATAACTCACAAAGCCTTGTAAACAATCATTTATGAAGATAGTATCAGAATTAAGGAATAATATATATTTAGAATGAGTCTGATTTGAAGCTATATTATTTGCTGCTGAAAATCCCAAATTCTCTTTTAAAGCAATTAACTTTATCTCTGGGAACTTCTGACTTATTATTTTAATAGAATTGTCTGTTGAGCAATTATCAACAACACAAATATCAAAAGTAATGGACTTTGTTTCTCTATAAATTGAATTAACACAATCAATAATCAAATATGGGGTATTATAATTTACAATAATTATAGCTACATCAATATTATTCGAATTAATCATTTGTTCTAAATTAAATCCTATTGAATTTCAACTGTTAAAGTGTCATCAGGTTGGAATATTTCTTTTTGATGTTAAAGTCTTAATTCCCTCAATGTTAAAAAACCGTAAGTACCCCTTTTAACAGACAGTCGTTGATCTGTGAATATCGGTAATTTTAAATCCCTTTTCCATTCATCATGTAATAGATTATTCAACACTACAAAGGCTCATAGAACGAATCTATATTGCAAATGCAACTATCCGCTGACAAGGCTGATAAATCAACTTTCATTAATTCATTAATAATTCTGTCCTCAAATCGATAACGAATAAGTTTACAAGGATTACCGCCATATATACCATAAGGTTCAAGATCCCCAACTACAACGGAACCAGCAGCGATAACAGCTCCCTTGCCTATACTAACGCCAGACAAAATAATAGCGCCAAAACCAATCCAAACGTCATCACTAATAATGATCGGACCCTTGGATTTAGCATCCCTATCAGGATTTTCACTTATGAATTTTGAATAAATAGGATATGTCAACGATGTATGAAGATTGTGATTTCCCCCTAAGATAAATGTCACATTATTAGCAATAGATACAAAATTGCCAATTTCTAATTTTTCGGCAACATTACCATATGATTGAACATTTAAAAATCCGTATGTATAATTCCCTATTCGAACTTTATCCAAATCAATAAAATTCATTATCTCAACAAAATTATGTTTATTTCTTCTCCTGAATTTAAATTTAAAGAGTTTTAATCTAAATTTCCTTAACATGTGTTAATTTATTAAAAATGACATAGATAAATAGCATTTCCTGTGAAGGGAAAAAAGGAGTAACTAACATTAATATTATGATAATTGAAACAAAATTTCGCATAAAACGCTTAAACTTATGAAAAATATGCAATAAAAATAATCCAGCGCCAATTATACCTGAATATACCAAAATATAATGGAACCCACTCAAATACAAATCATCATCATCTAAAAATAAATATGTCTTTGAAGAAACTTCTAATAAATTTCCAGGAATTCCCAATCCGAAAACTTTACTATAATTATCCAATGCATCAAACACCCAAAATCCCCTTAAAACCCGTATATATCCCGAATCAGTATCTTTCGGATCAAAAATTTCATTTGATCTGGGGCCTAATAATTCAACTATATTTGAATAATAAATCAAAATAACTATTAAAGGAAATAGCGCAAAAAACAGCAATTTCATATTACTGTATTTCCTTAAAATAATCGAAATAAAAATTGAAAAGGCACTAATAATACCTACGCCCGAATTAGAAAGAACTAATACAAGCATCAAGATAAACAATGCGATATATTCACGAATATTATAAGTTCTTATTGTACTGTAATAAACTAATAGTGGAATTAGATAAATGGATTGATGAGCTGGCTCGAGGAAAAAAGTCGAGAAACGATTTGAATTTAAGAGTATCGTTGAGATGTACTCATTGTTCGGCAATCCGGTATTAAGCGGAATTATATTAGAAACAAAAATCAACCGCAAATCAAACAAATAATAGCCAACATATTGCATAAGGAAAATTAAACAAATTAAAATCGCAATTATTTTATAATATTTGATGAAATAATTTATATCAATAATCGATAAAGAGAGAAATCCAAAAATAAACAACATTAAATTAGGGGAAACAATATGCAAAATATCACCATTACTTATCGCGACAATACTTCTCCACGCCAGTAGATACAGGATATACCATGGCAGTTCAAGCAATTTCATTTTCCGATTATGAAAAAAAAGAGCAGCCGAAATTAATCCATAAATCAGTGTTCCAAATCCAAACGGAACGAAACCATAAACGTTTAGAACAGGAGATACTAAAAGTAATATAGAAAGAAACTTTTGCCTATCCATGATTATAGTAAGTTGGGAATTCACTTCCTATATAAAATATCATGTTTGTAATTTAAGAAACGATTTGAATCTAATGGAGTAATTATTCGGCACTCCAAACCAATAAGAAATTTCTAATCTGTTAAATTGATCGAAATTCACTTTAAGCACTGAGAAGTTCTGTTTAAACACATTATATATTCTTTCAGTCATAAACGGACAAATAAGACGCTGTCAAATGCTTGTTAGAAGTTGTTGCGCCGGAAACCTCATACAGGGTATTCAACCCTAAAAAAATCGCCCTAGAAAAATCTTTAAAATCACCCTGCATATAAAGCTGCCCGTTTTGACCTTCAATTATATATTCTTCAAAAGATCCAACATTTGATGCTACTACAGGTCTATTTAAAGCCATGGCCGTCATAATGACTCCGCTTTGTGTTGCATCAGTATATGGGCAAACAACCAAATCACAATTTCTTAATAAAAAAACAAGTTCCGACGAACTAATGAACCTGTTAATAAAAGTGATATGATCATTAGCATTGATTAGCTTACTTAGTCTGTCGTCAACTTTTCCACTTCCAGCAATAACAAGATGCAGATTATCGGCACGACATGTAAACTGTTTAAAACTATCAACCAAAAAAGGCAATCCCTTGTATTCACTTATCCGACCAAAAAACAATATTAATTTATCACCAGTCAAACAAGATTTTAATTGACTACATTGACTTAACGAAATCCTTCTATATGAAAAATATATAGGCAAATTTAAAACTACAATTCTATCTTTAAAATTATTGAATTTAGCTCGAAATAATTCAGCGCTGTAATTAGAGTATAAACAAAATTTATGCACCTTAAAAAAAAATAGTTGTCTAAAAAACTTATCTGATTTTTTAAATTCTCCTGTATGCGGTACAGGGTCATGTAAATTTAAAATAATTGTCTTACTATAAGCAAATAGAGCACTAAATATTCTCGGGGAAATGTCATCAAAATGTATAAACGAGTACCCCCCTTTTAGCATTAAACATAAAAGTTTAAAGTTCAGCAAAACCGTATTTATCCCATAATTCTTTTTGAACACAAGGAAATTAACTGACCGGCAATATTCAAAATATGCATCAAAAACGCATGTATCATTTACTTTATCTCGTATATCTGACCACTTATAAATTCCCGATTTAATGATTTTTTTGGTAGCGAACACTGTTTGGTCGGTCTCGCCTTCAATCAAGACAATTACAACATCAAGACAATATTTTTCACTGACCAATGATATTTGCTCCAAAGAAAAATCCAATAACCTAGAAGATGTGATGTAAAATATATTCATAATTTAATCAAAAGGAGGAAACCACTTTGGATTATACAATAGATTATCACTCCTTACGCCTATTTGAACTGCAGGATTTCCCGCTACTATAGTATAAGGATTTACAGACTTAGATACAATTGAACCTGCAGCTATAACAGCACCCCGACCAACAGTCACTCCAGGCAATACTATTACACCGGTGCCTATCCATACATAATCCTCAATTACTATTTTCTTAAAAACATTAACAAATAATGGCGAATTATAATTGTGAGTAACCGTTATCAATTTTACAGATGGTGAAATTGATACATTATTTCCAATTATTAAAACCCCACGGCCATCCAAATAGCAATCTCTATTTACCACACTATTACATCCTATAGAAACATTAAATCCATCTATAAAGACTCTCATGTGAATTGATGATCCCTCGTTCATACAAATACCTAGAATATTTCTATAAAAAAAATGCCTTAACTTATATGACGGAACCCTATTAACAATATTATTATTTAAGTAATTTAGCACAAACTCCTTTGGCCAATGCAAAACTGACCGAATATGCTTGTTTTTAATAAATGATGATTCCCAAATTTTTCTCATAACTATCCTAATAACAATAATATCAATTCCACTTTAATTTACGTATTGAAGCAAATAATTTAGAGCATGCTATTTGAAATTTGGATTTATAATAATGGCGCATGAAAAATAAAACATCTTGTTTGCGATCAACGTATATTTCAAGTGGATGTTTCAACGGGAACCTGAGGAGTTCTTGAGTCAGATTGGAATGTAAACTATTCTCGTCCTTGTAATGAGTAGCATCTTTGCCAAAACCTATATTTGAAACCAAGTTAGCATTAGGTATTATAGAAATTCCATTATTTTTCCACACGGAAAAAACAGCCCACCGAACATCCCAAATATTGTATTTAAAATTTTTCAACCAAAATTGTTCCTCAATTCTATTAAAAAAATTTCTTGATGGCAAAAACATTTCCTCGGTCTTGTCATACATTTTCCACCTGTCTCGCCATGTTGCCCACCCCCAAATTTGTCCATACTTTGAAAAGTAATAAGACGCATCACCGCGTTGTTCATTTAAATTCGTCCCACTAATATGCATCACTTCTTTAACATCTTTATATGTATGTAGCATTTCCAAGCAATAACTAAAAAAACTCAAATTTGGAATGCAGTCATCCTCCAAAATTATACCCATTTCAACATTTTCAAAGAACCAGTCTATGGCATTTGGTATGCAAATACTACATCCAAGATTTACAGAACTATATCTCTTTACAATCAAACATTCCCAATCAATTCCTTCAATTAAATCTTTTGATTTTTTAATGTTAATTTCATCTAATAAAATATTTTTACGAGGACCATCGCATGACACATACAAATATTTTGGTTTCAAACTCCTTAAAACACCAAGTAAATTTGTAACTTTCTCTGGTCTATTAAAAATATTAAGTAAAATTGGCACGTCTTTAGGACTTAAAGTTCCCATAATAATCAATTTATTTAAACATTAACTATACTAACTTATTTAACACCAGAAATTGAAATTATAATATGATTATTCCCTTACTAATCCGTTGGAATTCAATTCGCAAGATAAAAAGAAATTTCTTTTATAAACTTTGTATAAACCGAGTAAGAATTTAGTCTAGTTTGTACAAATTCAATACTATTAGCTGCTATAGTTTCTAGTTCAGATTGGTTATTCTGATAATATTCTATTTTACTTTTTAGATCCTCTAATGAACCATCATATCCGATATAATGAATGCCCTCGATCATCCCAAGATCAGAATACATTTTGTCAACTTTTCCAATGTAAACTGCACCGCATGCCATTCCTTCGACAAAACCAATTCCAGGAAGACCTATAATTTCCTCAGGATTGACAAACATTTTATAATCATTATAAGTTTCAACAATATCACTTTTAAAATAATCACGATCATTGCTATAATATTTGAAATCTTTCGAATTTAACAAAAAATAGAACAATCTAGCATACGATCTAATCTTCAAAATGACATGTTCAAAATAAGCTGATTTATTCCTTACCAGATGTTTCACTTTTGAAATCTTACAGTCAACCTGGTTTTTTAAAAACTCACTATTCTCAAATATTGTGGACCTCATTGGCTGTAAAATATTGCTTTTGAAAAAATCAAAAAAAACAGGATCGCTGATTGCTGAAGTCAATGTACCAGTTGCAACTGCAATATTTTTTCGATCTTTGAACATCTTCTTTACGATAAATCTCTCGCCAGGCACGAACGGTAGGACTAAAACATCTTTCTGATACCAATTAAAATTTTCCCTAAAAAAGGGACTATTAATAAACAAGTTACTTTCAGCAACAAAATAATCAACTCCAATTAATCTACAATTTGTTGCGCCTAATTTAGAATTATAGCCATAATGAGACAAATGAATAACTTTCAAACAACTCATTTTTTCAAAACGACTATTAATAATTTTTCTATTTACTTTAAAAACTCCAGTTTCATTAGTAAAATTTTCATATAAAAACGTAAATAGCACATCATCTTTCTTCAGCTTATTCGAGTCTAAAATTATTTTAAATTTTAATAGCGAAAGCCTATTGATAATTAACCATAAATAAAAATTAAACAATACGGGAATAGTATATCGAAAACTAAACTTCGTAAAGCTACTATTGTCTAAGAATACATATACCTTACTATTATTATAATATAAATAATTAAAAAATGGTTCATACTTATCTACGGATCGTGTTCCAGAAATTACCGAACCTACGGTTTTTTTATACCACAAAGTATGCGGATTATGTATAACTAATCTCATAAATACTTATCCCCGATTGATTAATCTAGATATATTCTTCCGAAAATCCAATTGTAAATATAAACTAAGCTTAAAGATTGAAAACAACACTAGTGATATATATAGAACATAAACAAGTATTCTATTGCCAATAAAGAATTCGGCAATGAACGTAGAAAAAATAAAAACACAGGAAACTAAAAATATTACCTTAACATTGGAATTAAAAACAACACTATACAAGGCCTTAGAAAAATAATAAACACCAAAAAAAATTAATATTGTATCAATAATAAAAAAGTAACCTACGCCATCTATTCCGAAAAATAAATACCCAAAAATCACAGATAGTAACAACATTAAACCACCAATAAGTGCATACTTAAGGATGGTAGCAGAATCGCCCCTCGCAAAAGGAATTAATGCCATTGCATAACCTGCAACTTGAAAAAAAGAACCAACACTCATAAGCTTTACTAAGTCAGATATCACAAGAAATTCATCAGAAAATAAAACCGATATAAAAAACGAGGAGAAAACAAAAAAGGTCATTAAAAGTGGAGCTGCAATTAAAATTCCAAGTTCAGTATAATCGTTTATTAATTCGTTTGACCCTTTGACATTATTCTGTAACTGAGTTAGTTGTGGTAAATAATTAAAACTTAGAGCATTAAAAATCAAGGCTATTGAAGATGTTGTTAGAGTGATACTAGCCTGATAAAAAGCAAGTGTATTGAATTCTCCTTCCTTTATCAAGAAAAAGTTAATTAAAAGAAGAACTATTACTCCTATAATGGCTGCAAATAATGTAGACAAACCATAACTAAAAATTGGTTTAATTTCCGCTAAAAACATCCTAAAATTCACATCAACCTTGCGAAATTCAACAATTTTTAACATAAATAAAAAAACAAAGATCCCTGAAAAAGAAGAAGTTAAAATAGCAACCAGAATAGAACTTTCCCCAAAAAACCGGAAAAACACGAAAGAACTAATAACAGTCAACGTCGAGTTAAATAAAGATGAATAAATTAATCCCATCTTCATTTGCAAACCTTGTCCGATACTTTGAGATGCTACCAGTAAAATATTTAAATAAATTGCAAAAAATAATAAACAAGCTTCGTTAAACTCAATTCTATAATTAACAAATGAATCGCTAATAGCAATAAAAGCGATTAAAATAAAAATTAAAACAAAGAAACAAACGATTAAGTAACGATAAAACAAATTAAGAATAAAATTAATCCTACCACTTTTTCCCTCTTCTTTATAAATAGATAAATTCCTTGAAAAACCATTATTTATTCCTAATAGCAAAAAAAGCTGCAAATTGACGATAATCGTTAGGTAGAATGAAAAACGTCCATATCCATCAATCCCCAAATAAAGAGCAGCAAATTTCCCTCTACTTAGAACACTAACCGCTTGTATAGCTTGTACCGCACCAAACAATAATGTAGTATTAAAGACATTTCTTTTACTATTATTCATTGAAAATGTAATACTTAATCTTTTATTTCTTTTGAAATCTTTCTTACTAAATCAATAAAATAGCTTTGAATGTGTTCACAAGTATTAAACCTTGCAAATTAATCAACAAACCTAAATAAGCGAACACTGTGTTACTGTCGATTTCCATTTGAACCAAAAACGGAAAAAAGGGAATTGCCGAATTCTAATGGATATTTTAAAATTGCTTAGAATCAGAAATATCCAAAATATTGAACGATATGAAAATCATTAAATAGGAAATAGGAAATAAATGTATTATATACTTTATTAACCTTATTCGAATAAATTTATTATATTTTGAAATGTCACTTTTTTTCAAATTTGTAGTACCTGGTGTATCTTGTCGAGCCAACTATGATCATTAAATACTTATCATATAGCTTATTTTTAAAAACCCATTCATAAAAGGCTTCGGGCACCTCATTTGGATGGCATCCCCAGTCATCAAACAGCAAATAAAAGGGTTCATTTCTACCAAACAAATGTTGTTCTACCATTTCTAATGCAATTTTTGTAGACGAATACAAGTCAGCATCGAAATGAACAAGAGCAAAGTCATTCGATATGTTGAAAATTTCTCTTTTCACAGTTGGGTCATTATACCAACCTTTTACCAAATGAACCTTATCATGTAATGATTTAGGTGAATATTTCTTAAAATTATTCATTACGAAATTCAATTCGGTATCCGAAAAATCACCTTTTTTCCATATTGTTGAATTGTGTGGTAGGCCTTCAAATGAATCTACCCCTATGAACTTTCGATTATTCGAATTACTACCAAGCAATTTGGCAAAATATATTAGACTTAATCCTTGCCATGTTCCAAATTCTAAAAGGCTACCATTAATATTACTCTGATCTAAATCATTTACTACCTTGGCCATATTCAGATATCGTCCCACCTGATGCTCAACTTCAGGTATGTGTGAATTTGATTTTAGAAAATCATCTTTCAACGAATCAGAATTAAGGATATAATCAATACCACGCCATTTCTCGTTGAGTTGGGTTTCTTCATCAAATTTATTTAAACAAAATTTCAAGTACTTTACGATTTTTTTCATTTTCTTTTATGTAATAATTTTCATTCGTTTTGTATTTCAACTATACTCCTATTCTGCGAAAAAACTTTAAATTAATCTAAGATCAAGGGTTTTGTTAATTTACACGAATTTGCCTTGAATCAAAATAGGCGACAATAGAAATAATCTTTCCACTTGAATCAAATTCAATAATATCTACTACATTTAGAATATTCAAATCAAAACAAATTTCAAGCTCAGCCACTAATATTTTTGAAAAATAGTCAACAAACAACTTCTTTTGGTTTATTTTAATTTCTTCAGATGAACTAAAAATTTTCTCATTCGCCAACAGTACATTATCTATTCCTTCGATATTTCTAATTATTGGATCAAATAATTTGATTTTTGGGCTAAAAAGTCTTTTTAGGGAAGTTAAATCTTTACTTACAAAACAACTAAAATATTGCTCTCCCAATTCTAAAATTTTATTTTCTTTCATACATTTTACTTTGTTGCACACCAGTTTCCTGATCCTTTTTTTAAATCAAGATTCAAAATGTCAAACTTTTCATTAAATAGTTTTTCAATAATATATATAACAGCTTCAGCTACTGCTCCCTCGCCACCTTTAGCTTTTGTTACATGTTTTGCATACTTTTTTGTATTATAAAACGCGTTGGCGGGGGCAATGCTATGACCAACTTGCTCAAATACGAGCGGATCATATATTCCATCACCCATATAGATAGTCTCCAAAGGATCAAACCTTTCCCTAATCCATTGTATTCTTTCAAAAGTACTAACAAGACTCACAGAATAACCCATATCGTCATGTATTCTTTTTTTCGTGATAGCAAATCCACGCTTATCACCTGAAACCATTTCGACATGCAACTTATCTTTTATAATTGACAATGCATCGTTGTCGGCATCTCCAAATATTTTGAATACTTTACCATCGGCGCTATAATGAAATTTCCCGTCGGTAAATACTCCATCTACATCAAGAATGAAATTTTTAAAAATCATAATTTAATTTATTTAACTCTTTATATAAATTATACTTTCCAAAATAATATAAAAACATATCAAAAGGGTGATGGTGTAGTGGGGACATATTCAACCAAATTATTGCCCTAAGTAACTTTACTTTTTTTACATCTACGCCTCTTTTCTGTAAGTATGTAAAAAAGAAATTCTCGCATTCGACTAACAATTGGTGTCTATGAATGTTAACTATTATACTATCTCGATTTACCTTAAATGTAAAATTATCATTATCTATAATTTCATGGTTTACAACTAAGTTGTGTGCTAGTTTAGCTAAATCATAATATTGATCTCCAGCTTCAATTTCGCCACCAAAATCTTGACGCCAATCAATTAGCTTATATTGAGATTTATTTTGAAAAATAATATTATCTAGAATAAAATCACCATGAAATGTAGTAGGTGTATTTTGACTTAAATTAACAAAATCCACACTTTTCAATAAATCTTCAATAGAGGGAATAACAAACCCATTAATCTCTTCTTCTTTATCTTGTATTCCTCTTGATTTTTGAAACTCGGAAATTCTTTTTAGAGTTTTACTGTAATAAAAATCATAAGATACTTTCTCAAACGATTCCTTATTTATGCTTTTAACTGGATTCCATAAATTTTCAAAAGCCCATTCTAAAAAAAAATTGAAGTTTGATAGATTAGCAATATTTGCAAACAATTCTCCCTCTACATATGGATATTTATAAAAATTGGGGCGACTTTCAGTTATAGACGGAACAGCACCTTTTAAAAATGCGGTTCTTTTCACTCTATTTTGACATACTTCGTCATCATAGAAGAATTTTATAATACTACCTTCAACATTATAAATAGATTCTGTAACTTTATCTAAAACGTGAAATTTACTATCAGAAAAGTATTTTTTTGCCTCTTTAATCTTTTCTACATTCCCAACATCAAACCAGGTCTTACAATGCGTTAATAGTACTTTATCTGTATTTATAAATTGTTTTAAAACATCAATATCTGAAAGGCTATGACTGTACTCATTTTCATTGAGCGTTTTTTCAGCCAATCTCCAAAAGAGCTCATAATTGTTGATGCCAACTATGCCAATATGTAAAAAATCGGGTGATAAATTTCCCTTTTCATAAAAGACATTGACATTATTCCCGCTAACATCAAACGATGAATAATGAGACGAACCAGAACCTGAAAACCCTGCGTTCCAGTTGTAATTTGGAATTGGAAGATTATCCTGAACTATGGTATCTGAAGCATGAAAGATAAATGGCAATTGTAATTTATCTTTTGCACAAGTCATTGAATATAACAAACTACTGCCATCACCTTGAAAATTATCTACAACAACAAATTCGAAAATTCTGTTTGGATAAGCAATTTCCAAATAATTCTTAACTTGTTCTCCAAAATATCCAAGAGTAACTACAAAATGAGTATCGACCGGATACCCCTCAATTATATGAGAGATTACTGGTTTCTTACCTATCCGTAACAATGTCTTATTTGTGTACCTGGTGTATTCTCCAAGTCTAGAACCAATTCCAGATGTTGTAATTAAAACTTTGAATTTCATTTAAATTATTTAAAAGTTTCTCTAAAAGCTTTTATTTTATTTGAAATAGTATCTTCATGAGGTCTATAAATCGTACCAGTACCGCAAACTAACATATCGGCACCTGCATCTATCATTGCTTTACCAGATTCAAAGGTGACTCCCCCGTCAATTTGAATTATAAGATCTTCATTCCCATTTACAGTTGCAAATTCTCTTAGATCTCTAATTTTATCTATCATGTTAGGGATTAATTTATGACCTACTATTCCTGGATTAATTGCCATTAAAACCACCATTTTAATATCACTTATAATATATTTTAAGGTTGTTAATGGTGTCGCAGGATTTAGTGCAACTCCAGGTTTCATTCCAGATTTTTCTACTTTCTTTATTATCCTATGAGCGTGAGCAGTGGATTCAATATGAAAATTATAATATTCAGCTCCGGCAATTTTAAAGTCATCAATAAAATCTTCAGGATTCTCGACCATCATATGAACATCAACTGGTATGTCGCATTTTTTTTTCAATGCAGTTAAAATCTCTGGATAAAGTCCATATCTAGGAACAAATTGTCCATCCATTACATCAAAATGAATATAATCTGCCTTCCCAATTATTAGTTCATTAATGTCAGAACTTAGGTCTAATGGATCTGAACATATTAATGAAGCAGCGATCAGTGGTTGTTTTTGCATGCGTAAATTTTTAATGATTAAATTATTCTAAGTTTGAATGTCTTGCCCACATTGTTTCATGATTTTCTCCCATTTTATCCATCAACTTTAAGGATACTGCATCAAAAAAAAGACCCAAACATTGTTCATTTAACGTGGTCATTGGTTGAACAGAAACAAAACCCTCCACAGGTTTTGTCTTTGATGGGGCAGTTATTTTTACAATTACGTTAGCTAATTTTCCAATTCTGGAGTCAGGATTACCTGTTACTGCAACTATCCTACATTTGTTTTTTGAAGCTATAGCCACTAGATCAAAAATTGTTTGGGTTTCACCCGAACCTGATGCAACAATTAGTAAATCATTTTCAGCAATTCCTGGTACAGTAGAATCACCAAGTGTATAAGCATTTAAGCCTAAATGCCCTAGTCGCATTCCAAATCCTCTGATTGCCATCCCGACTCTACCAGCACCACAAACGACAATACGATTTGAATTTAATATTTCACTTATTAAATTATCTACTTCAGAATCATTAACTTTCGAAAGGACAATTTGTACTTCTTTCAGAATTGATTGTATTTTATCTTTCATTTTTTTTTATTTTATGGTTCAAATTTATTAATATTTATTTAGATCCCTGTGATTCGCCTCTTCGTACTGTCGTTCTTCAGAGTTTCGTAGACACCAAAGTTAAATATTTAATTTACACTTTAACACTTCATAGGGTGTTTTTTCTTTAAAACTTCCAAGAGCTTTATCCTTTTCGGACAATATAATTTCATTGCCCGACAATTTCCAATCAATATTTAATGTGTGATCATTGTAAATAATACCCACTTCATTTCCAGGCTCATAAAATTTATCTACCTTATAAAAAAAAGTAGCAGCATCACTGAGCACAACAAAACCATGAGCAAATCCAGCAGGTATAAACAATTGTTTATGATTGTCTGAAGTTAATTCTATTGTAATATGTCGACCAAAGCTTGGTGAATCTTTTCTTAAATCGACCGCTACATCAAGTACAGCACCTTCAATAACTCTTACCAATTTAGCCTGTGCAGCCGTACCACTTTGCATATGCAATCCTCTCAATACCCCTTTTGTTGACCTAGATTGATTATCCTGTACAAATAAAATATCGAGGCCCGTTGAAGAATTAAAATCTCTTTGGTTGAAAGTTTCAACAAAATAACCTCTAACGTCTCCATGAATTTTCTCATGAACAATAAAACAATCAACCAAAGAAGTTTGTTCGATTCTCATAAAGACTTAGTCAATTATTGTATATGAGTTGACTTAATTGTTATTTAATATTTATACGTTCCATACATTTTATCAAGCTCCATTTGTAATCTGGAATAGTCAAGGAGTACTTATCTTTAATTTTACGTTTATCTAACAAAGAAAAAGCAGGTCTTTTTGCTGGCGTCGGATATTGTGAACTTGATATCCCACTTACTTTACATTCAAATCCACCTATCTCTTGAATAGCTAAAGCGAATTGGTACCAACTAATTTCCCCTTCATTTGAATAATTATAAATTCCTGCCTGCCACTTCGCATGATTTAGGATATCCAATATCGCTTGGGCTAAATCAGCTGCATAAGTAGGAGATCCAATTTGATCATTAACGACATTTAAGGTGTCTTTTTCTTTCATTAAGCGCGACATTGTTTTTACAAAATTGGCGCCATAACTTGAATAGACCCAGGATGTTCTTATGATAATCGACTCAGGATTTTCATTTCGACAAGCACGTTCTCCAGATAATTTTGTTTTTCCATAAATATTGATTGGGGCAGTAGGAGCATCCTCATTTAATGCAATGTTAGAAGTTCCATCAAATACATAATCGGTAGAAACGTGAATAAATTTACAATTATTAGCAAAAGTCCACTTAGCCATAATCGCTACTGCTTGATGATTTAAAACATCAGCCAATTCGAACTCTTCCTCTGCCTTATCTACTGCTGTATATGCAGCGCAATTAATAATTAAATCAGGACTAATAGTTGTAATGTTATCCGATAGGTTCTGCAAATCAGAAAGATCTAACTCTTGCCTATCTGTAAAAATCCATTTGTATTGATTAACAAAATTTGATAACTCTTTAAGCTCTGATCCTAATTGACCATTTGCACCTGTAACTAGAATTTTTTGCACTCAAAAATTAAATCTGATTTTTGATTTTTAATAATCCATCTGCGCACCAAACTGCGCACCAACTATATGAATTTTGTTTAAATCTTAAAGATTTTCGGAAAGATTATTATTCATATAAGCACTCATTATCAATGCTTTAACTATTTGGGATGCATAACATATACCCCTCGTCGGTCTGGACCACACTAATTATTTTTTACCATTTGCGATTGCCACCATCGGTGAACAAGCAGGAACAGCGTTGTTAGGAAAAAGAACAACATTGCACCACCAATGGCCGTCATTAATTTGGACGTCTTCTTTTTTTCCAATGGAAACCGCGGCTGATCAATCAATTGAATCAAGGGTTGGTCTTTGGCCATCATGGTTCGACTCAATTCCAAATTCTTGATCAATTCACCATACATGGTAGACAATACTTGGATTTCCAATTGCTTCTTGGCTTGGGGTACTTTGGCCACACCCCTTACCAAAAATTGATTCCCATCCACCTCGGAAGCCACGCCATACATGGCACGCCCCAGGGCTTGTTTTACACTGTCGACCTTGTGCTCCAACATCCGAACATTTTTTCGCATCTGTCCGGTCTTCGTTTCCACGTAAAATTCTGTCACGTTTTGGGTGAGAATCTGAGTGAAATTCTTTGCAAACCACTGATCTTCTCCCGTGAAGGATACTGAAACGATCGCCAATTTTTTATCCAATTTGGCCACCTGCAAATTCGTTTTGGTTAAATCCGCAGACAATTTTGCCAAAAAGGAATCCTGTGCCAATGTGAAATTTCTCTTTTCCACCACCGATGCGTCAAAAGTCACCGGCTGGGGATCTGTTGGTTTCCTGGGCTTGGGTTTCTTGGGTTTGTTGAAATCAATGTATTGATTCACCAACAATTTGGGCTTGCCCATCGAATCTACTGTAGTCAACAAGGTCTTTTCTATCAATAACCGACTCTTCATCAACTCCAACAGATTGTCTCCACTGAAAGCCCCCGCAGAACCACCACCCAAATCCATCCCAAACTGGGAAGCAATGGAACTGATGCCGCCCATTTTGTCTCCCCCCTCGGCCAGCGCAAACGTGAGTTTGGCCGTATACTTGGGTTTCTGGAACTTGGCATACACATAACCACCAATACCCCCCAACAGGGAGATCAACAACAGCTTCCACCATTGGGTCTTTAGATAAGTAATTACCTCTCCCGCCTTTTGGATCAGTTCCTTCAAGGAAATTTCGTCGGTTTCTTGCAACTGTTCGTTCATGAAATTATTGGTTGATCAACGCCCACACTGTAGCCAATCCTGTCAACTTTACCGTGATGTCTTGGATGACTTTGTTCCAATCTGTTGGTATTTTGTTCACCCTATCTTTGAAGCTGTTCTTCGCCTTTTTCTCTTTGGAAATCACATACACCGAACTACCTTTTTTCACTTTGGGGGAAACACGGAACAGGTAAAAATTCACGGTTCTTCGCACCCGGCCGTTGGCTTCCACCACATAGGTCTTGGAACGCCAAGCATCCGCGGTATACCCATTGCCAAACGTTTTGATGTAGTAACCCGCTCTTTTACCTCTTACGAAGGGCGCATTCATGGCAGCGTAATCTGTGAGTGTGTCTAAATTCGTTAGGTTCTCTATATACTGAATCCCTGTCCCAAATATGGACACATAGTCAATCACTTTGGGTACCGTAATCACATCACCTTCCTTCAAGGTATAGTTGTACATGGACCCCCTGCGATTTAGGGCCTTCTTCATGTCAAATACCAAAAAGCCGCCAGGCAAATTGGGTCGGTCAAACTTTGCTCCCTCTGGGAAGGCATAGGCCGTCAATCCCCCGGCCAATGATACCGCATCTTGCACGGTGAATCCTTTGTCCTGAATCACATAGGTACCGGGGTATTTGAATTCTCCCCGCAATTCAACCATCTTTTGCATCTCAAAATTGGGGATTCTCCTTACCGAAACAATGTCAA
>Ga0315899_10001182_pt1 | contig 30193 bp, 31 predicted proteins | sample LakEriMetagenome_2_FD_203518 | JGI IMG/M metagenome (GOLD analysis project Ga0315899, IMG submission 203518) | Freshwater fungal communities from buoy surface, Lake Erie, Ohio, United States - Buoy 4 MA112 | ecosystem: Environmental > Aquatic > Freshwater > Lake | place: USA: Lake Erie, Ohio... | reverse complement strand
TCTACTTTACTAGCACCCCGCATATTCAGCATCATTTGAAATATTTTTTCATTTTTCGAGTAGATATCTTTTCAAGTAGTATTTTTGAGTTGCCAAAAAAAATTAACGACATCAGTCGCAGTACTATCAATGTAATTGATCGCACAAAACTTCGGAGAGGTTTGCTACTGTCGAAACTTGGCCTGTATTTTTCATTGCGAAAGTCTCTTGAAATTGGCTTGACCCCGTTATTGATAGTAGATTCACTGATAAAACATTTTCGACGATCGACATGAAAACAAACAATCGACTCGTAAAATGCGCAAGCGTAAACAGTATCTCTGATCAAGCTTGGATGTTTACGTAGCCAAGGCAGTACAGATGAGCGCGAATTGACGAGATCTATAGCCCGCTTGCAATAATTAATAAACGAATATTTTGAAGGGTTGCCAAACTGACGGATATAACTTGTGTGTATATCCTCGACAACTAGCATGCCACCATCACGTATATAGGGAAGTACTTTGTGTGCAGTAACAATCTGCTGCGAGTTGGAATGGCCACCATCATCGAGAACCACATCTACTGAGCCAACCGTCTCAAAAAATCTATCCCAAAAATCAGGATCCTCTTGGCTACCGATAAAAATTTCAAAGCCCTCGGATTCCCAACGTTTCGCATCTGGGTTCATATCTACGCCAATAATTCTTGCGGAATCTCCCAAAAATCTTTTCCACATGAAAAGAGATCCACCATCGAGAATACCGATCTCGACAAATATAATGGGTCTATTCCGATATTTAGTAAAAACGTCCTCATATACTTGGAAATAAGACGAGTGCTTGATGGAAGTATAAGGCGAGGCCAGATAGCTCTCAATTACTGCTGATCCGGGAATATCCTCCTCGGTGGCGGGAATTATTGTGTTCATCATGTGGCGATACGATGGGCGCTATAGCGCAGATAAAAATTTAATATATGGAACTTGTGGAGCTTCAATAAAACAGTTCACGAAATTTCTGTAATGCTTGAAGTATTCTTATCGATACAAATTTTCCGGCTTTGAATATTATGCTATCGAAATATATTTTCCGATTATCCGAATAAAAATCTTTGCACTCATCATCTCTGAGCAAAAATAGTACAAATAGGGCTTTGTCAAGGCGGCGCTGAATTTTTGCGAGCAAATGATCTGAAGCGGCTGACTTTGTAGCATCGAGAAGTATCTGATAGTACTGCGCAGCCTGACGACGGTACTTTTTCCGGCACCAATTTAGGTATGTAACATCGCCCCATTTGGGCTTATTTTTTTGAGATACACCTCCTACGCGATACTCCACTAATGGCTCATTTACTTTAATCGCTTTTCCCCCGAGCGTTGCTCGAAAAGTCATTACTTGATCTTCATAGACAATTTTTGGAATGAAATCACCAAAATTCGAATGAAGCTTTTTTGTAAACATATGTGCCGCACCAACTACAAAAGGGCGACGCGCAATCCACTTCTCTGGCTTATTCCAAAGAGAGAGATCATCTACCTTAATGTAACCTACCCTGTTACCAGATGCATTAATTTGATATAAATCACTGGTAATGAGGTCTGGCTTTTTTTCAAATCGTAGCCATTCCCTGACTAGCTGGGTGACACGGCTCGATAAACTTACATCATCTCCTGCAGCGGTAACTATTAAATCCCCTGAGCAGCGACTTATCGCAACATTGTAATGCTCTCCAATACCAAGATTTCTTTCGTTTCGAAATAACTTAACCGTGTGTGGCCCGGCATAGGAGAGTACTAGGTCGGAGACGATTTCATAAGTACGATCAGATGAATAATCGTCAGAGAAGATAATTTCTAGCGGGCCAGTGTAGTCTTGTGAGGTACATCCACGGACAGCCGCCGCTACTGTGTTTTCTTGGTTATAACAAAGAAAAATGATTGAAACTAGCGGTAATGTCATACAAATCTGACCTACATTAGATTTTAGTCTACTTTATTTGAGAGACATTAGTCTCGATCGTTGCAGTACACGTTCAACATTTTCAGTATGTCGTGTGGCCAAGAGATTGGCAGAAATCAATTTAAATTTGAGATTTTTTATGACCTAATCTTCAGTAATCAAGCATCAGGTACAAGGGCTTCAATTCCATCCTGTCATGTAGCCGCGCGGCATTAAAGTGAATAATAAGCCTGCGCTCACTTCGATCTTGAAGTCGGTGTCATCATTGTTTACTGTGGTATGCCCACCAGTTAGATTAATCGCATCCACATCAACACCCTCGTGATAGGCTAGGACCGTGTTGGCATAAAGTACTTCGCCTCAACAAGGGTATGAACCAGCGGATTAGGGTAAGCATATGCCTAACAGGCCCTTGGGTCCTACCTACGCTTGAACTTTGCTGAAGGTTCACATAGCAAACAAAGCTTTGTCGGCCGGTACGCCTTTGAGGCGAGAGTGGCTCAGTCAGCGCCGAAAGTGCCATTCAAGACGCCGCACAGATCATGACATCAAATAATGTCTTCTTGCGAGCGTGGCATTGCGAAACAATACGCGGCCGAGCAACTTATTTCACAGCATGGATCGGCGTTGAGAAGCAAGGCCTTCATTATGAATGCGTACCAAATCTATGGGTGGTACTTTGGTAGGTTTTGAATACAGTCATTTTTTTGGTAGCGAAAAATTACGGAAGAGCTCTTCCCTCAGATTCCTGTTCTAAATATACCCAATCGACAATCTCGTCGCTCGGCATATAGCCAGTAACGAGCTTTTCCATCATCACACGGATTACGCCTACATCATTCACGTTAAGCGCCATCTCGAGAGTTTTGAGCTTTGCTGCTAGGTCTGACCAGGATAAGAAGTCCTCATGTGCTTTCATGATCCTTGGGTGTGAAGTTGGCTTGGGGTTATCGCCGATTAACAGCTCTTCATAAAGCTTTTCCCCTGGGCGCAGACCCGTGGTCTCAATTTCGACATCTCCATCAGGATTCCTCTCGTCCTTCACTGTCAGACCCGAGAGTTCGATCATCCTTCGGGCTAAGTCCATTATCTTGACCGACTGGCCCATGTCGAGAACGAACACATCCCCGCCTTTGGCCATTGCCCCCGCCTGGATAACTAATTGCGAAGCCTCCGGGATAGTCATGAAGAAGCGTGTAATTTCTGGGTGAGTCAATGTGATCGGGCCACCGTCGCGAATCTGCTGCCGGAATTTGGGCACGACCGAACCCGACGAGCCGAGGACATTGCCAAATCGAACCATGCTGAACTTGGTGCCGGGGTTGGTCGCAGCTAGCGCTTGTAACACCATTTCAGCCAACCGCTTACTGGCACCCATGATATTGGTCGGACGCACGGCTTTATCAGAACTGATTAAAACAAAATCCGAAACACCATTTTCTGCAGCAGCCTGTGCTGTTCGTAGCGTACCAAGTACGTTGTTCTTGATACCTTCTGCCGGGTTGTGTTCAACGAGCGGCACATGCTTATAAGCAGCGGCATGATAAACCGTGTCGGGGTGCCACGTGGACATGATCTCGCGCATGCGGTCGTCGTCTTGGACCGAGGCCAGCAGTGGGACAAGTCCGATGTTGCGGCGAGCGAGTTTTTCTTCAAGCTCTTGGTGAATTGCGTACAGCGCAAATTCGCTCTGCTCAATCAAAAGCAATTTAGAAGGTGCGACTGCTAAGATCTGCCGACATAGTTCGCCGCCAATCGAACCGCCCGCGCCTGTCACCAATACTATTTTACCAATAACATTTTTGGACAACAGAATGTGATTGGGCGCTACTGGTTCGCGGCCTAACAGATCATCAATATCGAGTTCTCGCAGATCAGCGATGCTTACCTTACCTTGCGCCAAATCCGTCACACTAGGCAGAGTCCGAACCGCAACGCGTGCAGTTCGAATATTAGCGAGTATCTCATTGCGCCGTTTACGACTTATATTCGGCATTGCTAGTAGTACGTCACCAATATTTAGAGTAGCGACCAAATTGGCAAGATCCGCGGGGTTATAGATCGGCTGCCCGTTCAGTATGTGTCCATGTAAACGATCATCATCGTCCAAAAACCCGACAACCCGCATTTCATAGCTATTTGCCATGGCAGCGACTAGTTGACGCCCTGTATTTCCGGCACCGTAAATGAGTACTTTGGGCCGCGATGCGTCTTTTAGTACGCCCCGGTACTGCCCCCCTAACCAAAGACGCGCAAGAATCCGAGACGCCCCAACCATCAACATTAGCAAGATTGGTTGGATAATCCCAACCGTGCGAGGAACCTCAGAGATACCGATCACGGTAACTACAGTTACATAAATTAAGCCATATAAGCTCACCGCCCTTGCCAACGCTACTAGTGCGGCCCACCCGCTAAAGCGAAAAATAGCGAGGTAAAGGCCCGAAAATACAAATATGGGCAATGCAATCGCGATGGATGTACCGATCGCTATCCAAGCTTGCTTGGATAGCGTAATGAATTCCCCGAGTCTTAAGTAGTAAGCTAGCCAAACCGTGAGAACGCATAGGCAGCAATCTGTAAACAGCACGATAATCCTTTTACCAAGCCGAGGCATGGCCAAAACGGACACCGCGATACGATCGAGGAGTGTTTTTATTTTGTTTTTCACAAAAAATTAATGCTCTTATTCATCAAAACTTTGTCGAGTTGCGAAGCGCCAATTAGACCTAGCCCACAGCCACTGACATTACTTTAGAGACAGCCTGTACGATATCGCTCATTTCTTGTTCACAAAGCGTAGGATGAACCATAAACATCAGGGTGCGCTGCCCCATTGATTGCGCCAACGGCAGAGCTTCTTCTGGTGCAATTGCTGCGGATTGAAATGCTTTTTCACGATAAATTTCGGAACAACTACCCGCCATACAAGGCACTCCCTCAGCAGTGATTGCCTCGATGATCTTAGGCTGCGTCCACCCAGCTTTGAGACAATCTAATTGGAGTAAGGCGTAAAGCTTGTACCACGCATGTCCCATATCTGGGCAGGGCTTTGGAACGGACAAGCCCGGAACAGAAGTCAGTTTTTCTATCAAATAATGGGCGTTAGTACTGCGCCGCTCCAGCCATTCAGGCAATTTTTTTAGCTGACGACGCCCTATAGCTGCCTGCATTTCTGTCATCCGCCAGTTAGTTCCAAAAGACTCATGAAGCCAGCGAAATCCTGATGGGTGAGTACGACGATGAACCGCATCCCAGCTTTTGCCGTGATCCTTGTATTCCCAGGCTCTACGCCAGATTTCCTCATCGTCAGTAAGAAGCATTCCGCCCTCACCGCCGGTTGTCATTATTTTGTCTTGGCAAAACGAAAAAGCGGCGCAAATTCCAAAAGTTCCTACTAGCTGACCTTTGTAGGTAGCGCCATGCGACTGTGCACAGTCTTCGATAATATGCAGACCGCGCCTCTCAGCTAATGCGAGCAAAGGGTCCATATCACAAGGCCACCCTGCCATGTGAACAGGAATTATCGCCTTTGTCTTTTCGTTAATTGCTGCAGCAACAGTTTCTGGGGTTAAGTTTCCACTGATGGGGTCTATGTCTACGACAACCGGCTTTGCTCCGGACAACACGACACAGCTTGCTGTAGCAATAAAGGTCCGGCTCGGAACGATTACTTCATCACCCGGGCCGATCTGTAATGCATGAAGAGCGAGTTCGAGGGCTAGGGTGCCATTCGCGAGCGCAACGGCATAACGTCTTCCAAAGTAAGAGGCGAATTCGTCCTCAAATGTTTTGCATTCATTGCCAGTCCAATAATTAACTTTGCCGGACGACAGTACCATGACAGCAGCATCGATTTCATCCTGAGCGAATACTGGCCAAGGCGGGAAAGGTTTCACGCGATGCGGGGTACCACCATTGATTGCTAGCGGTTGCATACTTATCCAGTAATAATTATTCTAGGGTAAGAAGTTGATGATGTTTCATCTCTCGAGCAAACATAAGCGCAAAAGTTTTCTTGGGGCCATTCATAATTTACGGGCTGGGATACCGACATTAGTAGTCCCTTCAGGAATGCTTGAAAGCACAACTGCGCCCGCGCCAACAACTACGAAGTTTCCAATCGTTACGCCGGGGAGGATAATTGCTCCCGCACCGATCAGACTTCCTCGACCGATTGTTACGCCGCCACATAACGTCGCTCCGGGTCCAACATGAGCGTTGTCTCCAATTTTGCAGTCATGTTCAATGATCGCGCCGGAATTAATGATGACGTTATCACCAACAGTCGAGTCAGCATTGATGATGCTTCTTGGCATGATAAGAGTACCGGCACCCAATACAGCACTAGTCGAAATCATCGCTGCTGGATGAACAACCGTTACCAACGCGAGCCCCTTTTGCTTCACGTCAGAGGCAATTCTTTCTCGATCTTTATTGTTTCCTACTGCCACAAAACCAAGGCTCAACCCAAAGTCTGAAAACGATTGTCCATCATCAACACTTCGGATCGCATACCCCTTAAGCGTCGTGCCTGTAATGTTGGGATTCGAATCCGACAAGAACGCTATGTGATAATGACCAGCTGATTCGATGGCCTCAATTACTACCTTGGCGTGCCCACCGGCGCCAAAAATCACGACTCTCTCAGACATACGGCTCTCTTTTGTCTGAGGCCCCGGTGAAACGACTCACAGTAGCAATACCAGGTTGACTGATATTCCTGAGCGAGATAATGCGCAGCGCTGTCAAAGCCAAAATTTTTAGATCAAGAAAAAAACTACGATTGTCAACATACCAGATATCGAGAGCAAACTTCTGTTCCCATGATATTGCGTTACGACCATTGACCTGGGCCCAACCAGTGATTCCAGGTGTAACCTCATGCCGCCGGAGTTGCTCCGGCGTATACAGGGGTAAATACTCCATGAGTAATGGACGTGGTCCTACTAGACTCATCTCACCCGCCAGAACGTTAAATAATTGTGGAGTTTCGTCTAAGCTGGTTGCTCGCAAGATTTTGCCGAATGATGTTAACCGGTCCGCATCTGGCAACAAACTACCCTGGCTATCCACAGCATTAGACATAGTGCGAAATTTATAGCAAACGAAAGGCTTGCAATGCCGACCAGGGCGAGTTTGCCGCAACAGGATCGGACTACCTAAAAAGATAAGTACAGCGATAGCGACAAGGATAAAAATCGGAAGTAATAGCACTAAAAAAATAAGTGAAGCTATCAGATCAAAAAAACGCTTCATCACTGCATACCCAATAGACTATTCAAGAGCTAATCTTCTCATAAAAATCGAGCAATGCTTGGGATGACTCTATCTTGGAAAAATCCGTAAGTGCGCGAACGCGCGCTTGAGCTGCAAGTACTTGGAGTCGCTCTGGGCTCATAATTAAATGGCGAAGGTGGTACTCAATAGCATCGACATCCCCGGGTGGATGCAGCATTCCTGTCAGACCCTCAATGATGGCGTCAGTAATCCCGTAAATTCTTGATGCTACGGTAGGCAAACCGGCCGCAGCTGCTTCAATTATGGACATACCAAAACCCTCTCGATAACTTGGTAAGCAAAAGATATCCGCCGCTGCCATAAAGTGCTCGGGACTTTGGGTATAGTCAAAAAAATGTACTCTGCCATGCTGCTCTGAACAAATACTGATTAGCTTATCGACCATACCGCCTTCGTCAGGCCCAACAAAAAGAATCTCAACGTTTTTAATTTTTTTTGCAAGCTTGACAAAGGCTGCAGCTAGGTCGAGTACTCCTTTATCTCGATTCAGACGACCTAGAAACAGTAATACTGGCGCATTAAACGGAATACCCCAATCCCTACGCAGTTTACGACGCATTTCAGCATCTGGTTTAAATCGACTACCGTCGACGCCGCAAATGGCTCCTTTGCCGATAACCTCAGTTTTTTGGGCCGCTACAACACCCTCAGTAATGAGGAAATCTCTCTGCGAGGGACTATCCACTAGCACTCTCGTTGTCAATCTAGCGAGCACACAGTCAGCCTGCTTGAGGATCCACCTTTTTAACCCTTTACGGGTTATCCATACCTGCCCGGTGAAAGTGTGCACGCAATGAGGAATGCCCACAATACGGGCGGCCACCATAGCAAGTATGCCGGCCTTCGGTGAAATCGAATGCACTATTTCGAAGCGTTCGGAACGGAAAATACGGAGCAAGGCAAGGAGAGCGGTCGCGTCGCACCAAGGTGATATTTGACGTACGATGGAAACAGAATAAAACGCAACCGACAAACCTTGACGACGCAAAAAAGTATCATTTCCTGCATTAGCAACTACGGTTACTTGATAACCGGCAGCGGTTGCAGCGGCTATATGATCTTTCAGGAACGCCGATACGGTCATCTCGCTGGAGACGACGTAGCATAAACGTATGGGGCGTCGACTCACTTATGCGATAGGTAGAGGTGGCCACCCGAGGCTCGGCAAACGCCACGTCTCATTTCTGTCAGGCACGTCAGCATTAATAAGCCTATTTTTGCCTTCTCAAACGCACCACATTTAAAATACAACGATGGCTGACACCTCGAAGAATTCCCGACCACTTAGCCAAGTCCAGCATTGCGGCCATGGGTATCGCAATTAGTGCTGCACGGGGTTGCTGACCCCACCAAGGGCTATCTTTGCTACGGCGAAAAGGATCGTACACTCCCCGAAGGAGTAAATAAAATAACAAGCCAATAGCGCCATAGTATCCGCCTGAAAATACACCTAGATAAATTAGCGGTAATCCCAAAAGATAGATCATATGATGTAGATTTTTGATACCGGCAAGCGAGCAATTGAGCTCAGTTATGTACCACTTGCTAAACGCATGTTGCCAACTATTTGGGAAATGAACGTAGCTGACCTGCGCATTTGTACATACCTCTCTCTCTCCGTAACACGAATAAAATGAAGCCATCCAAATCAAGTCCTCTCCAGCCCGTAAACTTGGGATAAATTCTCCTACAGTATCAAAAACCTCTCTTTTAAACAAAGAGGCAGGAATTACGGCATGCTGGGATCCGTGACCATAAGACAAAGCACATATCGCTTTAGAAAAAGGGGTCGAGGCTGAAAAATGGCATACGCCGAATACGGCAGACACATTTTTCTGAATTGCGCATCGGGAGACTTGCTCTAGCCAATCAATGGCCGGGACTATCCCACCATCGATGAACGCAATCCAGTTATTGCTAGCTGCGCGAATTCCGGCATTCCTTCCCGCACCAGGCATTGCCCCTGGGAGCGAGAGAACACTACATTTTGCCCCATGCCAGCGCTCTTTGTTCCACCATGCCTTGATCAGGTCAGCACTTCCATCGGTCGAACCTGCATCAGAAAAAATAATCTCGCTGGGGCGGTGTGTCTGTGCTTTTAGTGCTTGAAGTAAATCCGGCAATGATTCGATTTCATTGAGGATCGGCACTACTAACGTGACTGGTAAATACAAAACTTAGCCTCGAAAATAGGTACGCAGCTTTTCCCGCAAACTAATCCAAATGAACCATAGCCAGCATCGCAACTTGCTTCCGCCCATCAAAGACACTACGTGCATACGTGCCTGAAAGTCCGCTTCAATTGCTGCACTTTGCAGTGGCGCTCTAGAAGCATGGGTGCAAACAGCAACGTCAGTTGAAATCCAAAGTCGAACACCTTCCCGCCTCCAAAGTAACGAGTGAATAACGTCTTCACTATAAGCTTTACCGCTAAAAGGAAAGTAATCGTGAGTAATCAAATCTTCTTTGCGTGTTAAAACACAACCCCCAGGTAACCAGTCAACTGAAATTAGCTGCTCACCCCTACAGTAAGACTTATCAACTGCATATGGCATCCCCCCCTTATCAATACACCCCATTCGTTTTGCTCCCAATGGCGCCCCGCCTATTAATGTTGCTACTAAACTTTGCAAAAGGCCCTTAAAGTCACTTCGATATTGGGTTAGATAAGCGCCTGAGTAACAATCTTTAATCAACGGCGCAATTGAACTGTGCGGCCCAGCATTTTTGATCGACTCAATTAATAACTCAATTCCGTTGGACGGCAGCAGAACGTCATCATCGATCTGGATTACCAATTCACAATTAACAACGCCAAGGGCATGGGCACGTTGTGCTACCTGCCCGCGTTTTGGCGCCATGATCAGGTGAGCATTATCTGGCAATTCAAAATTCAAATCGTTCACCTCTGGCTCAGGAATACAAATTAGTATCTCTCTGGGCCTGACCGACGAATCATTAAGGTGTGCCAGTGTCCGCTCTAGTAGACCACCTCCGAGCGTTGCGATTACTACTGATACCTCAGTTATATTGGTCACAATTCATTCAATTATCTCGTTGCTCCGGCAGATGGGAGTGCGGGCGAAAATAAGCTTCCACAATAATTTCTTATAAAAATTTAACTTGTTTCTGCGCTTTCTTTTTGGACAGCGCGCATTAAATCATTCAACTTAAATGTCCTACTAATCGCAATCTGCACTCCGAATAAAGGGTCAACATACAAGTCTTTTTCTCTTTGTACACAAACTAGTCCTGTAACGGCATGAACCGCTCTCAGAACTAGCGTGTCACCACGGTATAAGGCAGGCTCCATGTCCAAAAAATCATTATGTATCTTTCGAGAAAATCTTATATTCTTTGCGATTTTCCGTAATCGTGGATTTTTCTTACATCATTTTCAAAGGCAATCACCAGATGACGCCACCATATTTCAATCGGCTCGAGTTTGCATTCCGACTAAACTCTGAAGGACTCTTCATGGTTAGCATTTTCCGGCATGGTGAGGGATGGGAGTTGCGCCTTTGGTTGTACAACCTAAGTGCTTGCGGAGCACCGAGTAATCCAACAGGCCGTCGTACCCACGAATCTTCGCACGATACGGACGTTGTTGAATCACAATCTCTCCACCTTGTTGGTATAGTCTTTCAGGATATAAATGAGAATTTTCGTTGGTTGAACTGAGCCGAAATTCACCTCCGTGACCTTGCGCATAATTTGTACCCTACCCAGCGTTGCCATGACCACCGATAGCGCTAGCCATGAGTCGGAATAAAGATTGGTCCAGTTCTGAAATATCAGCGATCTCCCGATACAGACGAAAATTGAGGATCCACCGCTCCTTGCCCTATCCCCAGAACAGCTAGCCACGACTGAAGGGACGCATCAAGCCAAAAATACGAACCTTTCGTCACAGCGGCATTGCTGTCTCCGCCTTCTTGCAGGGCGCTAGCCAGATCGGCGGAAGTTGCAGCAAGTCGAACGCCAGTTATTCCGCGCAATGCGTTGGCATTCAACCCCCGTCCATCGGGGATCTGTATGACTTGCGTGCCCGCGCAGTAGGCATCGACGGCTGCTGACGTGATCGCACTGGTGATTACGATTTCGCATTCAGGCAACAACTCCCCCAACGAGCGCTCATCGACATGCAAGCCGATACGTGTTGCGAATTCAGCGTCAGGTTCGTAAGGAAACGCGGGGTGCGGCTTAAAAATAAAGTTCGCGCCAGCCGGAAGATCGTTTTCCCTGCGCTGCAACCAGCCGAATATCCTGTCATTCGTTGTAGAAAGAAAATCGCCGCAAATCAGTATTGTCTTGACCTTGTGCCTGGACTTTCCATGCGTGTCTGAATGGCTGGAGCGACCAAGATGCATGAACCGTAACGCCTCAACTTCGACGATCTTTTCTGCCGGACACCCGCCCTCGAACACCATCGCTGCCGCGACGGGGCCATTCAGGGCGTACACATCGGGCAGGGGCATGTCACTCGGTTTACCCGAGAGGTATGCTCGCCGGTCATGGAAATACCGCAGATCCCAATAGCGAACTGTCGAGTGGGGAACTGCGACAAGCCGGCCATGGCCGCGCTCACGCCATGCGTGAATCAGTGAAATCTCCCAAGGTTGATTTTCGCAGATATATACGCCCACCACTTGCCGGGGAAGTTTGGCCAGTGCGGCTTCGAACAATCCGAGCCGAAGGCATTCCATCAAAGCATTGGGGCCAGCAATCGACTCCGCCCACTCGTCTTGATGCAGGGGCCAGAGATTGAGGGCGGACTCCTGCGGGAGCACATCGGATTGGAATCCGTCGATTGCGCGCGCTGCACGTATAAGATGCAGATAGTCACGCCAAGCTAAAAGGGCCGTCTTGGCGGACGGGAGGACATCAATCAAGCTGTGAAACTGCAGACCGCAAGAGTTTTCACGGAAACGTTGGACAAGACGATCAGCAAAGGTAAAAGTGGGAACTGCGGGATGAGGATAAAAATGATGAAACCAGTTGGTGAGCACATTGCGGCCGGAAAGTTTATCGACCAGAGGACCCCAGTAGTTCGACAGGAATCGCCCAGATTCAAGCGCCCGTTTATCCAGATGCACCAGTACGTCAAAAAAAGACACACTTCCCATCCCGGCCTGACGCTTGGATTTGGCGAATACGGCCGGCCCCCTTCTAACGCAGAACAACCCGAACGAGATTACGGCGCGAAGCATGGGCGGTAGCCGGCGGTAGACAGAATTTCTTGCAGGTGCCACAGCCTCGGAAAGCGTAGGACGTTGCCAGTCAAAACGACGACGCATGCCCTTGCAGTACGCTGCCAGACACTCAGCCAGCCGCGCATTGGACGAATGCAGAACAACCGTCAGCGCGTTCTCGTTTGCCAGATGCTTCTCCAGCGCGAGCATCTTGATCGCATCGGGAACCAGCGATGTTGCCGAGATGCTGAACTTCTGCGCCGGGGACGCCATCCACCAATAACTAAGATTCGGGCGAATCAGCAGATGCTCGGCGATTGTCCTGCCATGAACCGATGTTTCACCGAGCGCATGCACCCAGGCGAGATAGCGGGCTCTCAGTTCATCAGACCCATCTTCCACTAGGCGCGATATGGAAACCACGCGCTGTCCGCGTTGCGACCTCTCCCCAAAGGAACCTGCATTAACGTCCTCAAAGCCGCGCCAGAGGACCGCCAGATCATAGCCGGCATCCGGAACGCTCTCTGCATCCCAGATCAGAATCCGTCCCGCCGAGGATTCCGATTGGTCGCGATCATCAACAAGCATCAAGTCCCTGCATCAATCGCTCGACTTTTCTCAGGTCCTCCGGCGTATCGACAGCCTGAGTGTCGTGCCGGGTCGGCGCCATTCGGACACGCATTCCGTGCTCCAGCACACGCATCATGTCCACCGACTCGGCAATCTCGAGCGGGGTGGGCGCTAGCCTTGTGTACTCAAGCAAGAACTCTCGACGGAAAGGGATGATGCAGACCTGTTTTCCCATGGGAATACCGTTGGCCTTACAGCGGGTGGGAATCGGCTCTCGCGAGAAGTAAAGCGCGTTCGATTGGAGATCGCAGACCACCTTGATGCAGTTCCTGTCCTCGAACTCCGCTTTATCCTTGATCTTTCCAAGTAGATTGACCACATGCACTTCCGGGTGGTCAATCAATGGTTTTACAGCTTCGGCAATCATGTCCGGATGGGTCATAGGCTCATCTCCCTGGACCATCACGACGATGTCGTATCGCGTATTGTAAGTATGCTCGAGTTTCACCATCGCCTCGGCACAACGGTCGGAAGCGCGCTCGTGCTCAACACCCGTCATGACTGCCACTCCTCCAATCGATTCGATGTAATCGAAAATTTCCTTGTCGCAGGTCGCCACCGCAGTGAGCGTGAGCATCGGCGATTTTGCAACGCGCTCATAGACATGTCCAATCATCGGCTTTCCAAGGATCGGCGCCATCGGTTTCCCGGGGAAGCGGCTGCTACCCATCCGTGCAGGGATCAAGGCGAGAATATTCATGGTTTCATCAGTGATTAAGGGAATGGATAGCCGTCGGCACGATAATCAATTGTGTATGGTGTGTTTCCGAGCCCAGTCGGCGAACTGCTTTAGCCCGGCCTCGGGCATGGTGAATGCCTCTATTCCTAGCACGTCCTTCAATGCCGATATGTCTGCATAGATGCCGCTCTGATCGCCGGGCGTGCCACCACGGACGTCGTAGGAAGCGCCAGGGACAAGACTGCAGATACCCTTTAACAGCACACCAACTGTCGTCCTGATACCTGTCCCTATATTCAGCGTCCTGCCTTTGGCACCTTCCAGCGTGGTGGCGCGAAACCAAGCCTCGACGACGTCATCGATATAGATAAGGTCCCGAAAGCGCTCGATGCTCCCCTTGACCTCTATTCGCCCCGTCGTCGCTAACGCCTGCGCCAAAAAGATACTCACCATGCCCTGGCGCAGATTGCTTAAATCCTGGCCGGGCCCATATACATTGAACATCCGGAGAATGACGGCGGGCAGCTTGCTCTGATAGACGCGCAAGTAGCCCTCCGAAGCATATTTCCCCACCCCGTAGCATGACAAGGGTCGGCATCCGCGGGATTCACTGATCGGAGCATCTTCCACCGCACCATACACAGACATGGAGCTCGCATAAAGGAAACGCTCGACCGAGTGCTCGATGCCGAACTGGATCAGATTCAGGGTCGAGACCGTATTCTTTTCAAGATCCGCAACCGGATCATCAAAGCTAATTTCTCCCGACGATTGCCCTGCCAGATGAAGAATTTTTCGGCAATCGGATGGGATCCTCAGGGTCGTTGACCGTTGCGCCAGATCGCCTTCAATCAAATCGACGCCTGCCGGAACGTTCTCGGCTTTGCCATTCGAAAAATCGTCGACTCCAACGACGGCATACCCCTCTTGCAGGAAGCGGCGCGCTACATGCGACCCGATGAACCCGCCGACTCCTGTAATAAGAATTCTCTCCATCGCTCAGGCCATCAGACTCTTCTGAATGATTCCGACTAAGGTATCGCAATTGCCGCTGCGGATTAGCGACCGCTTGTAGGATTCCTCGACTTCGTCGCCAAGCTTGGGCGTGAATCGGCCCATCCCGCCGGGCCGCCCGTCCCGTGCCCAGACCATGTGGTTGGAAAGGTCATATCTCTGGTCCCGCAGCACCACATATTTCTCCCCCAGCTGGTTGAGCAGGAAATTCAACGACGGTTCGCTGAAATACCATGGATGCGCTACCGACCAATAAAAACGCTCGAATGCCGGTATGTCATACACCGAGTAGAGAGGGTCAGCCGCGTTGGGTATTTCGAAAACGACTCGCCCGCCTGGCTTGAGCAATGCAAGCTGTTCCTTCAAAAAACCGGCGGGGTCTGCAATATGCTCGAGGACAAAGAAATGGAGGATCAAGTCGAACTTTGCCTGCGGTGCACTGTGCCGAAGTTCAGCGATCGACTGGTAAACTGGAAGTCCCCGTCTACGCACGAATTCGCTGAATACACCTGACGGCTCGATCCCCGTGCACCGTTGGCCAGCTTCCTCCAACGGGTAGAGCATAAACCCGGACGAGCAACCGACCTCGAGTATCTCGGTACTCTCTTTCAGATACGGCGCGAGGTACTTCATCCTGCGGATGCGTGTCGGCTCATTGGCTACTAGATGATTCTCGGTTTTGAGCCAGCCGCCGGATTCACCCGACCGGCTTGCCATGAAATCCTCAAACTCCGCGGCGTAGAATCGCGACTCTTCATCGGGCGTAAGCCCGGGAAACTGATAGCGAACATCGCAAGCCGAACAGTTAAAGAATGCGCGCGCTGCAGACGTATCGCCAAAGACATGGCGCGTCACGACCGACTGGCATTCCTGCCCGGCCGAACATAGCGGGCATCGGTCAGGCAATGCCATTCACAACTCCTCTATCCATCAATTACTCCGAATTAAGGTGCTTGACTACTCGCGCCGGATTACCTGCGACGATCACACCGGCAGGCACATCACGGGTTACCACGGAACCCGCCGCGATGACAGCGCCTTGTCCTATGTGGACGCCCCGAAGTATCGTCACACCCGCCGCAATCCACACATCGTTACCAATGGTAATCGGCTGTTCATTGAGTGCAATCTGCTCGGGAAACGGAAAACCATACTTTGCCATGTACTGCTGGTGGCGTGTCTGCGCATCCAGAGGATGGGTGAGGTTGTCGCAGATGAAGCAGTCATGCGAGATCAGGACCCTGCTGCCAATCTCCACCCGGGAGAGCGCCCAGATCCGCGTCCCCTGCCCAACGTAACTGCAATCTCCGATGGAGATCACTCCCTTGTTGAGGAAGCTGTAGAGTTCCCCCGCACAGATGACGTAATCGCCAAGCACGATTTCTCCTGCGGCATTCTTGCCTATCAGGATCTTCGAGAGTACCGCGCTTGAATGCCTACCTTGGCGGTACCTACCGGCAAAACGCCTAGTCTGATAAAACCAAAGCTTGAGCTTGCCACGTAGTCCCATCAGGATGCGCCCTGAGGGTTGATCGCTGACGCTCGCAGAAACACCGAATCTATAGAATATGCCAAGAATCGGTAACCCTCCGCAATCCGCTGCGCGAGTTGTTCCGGATCGGGTTGCACGACATGGATGCCGCATGGCGTGCCCGAGACACGGCAGGCGTTGCGAATCCTCTCCATGGCTGCAGTGAACTCTGGCACGTGGAATTCCCCGGTCGCGCCCATCGACGCCGACAAATCGTATGGGCCAATGAGTATGCCATCCAGTCCGTCGACGGCAAGAATCTCCCCGAGTTTCTCCACCGCGCGAATATGCTCGATCATCGCGATCAACAAAGGGGCCTGCGCCTCCTGGGCATAGGCGTCGAAGTCTGCCCCGAACAAGTTTGCACGAGAGAATCCCACCCCTCTAGTGCCTGCCGGCGGCCATCGGCAAGCATCCCTCACACGCTCCAGCTGCTGTGCAGATTCCACCATCGGAACGATGACACCTCCAGCACCAGCATCGAGAGCCTGTTTGCAATCCTTGGGCTCGCCATGCGCCAATCGTGCCATTGGCAACGTCCCGCCGAGCTCCAGAGCCCTGAAGAGATCCGGCAGGTGATGGGCGCCGATCGCACCGTGCTCCATGTCGGCGGCAACCCAGTCATAACCTGAGCGTCCCAGAATTTCGGCAATCGACGGATGAGGGATCTGAATCCAGCTACCGATGCTTGGCATGCCGCCGCGCAGCAATTGACGAATCGCGGTTGTCTTTTCCCTGCGGTTCATAGCCCGGAAAAATCCTTTACAAATGTACCAACGTAATCATGAAATACGCTCTGGTTGTCGACATGCCGGCGAAGAAGGAAGAGAACATTGTTCGCTCTGGCGGCTTCAAGATCCGCCATGGCGTCCCCGACCATCAGGCATTCCGATGCCACCAACCCTTGGCTGGAGGACAGCGCTTTATTGATGGCGTCCACCTTCCGGGTTGGCGCTCCGTAGACTACTGAGAAGCACCGGTGTAGGTCGATCGCCTGCAGGATTTCCTCGATTTCTTGCTGCGGCGTCGACGTGACCAGCACGAACTCCTGTCGATGCTGGTTGGTGCTCAGGTACTGTTCTACCCCCGGCACCCAGGGTGCATCAACAACACATTGCAGCACTGCCCTCGAAAACCGCCGGCAGTAGTCGTTAACGCTCGCCTCGGTTACTGGCTGGCCAGCCCATGCCAGATAGACCGGGATCTTCTCGAAGCGGGACATGCCGCCATTTGCGAGATGGTGAGCCTTTACACGATCCGCGATATCGGGACCAAACCGTGAAAACAACTGTCCGAAGGCATCCGTCTTGATCGCCACGGACTCCTTAATGACCCCATCAAAATCCCAAAACACCAAACGCGCCCGGGTCAGCAATTCGCTCAAGGCTGCTCCCGCACCCAGATCTGGTTGTACGTATTTTGGAAGCCTGTCGTCGAACTCTCGATCATCTCGGAATGGAGCTTGTGCTTCATACTAAGCCCGGCGGCTTTGAGCAGTCGCTCGCAGCCCTCCGCTTGATCCCGGAAATCGTCGTTCACTTCGATCAGGACTTCCTTGACTGCTTTGAGAACCGATGTGCCGCCAGCTAGTATCAGGTGCTCAATGCCATCAACGTCCATCTTGATGAATTCGGGTTGCGGGATACCGAACATATCGCACGCTGCATCCATCGGCAAGCCCATGGTCTGAAACTCGAAGACCTTCCTAATCGCCTCACCATCCCAGCCATATTCCTCACCAAACGTCGACAGCGCACCGCCCCACTCCGTGGTCGTCATCCGTAACTGATTAGACCCGACAGCAGTGCTCAAGGCGAATGGAACGATGCAGACCTGTGAGACGAGTCCGTTCAAGTAAACGTTTCTTGCCAAGAGTTCCAGATTGAAAACCGACGGCTCGAAAGCCCACACCCGACACTTCCGACGCCGCGCCGCGTAGACAGAATACAGCCCGATATTGGCGCCGACGTCCCAGACTACAGATCCCTCGGGTATCGCATCGATCCATGCGAGCGTCTCCGGCTCCTTCGTTGAAAAGGTCTGAGCCCGCCAGTTGCAGAGCTCATTGGGAGCGGCAAAGCGGAGACGGACGCCGTCATGCTCGACTTCTCGACATTCCTCCATTGAGGTACTCAGGATCTGCTTGAAGATATATCTACCGACCCGCGTTCTCCCCCCTGTACCGATCGAATAGCGGATAGCCCCTTTCAGAGCCTCCTTCAATTGGGTTTTCACTCTTTGCTACCCTCCTTCGTCGAACCCCTCTGCATTTCGTTTTGTATTTCACTGATCAGTTGCAATAGCCCCTGCCCCAGATCGACATGCATGGGCGGCACATACTTCCGGCCGAGTTTCGGCTGATAGGCGTAGGGCGTCCTGACGTAGTGCCCGGCGTATTCGGTTTCCTCGAACTCCACCGCCTGCGGAATTCCAAGGATCTCTCCCAGCATTTTCAGCAGATCCATCACCCGCATCGGCTCCTGCCCGGTCAGAACAACATGCTGGTTCCTGAACTCGTCCCCGAGTGCCGCCACGCTAGCGCGCGCAGCATCCTCAACGTGGATATACTCCCTCATGGCCTCGGCACTGCCTGCATAACGGATTCGGCCAGTCCTGACCGCCTCGTGGACAATGCGCCACAGGCCATTTTGCTGATCGGACCTTGGCCCATAGAGCGATCCGTAGCGCAGTACCGTGTAATCCAGTCCATAGGCAGCCTGGTATTCCTCGACATAGTGCTCCGCGGATTGCTTGCTGCATCGGTAGAAGCTGCCCTGCCGGCTGTGAACATACACGGTGCTGGCATACATGAACCGCCGCACACTGTTCAGTCGGCACGACTCGAGTACGTGGGCGTTGCCGAGAACATTGATGCGAACAGTCTCTAGTGGCTTGTCCAGAGCTTCGTTAAGATCCGCCAGCGCCGCGAAGTTGTATACGTACTCGCAACCGGCGATCGCCGACGACAGTTTGTCTGCGTCGAGCAAGTCGCCGACCACCATTTTCTGATCGGGCCGCAACCATGGCGACGGACGGAGATCATAAATCACGACGCTGTGACCGTCCGCACAGAGCGCATCCGCCACATGGCTGCCAAGAAAGCCGGAACCGCCGATTACGCAGACCCGAGCCATGTCAGAGCCCATCTCTCTGAACTTGGTATTCCGCCTCAGGCACGAGACCTTGCAGCCGCTTACCAGTCAAATACCGTATTGCCTCTTCCGTCGCTTCGATTTCCATCCGCGTCCGGCAATCAATGGACATCGATCCCATATGTGACGTCAGCAAGCACCGCTCGATTGAGGCCAGTCGCCCTGAGTAGGGTTCTTCGCAGAACACATCCACGGCAGCTCCGGAAAGATGACCTACGCTGAGCACGTCCGCGAGGTCGTCTTCGTTAATTATGCCGCCACGCGCCGTGTTGACGATCATCGCATCCGGCTTCATAAGCAATAGATGCTCGCGACGTACCATGTTCTTCGTCTGCGCAGTCAGCGGGACATGCAGACTGACGATATCCGACTCCCTGTAGATGATATCTAGATCCACTTGCTCCGCTGCAGCGATGCCATCGCACTCGAAGGCGGTGGGATCGATCTCATTCACGAGCAAACGGCCGGCTCCCAGCGCTGCAAGGTGCCCCAGCACGCGCCCGCCGATCCTCCCCGCGCCGACGACGCCGACAGTCAGATCAGCAATCCGCCTGCCAAAGTAGCGATGCCACTCGCCACAGTGCATCTGCGCGTTCGCTACGTGGACGGATCGCATCAAAGAAAACATCAGACCGATCGTCAACTCGGCCACGGCCGGCGCAGGGGCGTCCGGTGTATAACTCACCTTGATACCGCGCCGTTCCGCTGCCATCAGATCGACGTTGTCCAGCCCGATCCCGACACGGGAAATCAGTTTCAATCGGGGCGCATTCGTCATCACTTTCTCGGTGATCGGTTCGGTACCGGCAATCAGCACCTCGGCGTCGCCCGCCATGTCGGCAAGCTCGTCTTCCTTGAGCTTGCGGCCCAGAGGATTAATTAGATATTCGATCCCGTTCGTCTCGAGTTGCCGGATCGGGAGATCGTTCTTGTTTCCGAACGGAACCGTGGTTATGAGGATTCTTGCCATCTACAATTGTAGTCAATCGAAATCGGGGTTGTCATCAAAAGGGCGTGTCCAGCAGCCAAGTAGCCTCACGGACTAAGCAGGCCGGCAGTGAACGGCACTCCTCCGTACCGGCCACGACTCGTCGCAGGACAGCGGCTTTAGCCTCGCCATTTGCGAGAACGAAGACCGAGGATGCATGTGCGATTACCACTGGCGTCACTGTCATACGGGCTTGGGGTTCCTTGGGGCCGACAACTGGAACAACTCTTCGCACACATTCCTCAAGCGCGCCTGAATCAGGAAACAACGATGCGATATGGCCGTCCTCGCCAACGCCCAGCAGCAAGACGTCAATTCTACTAGGCAAGAGACACTCGTAGCGCAAAGACGCGTCCTCGCCGTCCGGGTCTTCCGCCTCGATCCGGATCACAGAGCAACCGGAAGGAACGCCTTGAGCAAACAGGGTCCGCATTGCCAACCCGTAGTTGCTTTCGGGATCATCAGGAGGAACGCAACGTTCGTCACCGAAAAAGAAGACTACAGACCGCAACTGGTCAAAATCCGGAAGCTCTTGCCATGCAAGATACAGGCGCTCAGCGCTTCTCCCCCCCGTAAGCATGACGCTACAGCCGCCTTGCAGCATGAAAGCGTCCCGCACGGCATCCTGAATCAAGCGAGCTGATTGCTCCGCCCACGCTTCCAGATTGAACTGTCTGACGTCCAATTCTTCCCTCACCCTCCGGTGGCCTCGTTGGAATGAAGGCAGTGATGCAACCATGTGCCCAGGTCAGTCGGGCCGGACAAAACAGGAATACCATGGGCCGCGCGGTCACCCGCCTGCACTGTCCCGGTCGGATCGTAGTAAGCAGAAGGCTTGCCCATGTGCCGGGCAAGCAATGCCGTCGACGTGAACGGCAGGGAGATCGTAACAGTGGCAGCCTCGATCACCTTCATTGCTGACACGGTCGGATCGACCAACACAACGTTCTCTGCATTGCCTAAACGCTCGGCGCAACTGCGATACCAAGGATGTGCGGTCCGGCCGATATTCCTCTTGTGTTTCCAGAGCATGCGTCCGCGTTGGCGGGATACCGCATCTTGGATCTGCTCCAAAAATGTATTCACCGTGTCCGGTACATAAAACTCGGACTCGAGCGCAAGAATGCGGTACCACGAGGACCGGGTTGGCGTCACGTCGAATACGGCGACCGAGAGGCCGGATGCAGCATCCACATCGGTAGATTTACCCTGGAACCAGATCGGCCCAACAACGTCAAGCCGTGCAGCACCATCAGTCGCCCGAGAGACGAAATCAGCCTGATAGTCATCCCACACCAGATAGCGCGGCCAGTTCATCGAGCGGTAGCCGTAATACATGGGTGGGTACCCATCCGCCCGTTTGAAAGGCTCACAATTCGTCGAGTAAAAATACATCACGATATCGCACCCTCTGCGCTCGGCTTCATACGTCCAGAGAGGGCGATAAATCCAGCCGCTGTTATTAAACAAGTACATTTTTGCCAGAGCTTCAGCCGGCACATGGCGTGCTTGGGCGGCAACTGCAGCATGACTCAGCATCACTGCATGCCACCAGTGTCCACGTAATGCATCGGATGCAGATCGCACAATCGCTGCAAGACTCCACCGCAAATAGGCAGTGATTTCCTGTGCGCCAGCCAACGGAGGCAACGGCTTTTTTTGCGGCGACACATCCAATCCAGATACCTCGATCCGAGGCATACCGACAACACCATGCCTGACAGAAGATATCTCAGGATTCCGGCCCGGCCACTGCGCATACCAAGAGACGACATCGTGACTTGACTGTTCGCCGCAACGCGACGGCAGGTTCCCGGATGAAAGATCGAGGAAGTAGGCGTAGCGCGATCCATCAAGCGTCCGAGAGCCGCCTGACCGAAGCCCCTCGAGCAGAATCCGAAGCGTTCTCGTCGCTCCGTAGCTCCACATTACGAAAACATAAGCGCTCCAATAGATGGCACACCGCCACTCGGACACTTGGAATCCGTGTCGCCTGACGATCCTGCGCCAATCACCGGGCATGGGATAGCAGATGCTTTTTCGGGGGGCCGCCGCAGCCATCAGCAGTGCACGATTGAGGTTCACGCCGCCCAACTGGATCAGAAGATACTGCCGTAGCGCCCGCTCGGCCGAGCCAGCGGCAGCACCAAACACCGCCGCGCTGAACTTGCCGGTGCATGCAGGAATTGGGGCTTCGGTCAGGTCATTCTTCACATCGCCGATCACCCCGAGCCGCGACGCCGCCCTGAGCGCCGTGTAGCCGCGCATCGTGGCACGCAAACGTTTCCGACGCCAGGTAGCGGAACCGGGGATCAGGGAGAGAAGGCGAAACATAAAAGAGAAATTGGCATTCAGAACAGGCAAGGGAGGTAGGATTCCCTGCGCTCGCTGGGCTAAGCACGTGCGGCGAAGACTTTCACCGTTGTCGGGACGCCTTCAAACAGATACTTGCCGGGTATGTCGAACACCCACCCGTATCCAGCAGACAGAAAAGCGCGCTGCGATGCGAGATTAGGTTCATACGCGCCAGCCTCGATCCATCGCAACGCGAGAGTATCGAACGCCCAACGGGTTACCGCAGTGATCGCGGCAGTGCCAAGACCTCGCCCCCAGCAACGCCGATCGAAGATACAAACACCGATGTTCGCCGTACCATGCCTGCGCTCGATGCCGTGCAACCTGACAGTACCCAAATGGCAAGCATGGTCCTGCATCCAGACCCCCCATAGCAAAGAAGAGGCCGACAACCAATCGGCAGCAACGAAATCGCATACTGATTGAAACGTCTGGACAGAGGCCTTGACGCCATCTAGGTAGCGATTCACCTGCGGATCATTCAAACCGTCGACATAGCCTTGATGAACATCGGCTTTGACCAATGGACGAAGAAATCCTCCATCGATCGGCAAGGTCACATCCGGACTCATTCGATCAAACCCCATGTCAGCGCGGTGCCGCGGGCAACATTCCGGGAGACCCGCTTTCCGATCACCATATCGAGATATTTTGTCGGTAGTCCAAGTCCGGGACGAATCGCACGAACATTCTCATATGTCAGCACCTGTCCGGCGGGAACGTCTGCAACGACATACAGCGAACGTCGATACTGAAGCGATTTCCTCTCCGCTTGTGTCGGGCCATAGCTCACACTTCCCAGCGCCTGCCAGGCGCGCTCTGTCGCTTCCACCAAGTCGGTTAGCTCGGCCGGCTCCATGGAAAAGGCACTATCCACGCCGCCTTCAGCGCGAGACAATGTGAAGTGTTTCTCGATGACCGTGGCCCCCAAGGCAATGCTGGCAACGGATACTCCGAGGCCCATCGTGTGATCCGACAGGCCCACCTCGCAGCCGAACAACTCGCGCATGTGCGGAATCGTCCGGATGTTCGTGTTTTCAGCAGTCGCCGGGTATGTGCTAGTGCACTTCAGCAGGATCAGATCTCGGCAACCCGCGGCGCGCGCAGCCCGAACGCTCTCATCAAGCTCGGCCGCAGTCGCCATACCGGTGGAAATGATGAGCGGTTTACCGGTCACCGCGACCCGCTTGATTAGCTGGACATCGGTGTTCTCGAACGATGCGATCTTGTAGCAGGGCACGTGCAGCGATTCCAAGAAATCGACTGCCGTCTCATCGAAAGGCGTACTGAACGGGATCATGCCGAGTTCCCGTGCCCGGTCGAAGATCGGCTGGTGCCACTCCCACGGCGTGTAGGCCTCGCCGTAGAGCCTGTACAAAGACTTCTCATCCCATAGGCTCTTGTTGTCGGAAATACGAAACTCACGCTCCTCCAGATCAATCGTCATCGTGTCGGCGGTATAGGTCTGAATCTTCAGTCCATGCGCGCCCGCCTTCGCTGCCGCATCGACAATCGCCAAAGCTCGATCCAGCGACTGATTGTGGTTGCCGGACATCTCCGCAATGATGAACGGCTTTTCTTCAACGCCGATTCTGCGACCTGCAATATTGATCATGCTCATGCTCCCAATCATGAATCCTTGAAGATAACCGCATCCTGAACGCGCACCATCACCTGTCCTGCACCGATGACGGGAAACCGAATGCTGCTTCCCTGCAGCTCCTCTAACGCCCAGACGACGTCGGTGAATCCCAGACGATGTCGCATCAGCACCGTCGACGAGAACCGGGGATTGATTTCGAAAACCCTTGGGCCTTGATCGGTCAAACGTAATTGCACATTCATGCTTCCGCGCAGGTCCAACTTTTCCGCGAGTATCTCGCACATCTGCGACGTTTCGGCATCTTCAATCACTCGTGCCCAACCGGTGAATCCGCCGGTCAGCCGTCTGAGCATCAGCAAGCTGGCGGTGCGCCCGTCACGAGTGCGATAGACCGCACAAGTGATCTCGCGGTCAGCAGGTTCAAGCAGTTCCTGGTAGATTGCCTGTGGATGCCTTCCAGCAAGGTAAAGCGCCTCCGCCTTGTCACGCACCGTGAATACCGCACGCGAGCCGGAACCGAAACGATTCTTCAAAATGCACGGATAGGAAAGTGGCTCGCCGTCACTCACTGCAATCGTCCACGGCGCCGGCAAACCGAAGCGCCGCAGCGCCTCGGCAGTCGCCAGCTTGTCGAGGCCTGCAGAGATGACCGACATGCCGGCAGCCACGCATCGGGACAGCCCAAGCTCCTCCAGCAATTCCCCGAGTACCCGCAGTTCCGGCTCGGACATAGGCAGGAACACATCGATCCGGCGGGACTCAAGCAGATCACGTACTGCATCGACATAGCCCGGATCGCTTGCTGCCGGGAGAATGTGCGACTCGTCGACAAACAAACGTCCACCGTGCTGCGCGTGCGTATCCGTTCCATACAGCCGGCACGAGGGCCACTGCGATCTGAGTATCGTCGCAACGCCCTGGGCAATATCTCCCCCGATGCCGGTAATCAAAATGGACTTCATGTCCGACCCAATACATCTGCCAGGTAAGGCAGCTCCGGATGCCGTCGTCGTGCCTCAGCCTGCAGCGGGGAGCTGTCATAGCTCTCGCAGTGAAACGACACCTCCCCATTCCCGGTGTCGTAAAGCGCCCAATGCGCCCCCGGTCGCCGATCGCGCGGCTGCCCCACCGATCCCGGATTGATGAGCAGCGTCTTCTCTCCAAGAGCGCGCTGCATCGGATAGTGGGTGTGACCGGTCAACACAAGATCGAATCCGGTGAGTCCCGACACGTCAAGCGCGGCAAGGTCGCCATCCGGATACACATAACAATCGATATCGTGAGGCGCGCCGTGACACAGCAGGATCTTTCGACCATCTAGCGCGAGCGGCAGAGGATGCGGAAGGCTGCACAGCATGTCGAGTTCCGCAACCGACAACTGCTTAATCGCCACTTCGATCCCGGATCCGTAACGACGACCAACCGCCGAGAGAAATTCGTGGTCATGGCGGGATCGGCACAGCATTTTTTCATGATTGCCGGACACCATGTATTTTTTCCATGGCGCAAGCAACTCGAGGACCGCTTTAGGGGAAAAATAGTAGCCGACAAGATCGCCGGTCACCAGCAACGCATCCGTGTTCGCCTTGGTAGCCTCATCCAGAACTGCCTTCAGTGCAAGAGCGTTCGCGTGGATATCGCCTAGCAGTGCCAACCTCATCGACCAACCTCGGCACGCATGTCCTCGATTGCGGCCTTGAAGGAGCGCGCCCGTGGCAAATCAGGCGAAGGCTCGATCACCTGATCAAAAGCCGCAATCCCATCTCGACAAATTGGCTTCATGCCCGGCAAAAAAACATCGCACAGCGAGCCGAGCATTTCATGGATTGAAAGAGTCTCGCTTCCGGCAACAAGGTGGGTTCCTGAAACATCGGGTCGCAACACGTCAACGATCGTTGCTGCAACGTCCTTCACAAAAATATAGTTGCGGCGGGAAGCACCGCTTCCCACCAGCTCGGGAGGTTGCCCGGAGAGAACTGAATGAATCGCACGGTTCAATCCTAGATGTGAGGGGCCGTTGAGTCCGAATATCCCTCCGATCCGGAGAACCGTTCCGGATACCCCGGAAGATGTCATCAACTCTTCCGCAATCCACTTCGATCTGGCGTAAGAAGTATCGGGATTGACTGGAGACTCGCGCGAAATCCTGCTCGTTTTGGCACCCGCGACCAGCGCCGATGACGCGAACATCAAGCGAATGCCGCGACGCCGCGCAAATTCTGCAAGAGTCGCCGTCGCAACGATGTTGGGCTGAAAAATCGGACTAAGATCGCCGACAGAAAAGTCGACCATTGCTGCCAGATGAACGATGGCATCAAGCTTGGGCAAATCATCCAGGTGCGACGAGAACCCGAGATCGTTCAGATCCAGCACAACGTCAAGCTCATTGTTGCGACCGGCTCTTCCTGCGGAGTAGACCGTCCACCCAGCCGCTTTCAGTTGAAGCACGGCCTCTCTGCCGAGAAATCCCTTCGCCCCCGTCACCAGAACCGATCCGGAGTTCATGACTCGTTCGCGTGCTTGAGAAAACACGTCATGTCTCTGCCGACCCCTAGCCGGCCGGCCGCAGACCAGAACTCCAACGCTGCGTCCATCGGTTGCCGGTAGATCAAATTCTCCAATTGAACGCGCGCTAGATGGGCTGCCTTGCCAAGCGTCTTGTCTCGAACGTAGTTCGACCCCTCGTGGAAAAGAAACCAGTCGATCGGAAAATCTCCCAGTAATTCGACGCAGTCCCAACCCGCTCCCTTTGCCGCAGCCGTAAGCGACACATGATCGAAATAGGAAAGATGGTCCGGCAGCGCTACCCAGAATTCGCGGTCAATATGACCCAGAGAAAGCGCCTCTCGCTGCACAGCCGAATAATCGTTAGGCACGGTAATCACCGCAACGCCCTCCGACGAAAGCAACGAATTCAAGGAAATGAGCAGGCCAACCGGATCAAGGACATGCTCCAGAACGTTCTGCATCCATACGGCGTCATACTCTCGTCCCGCCGCTATTTCCGCATCGAGAAGCGCAAATACGTCGCCAACAAGCAGCGCATCCCTACAGGCGGGGTTCTGCGACTCGACGCCAGCCGCACTGAAATCGAGCCCCCTTACGGACCAGCCCTGCTCACGAAAGTAAGCCAGGGCAAAACCTTCGCCGCACCCGACATCCAGCATCGAGCGCCCTTGGGGAGAAACGCGCTGAAGAACGGCATGCCGTTGCGCGAGTTTCGCGCGGAAGTATGCCCGCTCCTCGTCGCTGTACTGCAGCTCGTAACTGCCACACGCTTGTTGATAGTACTTGTTGGCGTAGTAATCCTTGAGCTCCTCCGCGCTCGGCTTCTCTGCCAGCGTCCAGAAGCCGAGTGGATGCTGCGTAAGTCTCTTGTCCATCAACAGATCGCCTTTGCGTTCGTGATTTCGTTCATGGCACGAATGACCGATTCGACGCCGTTATTGGAAGCATCGATCAACCCAAGTGCCTTGGCAGAGATGGAAAGGAGATCATCCGGCCGATCCAGAAATGCACGGATCGCATCGGCGTAATCGGCAGCGGACAGATCGCTGGACCACCCAAGATAGGCGATGGCGCCCGTTTTCGCGACATCCTGCGTCGTCCGAACCTGATTGTCGGCAAATGTCACCGTCAATGTTGGCAAGCCCAATGCACAGCGCTCCCACATGGCAGCTCCTCCAGCGCCAATCCCCAGATCGGCTGCAGCAATCAACTCGGCCATGTTCGAGATCTGGCAGTGGAAGTTTGCCCACGGTCTGGAGTCGCAGAAGGCCCGGACATCATCCCGATGCGGATTCGCGCTCCCGACCACTGTATCGACAAGTATGTCGGGTTGCTGAAGTGCGTCGATACCCTCCAGTGCTCGCATAGTCTGGTTGGTCGGATCGCTGCCCCCGAAAAAGACAAGGATCCTTTCAATCCTTCCATCTCGTTCCCTCAATGCTTTGCGTGCGCTGGAAAACTCAGGCCGCAGCAACACATAAGTCGGCCCAAGCAGGCATCTTGTCGAATCGGATAAGAGGCCGTCATAACGCGACTCGTATCCACCATAGAAATTTTGATCAAGCAGGAGATCGCAGTCATGCGGTCGATTGGCAAGGTCGTCGATCACCATGATCTTGCGGGTAGATGGTCGCATGAGAGTTTCCCACGTGGCATCCAGACCGTAGTGATCAACGATGAGCCAATCGGCTCCCCCAATAGCGTCAAGGGCGGCCTTTGCATCGGTCTCTACGTCAGTCTTGTCCAAGTTGAGCAGAAGGCACGAATGACCTCGCTGCCGGATTGCATCGCTCATTGCACCCGGCAGTTCTCTACAGAGGAAGGAAATGCTGGCACCACCCACTACCAACTGGTCTGCAAGCGTCAAGCAACGCATGACATGTCCGCTACCGATATCCATGGACGAATCCGCTCGAAAGACAATTTTCACGAGCTTGTGCTGGGATCAGCGAACCTTAAACAAGGGCTCGAGCGGTTCGCACCGTAGCGCCGATCCGAGCGTGCCGCGCTTGACCGCCTCTGTCAGCATTGGCACGACTTCACTGTAGGCTTGCAGCAGCTTGCGGAGATCATCATCGGTGTGGCTGTAGCTCATGTTGTGCGTGCCTATCGTGAGGATGCCTCGCGCGAACATCTCCTGCAGGAACAATGTCTTGATCTGCCACATCGTGTAGTTGCCGGAATCCTTGATCGTAAAAAAACTCCATGTAGGGTGTCCCGCGACCCCGAGAAAATCGGTTGCATCAGCAGCGGCGATGATCGATTGGAGTTGCTTGATGACCGTTTGCCCTTGGCGGCAGAGCGTCTCGATAATAGGCTCGCGCTCGAGCTTTTGCATCGTCGCAAGGGCTGCCGTCAGGGAGAGGGTTTCTCCGCCGAACGTGAAGGAGAAAAAGATCTCCTCCATAAGCCGCATCACATCTGCCCGGCCTGCTATCGCTGCGACAGGATATCCATTTGCCAAGCCCTTACCGAAAGTGGCGAGATCGGGGGTGACCCCAAACACTTGCTGCGCTCCGCCGATGGCATAGCGAAATCCTGTGACCGTCTCGTCAAAAATCAGCAGGGCGCCGTGCTTGTGCGCCAGATCCTTGACAGCCTGCAGAAACCCTGGCTGCGGCTCGATCAGATTCATCGGCTCCAGCATCACCGCCGCGATATCTTGCGGAAAAGCTTGGAACACTTTTTCCAGGGTGCCAATGTCGTTATAGGTCCAGGTATGGGTAAGCGCCTTGGTTGCCGCCGGAACGCCGCGATTTCGCGCGGTGCTGCCGATGTACCAGTCCTGCCATCCGTGATATCCACATACGGCGACATGGTCACGGCCAGTGAAAGCCCGAGCAAGCCGCACGGCACCAGCGGTCGCATCTGAACCGTTCTTGCCGAAACGGACCATCTCGGCGCATGGCACAAGTTCGACGATCTTCTCGGCAACTTCCATTTCAATCGGGTGCGGCAGGGAGAAAATCACACCTTGCCTGAGTTGTGCTGCTACTGCCGAGTCCACGTCAGGGTCCTGGTACCCCAAGGTGACGGCGGCAAGGCTGTTGATAAAGTCGATGTATTCATTGCCATCGACATCCCAGACTCTGGAACCAATTCCCCGTTGAATGAAAAAGGGAGAAACGCCCAATGGATACTGTGTCTTGCTCTTGCTGAACGTCTGACTGCCCAGCGGAATCGTCTTCAGGGCGCGCTCCAGAAGTTTTTCCGAGTTATGGTAGGTCCGCATGAAAATTGCCTTCTGTGATCTTTGCAGGTGGAACTGTACCTGTCTAGACTTCCGTCATGAGACGAAAC
>Ga0315899_10001180_pt1 | contig 30240 bp, 23 predicted proteins | sample LakEriMetagenome_2_FD_203518 | JGI IMG/M metagenome (GOLD analysis project Ga0315899, IMG submission 203518) | Freshwater fungal communities from buoy surface, Lake Erie, Ohio, United States - Buoy 4 MA112 | ecosystem: Environmental > Aquatic > Freshwater > Lake | place: USA: Lake Erie, Ohio... | reverse complement strand
ACAAATACACCGCATAACTTAATGAATTCCCAAGCAGGAATAAATCTCCAAGTTGTGCCTGAACGGATTTTGTACCATAGGTTGTTAATGCAATTGCGCCGAGCGCACCGATGCTAATTCCAATCCATTGTGTTCGCGTCAAGCGTTCCTTTAACCAAAAAAATGAAAGTACTGCGACCATGATCGGATTGAGTGCCATAATTATTCCTGCATTCATTGGGGAGGAGGAATTCAACCCGTGAAAAAACAAGAGCTGATTTACCGTTACACCAAATAATCCACAAGCAGCTAAGCGTATAACATCACGCCTATGCATCTTAACACGCTTAACGAATGGAATAAGCATCCAAAAAAGCACAACAGCACCTAAAACTCTAAATAAAATGAACACGGTGGGAGATAAAAACACAGGCATTACACCTTTTGCTAACACATGACTTGCCCCATAAATCAGGTTAACTAATAATAACGCAAAAGCCGCCCACTGTTCCTTACCTTTACTTATCTCCAAAATAAAAATCGGGGTTTAATTATAGGTTCTCTAAATTCATCCAATTTCTCCGTGACGCCTTTATCCATCATTCGATGAATAAACTTATCCATTCCGCGGGCCTCTTTCACATCCTTTTCCATTTTAAACATTGGACATAGGGCCTTAAAATAGCGGGATTTTTCTCCCAATTGCAGGGGCGTTTTTAGTTCCTCCACAGCCAATGGATCCATCAGTAGAAGTGCAGAGAACCCAACTTCTTTTAGCCTACTCGTAGGGAGTTCACCCAAACTAAAGGTGTGACCTGTTATGGCCCAATGGTCTGTTTTTAAATAATTTTTTATTGCAATTAAGCGGTTAACAGCCCAATTAAACACTTCATTTTCTATGCTTGTTTCCCAATATTCCGGGAGCAAGAAATATAATTCAATGCGTGCCTCTGACTCATATATCGACGGAACTGGCATTTGATAATCCCCCAAATCCAAGGTACAAAGAACCGTACCGCGCGCTCCGTTGAGTTTTATAAAACCTATCGTTTCATTCCCTACCTGTAAGGTTTGAATTGGTGCTTCAAAGCGTTCTGTAAGTTGATCAAGGAGCATATGATTGAAAATTTTTAAGATAACTCGTATCCGTTAGGGCACCTAAAAATGAGATAAGTTGTTTCTTTTCCTGTGTTGTAAGTTTGAAAGGTAAGATACTCGGATGCTGGCCTCTCGGATGCTTTCCACCTGCTAAGTAATGGTCAATCACCTCATCTAAGGTTTTCAAACTGCCGTCATGCATGTACGGATAAGTTAACTCAATATTTCTTAGTGTTGGAGTTTTAAAAAACCCAATATCCGCGCTATCGAGGTTTATCCTAAATCGGCCCTTGTCATTTCCATATTCTGTATATAGCCCATTATTTTCTGCTTTAAAATTGGTGAAATAGGGTGCGGGGTGACATGTTGTACAATACAGTGCATTAAATAGCTTCATTCCGGCACGTTGATCACTTGTCATTGCCCGTTTATTACCCCTCATAAACTGATCATAGGGACTATTCAAAGAAAGTAGACTTCGTTCAAAGGCGGCAATACTTCGGGTTAATACCCATGCATCAAAATCACGGTTAAACAAGCTCTTAGCTGCCTCTTGATAGGTAGGAATTGCACGTAATTTAGGAATCAGCACTTTCATATTATGCCCCATTTCCGTGGCTTCTTGAATTGGAACAATTACTTGAAGCTCTAAGGTCTTAAGGTGGGCGTCAAACATTACCGTCTGTAAAAATGCACTATTTAAAAGCGTTGGGGCATTGCGCTCAGCGTGCTTCCCCTGTATCCCTTCGCTCACTGTTTTTCGATCGGTAAACGCATACGCAGGATTGTGGCAATCAGCACAGGCTATGGATTCATCAAGAGACAATCGCTTATCAAAAAATAAGGCGCGACCCAATTCAATTTTCTCCGCTGACGGTTGATTATCCGAAGGGAATGGATATTCCTTAGTCAAATCTTCTGGAGACTCGCACGAACACAAAAGTATGAAGATACCACCAAGGAAAACTAACTTGATCACGGACGTGAGATGATGCATTGCTTACTTAGGATCGTTCGGTGCATTGAATCAAACACCGTGACGAAATAATTCCCAGCATTCAAATCCAAGGTAAACTCTCCACTTGCTTCAGTCATGGTTCCAGATGTTACTAAACGACCTGATAAATCAAATACCTTAAAATATGCATGTTCTAATTCCATCCAATGAATGGAAGCCCCATCCACCCAAAATTGTGGCGAATCACTTAAGTTCATACCAGCCGTCTGTGGCTGCGTAAATACGGGATAGGTTAGCACATTAGCCATAACCGAATCATTTAGACCTGTTTGGTCATGCAACACGCCAACCGAGGATAAAGGCATATCTCTTAACCATTGATCTACCTGACACGCCAAATAAATATCCATTTGACTTGACGTTGTATTCGTCTCAATAACTGGCATTTGAATGGTCCGTTGGTTATGGTCTCCAAGGTTATGCATCTCGAAATACGCATCAGGAAGTTGATCATTATTACTGTCTGCTTCTCCCCCAACAATCATATGCATGTATCCAAATTGCCACCCCCAATACATGGTTGGATTTTGAAAACTTAAGGGATGAGTATCCGGATAAGATGAAATATCAACCGCTTCAGCACCTGACTGGGTATTCAACCGTGAAGGCACGCCCACCATAAAGCGAATACTCTCCACGTCTTGAATGTTATAATTCCCTAAGTAAAATCCTACTTGATCGGGTGTAAATAGGAATACAGCAGGGGCAATATTGGTTTGAATCCCCCCGTCATGAAAAAGTTTGATATCCGAAATGTAATAATTGAAATGATCCATGTTAACTGCCACACCATCGATGCCTGTGTAGGTAGTATTTAAAGCAAATGCTGTATTATTGAATGTTGGGTTAATGTGTAAAAAAATGTCTTTTTGGGCTGAAAAAGACCCCATCACTAGAAATACAATTAGCGCTAAAAAATAGGTTTTCATGTTAGTTCTTTTTTGCAATGTAAAGCACCTCATCGGCGGAAATTCTATATCGTTCAAATACTTCCGCACTCAAATGATCCTTTAGCCAAAATTCTTCTACTTCAAATCCTGCACGTTTTAAGTAATCCGGATAATCTAATCCAAACAAGCGTACATGATCTTTTTGCCAATAATATTTTTCACGGTCTTCTGGAGAGGTTATCGTGGGATCTTCCAGCGTTTTCTCTCTAGAAATATCTTGAGGTACTTGCATGATTGCCCAGCCCCCTGGCTTCATCACACGAAACAACTCACGCATGCATTGATTCGGATCATCCACGTGCTCCATCACGTGATTACAAAACACCACGTCAAAGCGATTATCCTCCAAGGGGATTTGATGCAAATCAAAATGCATATCTGCGATTGGAGAAACAATATCTGCCGTTAAGTAGTTTAAGTTTTTTTGCTTTTTAAATCGGTCAATAAAGCATTGTTCAGGTGCCATATGCAATACAGACAAGGAAGGGGCGGTAAAAAAGTTACTAGAATCCCTAAGATACAGCCACATTAATCGATGACGTTCTAAGGTTAAATCATAAGGACAAAGTACATTTTCTCGATGTGCGACATCGGAGCCGTAAGAAAGAAATTTCGAAAACTTACGGTCACACACAGGACACTCTACCCTATCTCCTCGATACAACAAGGGTGCAAATTGTTTGAATATATAGCTCAGTCGAATCAACAAGGGACGAGGCAGTGTATTCAGTAAGTATTTATATAATCGTTTCACAGGGTAAATTTACGACAAAAAAAATGGAAAATTGGTCCTTTAAACTGCAACCCATTACCCATTAACGCGTATTGAAAGGATAATCATGAAATCGTTAATTTCCTTTTTACTGCTTGCATTTTTCGGACAGGCTCGTGCACAAGATCAACCCATAGCAATTCATGATTTTAAAAATCAACACGTTTTATACGCAGACCTCGGAATCAGCCCAGCACCCTTCAACCTCAGCTATCCGTTTCCGTATGAGGTCAGCAAATTGAAGTACAAAAACAACTTCAAACCTATTTTAGGTCTTTCGTATGCGTACAAATGGTTTTCCATGCGCGTTGCATTCCCTGTGTTGCCGGGGGTACGATCCACCGAAACCTTCGGAAAATCCAAGCAATTTTGTCTTGGGTTTGATTATAACTTCAAGCGCTTATATACAGATTTAGATTTTAGAATTATTCAAGGATACGCCATAAAAGATGCGTACACGTTTGATACGAGTTTAACGGAAAATACCCCAAACAACATCTTGCCAGAACTTGGGTCCCTTAATCTCGCGTTGAATTTATGGTATTTTAATCACGATGACTTTAAGATGAATGCGCTTCAGGGCAGAAGAGCCCATTTTGAAAAACAAGTGCATACGTGGTATTTAAAAGGTACCTTAAATTATTTTGGTGCGACGAATGAATCGGGCGAAATTATTCCCTCACTGCTGCAAGACGAATCACAAAGTAAAACCTCATCTCAGGCTTATTCAGCACTTGATTTTGGAATCATTCCGGGCTATGCCTACGCAAACCGCATCAATAATTGGCAAATTTCAGGGTGGGCTGGACTAGGTCCTGTAGTACAATCTAAATTTTATACCTTAGAAACAGGAGTTCAAGGCTTTCTTGGGTTAGCTCCACGCTATGACATTCGATTGGTAGGGGGTTATTCCAACAATCAGCGATTCTTCTTATTGGCGGCAAATTTTGACAATAAATCGATCACGTTTAATGAGCTTGCCTACAAGCAATACTTTTATACCATTCGATTGGTTGCAGGAATAAGAATACCTCCTAAAACATCGAATCCAACAAGTGGTCGTCAACGGAATTAGGTAATGTAACCTTAAGATTTGGCTCGATCTCCATGGCGCGTTTAATGGCATAAGTTGCATTGGGGTTTCTAGCCCAATTTCTTCGTGCAATGCCATTGTTGACATCCCAATGGAGCATCATTTGAAGGTTAACAGCGGCGCGATCTGATCCATCCAGGAGCATGCCGAAACCACCATTAATTACCTCGCCCCATCCAACACCTCCACCGTTGTGAATTGAAACCCATGTTGCCCCTCGGAAACTATCGCCAATCACATTTTGAATCGCCATATCGGCTGTGAATCTTGAGCCATCATAAATATTGCTTGTTTCCCGAAATGGCGAATCAGTTCCGGAAACATCGTGATGATCTCGACCGAGAATTACTGGACCTATTTCACCACGGGAAATCGCCTCATTGAACGCCTGCGCAATCCGCATTCGTCCTTCCGCATCAGCGTATAAAATACGTGCCTGAGATCCAACTACTAGGCGATTCTCTTGTGCCCCTTTAATCCATTGGATGTTATCCATTAATTGCAATTTAATTTCATCGGGTGCTTCCTCAAGCATTTGTTCCAAGACCTGCCGAGCAATTTCATCCGTTTTTTTCAAATCGTCGGAATCGCCAGAAGCGCATACCCATCGGAAAGGACCAAATCCATAATCAAAGCAAAATGGACCTAAAATATCTTGAATGTAGGAAGGATATTTAAAATCCAATCCATTCGAAGCCATCACGTCAGCTCCAGCACGCGAAGCTTCCAACAAGAATGCATTGCCATAATCGAAAAAATACGTTCCTTGCGCGGTGTGCTTGTTTACGATTGCCACATGACGACGAAGCGAATCATAAACCCGCTCCTTAAATTTAGCTGGATCTTCAGCCATCAGCTGATTAGATTCTTCATAGGTCATCCCTGCGGGATAATATCCACCAGCAAACGGATTATGCAAGGACGTTTGATCAGAACCCAAATCCACAAATATGTTTTGTTCAGCGAATGCTTCCCAAACTTCAATTACATTACCGAGGTAGGCAATCGAGACAACCTCATTTGAAGCCAAGGCTCGAGAAACGCGCTCACACAATGCCGGAATCTCTGTAATGACCTCGTCTACCCAACCTTGCGAGTGGCGCGTATGGACCGCTTTTGGATTCACCTCTGCAGTAACACTAACGACACCGGCTATATTCCCTGCTTTTGGTTGTGCGCCACTCATTCCACCAAGACCAGCAGTGACGAATAATTTTGTATTTGGATTCTTAGTTGAGGTCGCAAATCTACGCAGCGCGTTTAATACAGTGATCGTTGTTCCGTGAACAATACCTTGAGGCCCAATATACATGTACGAACCCGCTGTCATTTGCCCATATTGAGTAACACCCAAGGCGTTAAATCTTTCCCAGTCATCTGGCTTACTGTAATTTGGAATCATCATCCCATTGCTTACTACAACACGTGGTGCGTTGCGATGCGAAGGAAAGAGTCCCATGGGGTGACCTGAATACATGACCAGGGTTTGTTCATCTGTCATGATCGACAAATAATGCATGGTCAATAAGTACTGAGCCCAATTTTGAAAAACGGCGCCGTTCCCGCCATATGTAATTAGTTCATGGGGATGCTGTGCCACACGGGGATCCAAATTATTTTGAATCATCAACATAATCGATTTAGCCTCTATTGATTTTCCTGGATACTCATCAATTGAACGAGCCTTCATTGGATACGTAGGGCGATAGCGATGCATGTAAATCCGCCCAAATTCAGCTAATTCCTCCGCAAACTCAGGGGCAAGCACGTGATGTAGGGCTGAAGGAAAATAACGCAAGGCATTTTGTAATGCTAATTTTTTCTCTGGATCGGAAAGTATTGCTTTACGCTTTGGCGCATGGTTAACTTGGGCATCAAAACCCGGATGTTCAGGCAAATGCAATGGAATTCCTTGGATTATTTCTTCTTTAAATGTCATGACATTTGAGATTTTCCAATTAAAAATACTACGGGTGATTTAGACAAATCTTTGGCGTGTTCTCTCCAATCTTTAACACTCATGGTTTGAATTCGCTGATTTGGGAGTGTGAGATTTGCTGCGATGCATAATTCACAGGTATCACCCAATTCGTTTAATAAATCTTCCAACACATTCATATTTCGAAAAGGGGTGTCCATAAATAAATGGGTAGCACCGGTTCTGCGCGTGTCCATTTCAAAATCTTTCATTTTTTTAATTCGGTCTTTCCGTTCTTTCGGAAGGTACCCGTGAAAAGTAAAAGATTGTCCTGAGAAACCACTAGCCATTAAGGCTAACAAAAACGATGAAGGGCCAACCAAGGGATTCACGAAAACACCTTGCGAATGACAGAGAGCAACCAACTCTGCTCCCGGATCTGCAACACCAGGACATCCCGCCTCAGAGATTACCCCTACCGAATGCCCGCCAAGTATCGCTAATAAAATTTGCATTACCTCATCCTTCGAAGAACGTTTATTCATTTGATAAAACGTACATTCATCTATTGGGAAATTTCGGTCTAGCTTTCGCAACAAACGTCGAGCAGATTTAATTTCCTCCACCGCAAAATGACGTAATTCACTAATAATCTCCGTAATATGCTGAGGTAAAATATCGGTGGTAGATTCTCCTCCAAGGGTATTAGGGATTAACCAAAGGGCGCCTTTTTTATTTGTCATTTGTTAAGTCAGTTATTAATGCTTCTGTTGCTTCATTCACTAGCGTAAATACCGCATCGAAGTCAGATTGGTTCCCGTAATAAGGATCGGGAACCTCCAGTTGCTTATTTGGATACAGGTGATCAAGGAGTAAATAAACTTTCTGCCGATCGGCATTCGTACTCGCTAAACGAAGAACATTGTTGTAGTTACTTTGATCCATTACATAGATGCGATCGAACGCTGTAAAATCTTGTGAGGTAAATTGTCTAGCACGGAGTTCTGAAATGTCTATGCCGTTCGATTTAGCGGTTTGAATCATTCGATGATCTGGAGGGTTTCCAATGTGGTAAGCGGCGGTGCCTGCTGAATCCACCATCCAAGGCAGTTGCTTTTCAGATACCTTGTTTCGCAATAAACCGTCGGCTAACGGTGATCGACAGATATTCCCTAAACAAACCATTAGAATTCGCATGCGCAAAGGTACGAAAAATCATAGGAAGCAGGACTTAAACAACCACTTTTCTATCCTTCCATTTGGCTCGAAAGGTCGGGATCAGTATTAATAAAATCAAATTATAACAAGGAAATATCACTTGAAATCCAGGAATCAACAACCATACTAAAATTCGGTTAAATCTAAAAAAATACCCCGCATAAAAAATCAAATCTAGCCCAGTTTTTACGCATAACAAAAACAGCATTTCCGAGTATTGCTCCTTGAATAGATAAATCCCCAATAAGGCGTAAAAAGCAACAGATAGTACCGTTTGAATTACCCCTAAGCTTGTAGCAAAATGATCTTTAACCTTACTTGTTTTTGAAATCCATCGGATGCGCTGATGTAAAAAGGCAACAATACCTTTTGGTGCATAGGTATATACCGCAAGTAAGGGATCTGAAATCAACCGTATATCCTTTCCGTTTTTTCTAAAATCCCGCAATAGAAATAAATCATCGCCGCTTGATATGTGTTGATGTGAGGAATAATCATCTGCCGTTAAAAACGCACTTTTACTAAATAATAAATTCGCTCCACTTGCAATCACTGGCCGAAATAGCCCGTACAACCCAACATTGATGGCATTCATTATGTGTAAATCAATTTCTTGCCATAACTGTCTCTTAGAGCGCCCAATTAATATAGCCGGCAGAATCCATAAGTGGGCAGTAGGTAGCTTTTCTAATTCAGCAAAGTAGTTTGGGCCAAAAAAAACATCTGCATCTAAGGTGAGGTAATAGTCGCCATGAGCATGTTCCATACCATATCTCAATGCCTCCTTTTTACCCGATTTTACATCTGGAAGGGATACTATGGTGATGGGCAATTCATTAATTTGATCTTGAAGAAAAGCAAGGCCAGTATCAGTTGAGTGATCATTAATAAAAATGATTTCTAAGGGAAGTTTATTTGAATTCTTGATCGATTGAATGAACCTTGGTAAGGATTCAGCCTCATTCCGAAATGGAATTAAAACGGTTATTTTTTCTAATGAAATAGTTTCAGCGGACTTCGACCGAGCCTTGAGCCTGTGTCTTGTCCCACCAACACCAACTATTAATGCCAGCAAGAATAAATATATTAGGAGAAAAACCGTGCTTTCCATGTACTCGATATACGTATTAAGGCAAATAAAACGGGAAGTACCACATTAAACCCCCAGGTAAAAAAAGCGGTCAACATAATTTCTTCTTTAGGATAGGCAAACCAAGAAAATACAGCCACCGCTATGAGTTCCCGTAAGACAAGTTTACCAAACAAAATGGAAGGAGACAAGGTTATCAATCCGTAGCTTAACATTAAAATAAAGACTTGTTTTAAGCCAAAGGGAACGCCAAATCCAATCAATATCAAGTGAAATTGAACTGAAAACACAGCATATCGAATCATACTTAACATGAAAATTCGACCTTTATTCGGTGAGGGAGGTAAGGCTTGAAAATCGCGAATAAGTTTCCACCGCATCAACCGTGAGGGAAACTTGAACTTAAAAAAATAGCCGATAAAACTCAATGCTCCAACACCGAAAAAAGCCAAGGTCACAAAAAGTCGATTTACTCCAAAGAGGTATAAAGAACCGCCAAAAGCAAACCACATGGTTACTGTAAATTGAGCCAATCCGGTAAGCACCCCAGCACCCATCCATTGGAGATTTCGTATTCCGTCTTTAATTTTAAAGCGGCCAAAGGTAGTTGCAATGAATGCAGGCGTGAAAAAGGAAACAACGACCCCCTGAAAAAACGCATGGGATTGATCGGATTGAGGTATGTCATGTTGATCCACACTCCGCTGAAAGCGCTTCCATTCTAACCAAAAGTTTATAGGAAATAACAGGAATGCACAAAAAATAAATAAATAATTAGTGACATTAATCGCCTCAAAAGAAAGCCATTTATAGAACACTTGATAACTTATTGTCAACAAGCAAGCAAGCAAAAGAAATCTAATGAAGACTTCAAGCGTGGCATTAAATTGAGTAGCTTTACTTTTCCTTTGCATTTTCAATGGCTGAAGATAGAATAATTCTTGGAATTGACCCCGGAACTACGGTGTTAGGATATGGATTAATCCACGTCAAAAATGGAAAAATTTCTCTTTTGAACTTTGGTATTGTGCAGCTGCATAAACTCCCATCCCATCCCGATAAGTTAAAACGCATATTAGAACGTTTAAATGGCTTGATTGAAGAGTACAAACCAGATGAAATGGCCATTGAGGCGCCCTTTTTTGGTAAGAATGTACAATCGATGTTAAAATTAGGACGTGCACAAGGAGTAGCTATTGCAGCATGTTTAAATCATAATATACCCTTTGAAGAATACGCTCCACGACGAATTAAACAGAGCATTACTAGCAATGGAAACGCTTCTAAAGAACAAGTTGCTGCCATGTTGCAATCGCTATTAAAATTTGACGATATGCCTAAGTATCTAGATGCCACGGATGGATTAGCGGTCGCTGTTTGTCACGTGTTTTCAAAAGGAGTGGGTGAACACAACAAAGCTAAAGGAAGTGGTTGGAAGAGTTTTATTAAGGACCAATCCCATAGAGTAAAAAAGCATGACTAATTGCATTCAAATATATACGGATGGTTCCTCGAGAGGAAATCCGGGCCCAGGTGGATTTGGTATTGTTATGAAATTTGGAACCAACGAAAAAACAGTCTCTAAAGGCTATCGGCTCACCACCAATAACCGAATGGAATTATGGGCGGTTATCCATGCGTTGGAACTTGTTAACACAAACAAATACCCCATTCATATTTATTCAGATTCAAAATATGTGATTGAGGCCATTGAAAAACGATGGGTATGGGGCTGGGAGAAAAAAGGGTTCAAAGGAAAGAAAAATGAAGACTTATGGAGGAAATACCTTCAACTACACCCCAACTATACACTTACATTTCATTGGGTTAAAGGACATGCCGGTCACCCAGAAAATGAGCGTTGTGATGTCCTTGCAGTTCAAGCGGCTACTTCTTCAACGCTTGGTATCGATGAAGGGTACGAACAAGCTAAACGCTTGGGGTTACTTTGAACCAATAACCGTTACAAATCCACTTCGATCCACTGCTGTACCTCCGAGCATTTCTCCAATTACTCGGTAGAAATAAACGCCATCCGTACACTGAACACCCTCAGAGGTATCTCCATCCCAAAGTGCGATACCCGTTTGATCTTTAATCATGTAAACCATATGGCCCCAACGGTTAAAAATCTGTACTTGATACGTTTTGAAAAACTGTTCAGATAAGACCAATTCATCATTTACCCCATCTCCATTCGGTGTGATCACATTGGGAATAATTAAGTCGGGGTCTTTTACATTGATTACTAATGAATAAGAATCCTCACATCCTTGTTGATCGACTACGGTTAATGTAATGGTATAAGGACCACTTAAACTAAAGCTGGTTGTTTGAGCACCATTATTATTTAGGGTATATGTAGTGTCGTTATTGATATCCCAGGTCCAACTTACAATCGGACTAGCGATAAAGGTTGACTGATCGGTAAAAACTACTGGATCGTTTTGATCCACAAGCATGGGATTCGCTGTAAAATCCGCATCCAATCCGTCGTCAAATACCGTAACTGAATCAAGTATGGTGGTAATCTCACACCCATCCGGACTTATAAGCGTAACAGAGGCCTGATAGGACCCTGGAGTTTCGTAATTATATACAAAATTGGTTTCGTTGTAAACAAAATTACCATCACCCATATTCCAAACTAAACTATCTACGTTTACCGGTGCTTGTACAAGGAATGCGGCACCTTGCGCACACAGGTTTGGGTTTTGAACAAAACCTGGAACCCCTTGCGGACCACCTATCGTTACGTGATTGTCAACTGTTGTGTCATCAACACATCCGTATTGGTCGGTAATTTGAAGCGTAAGATCAAACGCCCCATTAATGACAAAGGTATTGCTTGGGTCTTCTAAAATTGAATTATTACCATCCCCAAAACCCCAATTCCATGAGGTGATATTTCCATACGCTTGAGAAGAATCTTGATAGGTACCGAATAAAGGAGGGCAAGCATACTCTCCATTGGCATTTAAGACTGCCCCACTAAAACTATAGGTTGGAATCGCATGCGGTAGTGAAACAGTAACTAACTGGGTTAAGGTATCCTCACAACCATTGGTGTCAATGGCGACAAGGGATAAATTAAAGGTACTACTCAATTGACTAACCGGAAGATTCGGTGAAACAACAGAAATAATACCTGTATCCTGAGCAGTTCCAAACGCTTGATTGTTCACATACCATGCATAGGATAGGTTTCCAACACCAGTGGATGAATTTAAGGTGAGGTTGGTATCTGATGCACATACCACCGATGGGAAGGTGAAATTAGCCGTTGGCTTTGTGATGGTTATTGGCACAGTAGCCGGAGTTGAAGAACAACCAAATACATCATAAACCACCATTGTTGCATAATATGTACCGTTTCCATTAAACGTATGATTAATGGGCTGATTCACGGCATTCGTAGTCACGGAAGTATTATCATCAGAAAATGTGGTGACGAAATATGACAATGGCATTCCATTTCCAACAGCCAACGATGAATTATTGAAGGTAACTGGGAAAGGAGAACACCCAACAGCGTCTTGGGCAGAAATAATTGGGAATGGAATATTCAAGACACGCACAGGATGCATAATTTGCGCGGTACATCCAACACTATTTGTTACGGTAAGTGTAATGTTATAAAGCCCTTGTGTAGTATAAACATAGGCTGGATTTGGACCTGAAGTAAGGGTTTGTCCATTCCCCATGGCATAAGACCAATTAGTTAATGGATGTGCATTCCAAGAGGTACTCGCATTAAAAAGAAGCAAACTATCATTTCTACAAACCGAATCATTCGACATGGTAAACTGCGCTGCGATTTGTGAAATATTTATAGTCTTTGTAATACTATCATGACAGCCGGTGGTATAGTTGTGAATTACTTGTTCCACGGTGTAAGACCCATACGTTGCAAAATTGTGGGTTGTATTTCCATTATTTACGCCATCCAACACGGCGTTTCCAATGTTTGTATTCGGAGTTCCGTCACCCCATTCCCATGTCATACTCACATTGTCGGGTTGTTCGCCATGAATAGCGTTGTCGGTAAATGTAATGTTCACCGGGAAATTACCTGGATTACACACCAATTGTTGCGAAGGGTTAAATTGAGCAATTGGAGCCAATACATACACCGCAGAATCAATGGTAATGGAATCTTTACATCCCCGAAAATCCACAATTAATTGCACTGAGATATACCCAGTATCTTGTGTAAATTGATGTGTAGGATCTTCTTGCGTTGAGGTACCGTCACCAAAATCCCAAAAATACGTAACTTCATTTGGTTGATGGGGAACTGAAATCACCGTACCATTCGTAAAGTTTACGTTTTGTTTAACGCATGTTACCAGGGGACTCACCGTAAAATCAACTAAATCAATGTCGCCAACTGTCACGTAATCATTCATAAACATGGTGTCAATGCACCCAGACTGAGAGGTTACCACCAACGTAACATCATACAATCCCAAATTATACGTTTGACTCGGCGGGTTTTGTCCGTTGAATGTTTGTCCATTTCCGAAATTCCACTGCCAACTTACGATTGGATTTGCCGGATTAGGACTTGAAGATGTATCAGTGAATTGTACGGTATGTGGTGTACAACCTCCAGGTTCGTCTGCAAAAAACCCAGCCTCAATATTCACAATATTGATGTAATTATTTTGAGTGGTACTCCCTGTACATCCTGCTGGAGTATTCACTGAAAGTGTTACGTTATACTGTCCACTTGAATTATATACTTGTGGGGGTGGCGTAGTACCTGTAAAGGTTTGACCATTGCCAAAATTCCATGTATAATTTCCAGCTATGCCGGTGGTGTTTGTGAATGTTACCGTAGAGGGGGCACAATTAGTCAGCGGATTTGCAGTAAATGAAGGGGTAATGCTATTTTGAATCGTAATTTGTTGAGTAACATTATCGGTGCATCCTGAACCGGTATTTTGAGAAGTTAATGTTATTGTATAGGTCCCTGCGGTATTGAAGGTAAATGAAGGGTTTTGCTGTGCGCTATTACCCTGGCCTCCAAAATTCCAGCTCCATGTGTTTGCACCAGCGGTGGAGTTGTCTTGAAAAGAAATTGCGGTTCCAACACATCCTGCTGCTGGAGCAGTAATACCCGCTTGAAAATTACTCACAACAATAGAATCAGTGTAACTAGCGGCACAACCCGTTGTGGTATTGGTAACTGTAAGTTGCACCCCAAAATTACCTGCAGCGTTGTAGGTGACATTGGCAGGACTTTGACTGTTGGAGTTTTGACCATTTCCAAAATTCCATGCATATGAGAAATTAGCCCCGCTTGATGAGGTATTTGTGAATCCCACGGTTAACGGAACCGTACAACCAATACCGGTTACATTAAACCCAACAGTTGGCGCAGGCAAGACCGTAATGTAATTTGCTTTTATTTCTGAATCAACAGCCCCATTAGCATTAGTTACGACAAGCGTAACGGTAAAGGTTCCTGCGGTTGTAAACACGTGAGAGGGATTCTGTGTGGTCACGGTAACACCATCACCAAAATTCCAGGAGTATTGGTTAATCGCTGGGCCACCATTAGCGGTTGATGTAGAAGTGAAATTGACCGGAACACCGGCACACACACTGAGTGGCGAAGCAGTAAAATTTGCCGTAGGCGCTTGTGCCATTGCGGTAAAAAAACTGCCAATAAATGCGATAAATAATATATTAATTTTCATAGGCCCATCAAGGACATCAAAAATACGCAAATAGTTGCTTAAAAGCACATTATTTTTTCATGAAGGGAAACCATGAAACGTGCTCATCTTTATTCACATTTCTGCGATCGCAGACCGATAAAAACTGATCTTCTAAAATGGCAGTGATTCCAAAATATTTGGCGCTGGAATGCGCAAAATACCATCCAGAGACTGAAGATGCGGGATGCATGGCCAACGATTCAGTTAGGGAAACTCCAATTCGCTCTGTTGCATTCAACACATTGAAGATACCAAGCTTTTCATAATGATCTGGACATGCAGGATATCCCGGAGCAGGTCTGATTCCTTTGTATTTTTCTGCAATTAAGTCTTCGTTTTTTAAAGGCGTGTTGTCATAACCCCAATGCGTATGTCGCACGCGTTCATGCAACCATTCGGCCAAGGCCTCGGCCAGCCGATCCGCAACCGCTTTAATCATAATGCTGCTGTAATCATCGTGAGCAGTCTCGAATTGCCTACAGATGTTTGTTACGTCACCAGAAGTAACGGCAAAGCAACCGATATAATCATCAATACCGCTTTCCTTGGGCGCAATGTAGTCTGACAAACACAGATTAAACTGCCCTGAAGTTTTTTCTATTTGTTGGCGCAAGCCAATGGAACGATGTATTACCTGCTGCTTTGTTTCATCATAAATTTCAATGTCATCACCCACTGCATTTGCATTAAAAAGTCCATAGACATAGCTTGGGTGAAACCACCCATTTTTAATGCCATCAGATAAGCACGTTCTTGCATCGTCAAGAAGTTTTGTTGCCTCCACTCCAACCACTGAATCCGTTAGGATTTCAGGGTATTTACCGTGTAGATCCCAACTTCTGAAGAAAGGTGACCAATCGATGTAAGGAATTAAGGTTTCCACATCTATTTTACCATCAAAAACACCAAGTTGTCTTGGTTTCACTATGTTATCTTTTGAAAAATCAAGCATCAACTTGTTTTTTCTAGCCATTTCAATGGGAACCATTCGTTTGGTTGCATTGTGCAATTCATGGTGTGCACGAATTCGTTCATATTCCTCTAACACGGTATCGTGATAGGCCTTGGAATCGCCTCCCAACATTTTTTCGGCGACGGTAACCGCTCTAGAAGCATCGGGTACATAAATTACTGGGCCCTCATAATTCGGCGTAATCTTAACCGCAGTATGCACTTTAGACGTGGTGGCCCCACCAATGAGTAAAGGAATATTTAAATTTCGCTGTTGCATTTCAGTAGCCACCTTTACCATTTCTTCGAGGGATGGCGTAATTAACCCACTTAATCCAATAATATCTACACCTTCTTCAATCGCCCGATTAACAATTTCATTACCAGGGACCATAACCCCCATATCTATAATTTCATAGTTATTGCAGGCTAGAACCACTCCAACAATATTCTTTCCGATGTCGTGCACGTCTCCTTTCACGGTAGCCATTAAAATCTTTCCGGCTTTTTGTATTTCACCATTCTTGTCTGCCTCTATATAGGGCTGAAGAAAAGAAACCGCTTTTTTCATTACGCGTGCTGATTTAACCACCTGAGGTAGAAACATTTTCCCTTCACCAAAGAGGTCACCAACAACATTCATTCCCGCCATTAAGGGTCCTTCAATAATTTGAAGCGGCTTCGGATAAAGCGGTAAACACTGCGCCACATCATCCTCAATAAACTTATCAATTCCTTTAACTAATGCATGTTCGATGCGTTTTTGTACTTCCCATGCTCTCCAAGCCTCATCAACTACTAGTTCTTTTTTGCCTTGCTTAACCGTTTCTGCGAAATTAAGTAAGCGTTCTGTCGCGTCTTCACGGCGATTAAAGAGCACATCTTCAATGTGTTCCAATAATACGGGATCAATATCGGAATAGACGGCGAGCATCGTTGGATTAACAATCCCCATATTCATACCATGTTGTATCGCATGATAAAGAAAGGCTGCGTGCATTGCCTCGCGAACCGCATTATTTCCGCGAAAAGAAAACGATACATTCGAAACACCTCCACTGACATGGCACCCGGGCAAGTTTTGCGTAATCCATTCGGTAGCTCTAAAAAAATCAAGCGCATTGAGTGCATGTTCTTCCATTCCGGTGGCTACTGGGAATATATTGGGGTCGAAAATTATGTCGTTCGGATGCACATTGGCTTTATTGACCAATAAATCATAGGATCTGGCACAAATCTCAATTCTACGTTCGTAGGAATCGGCTTGTCCGTGTTCATCAAATGCCATTACCACCATGGCTGCCCCCATGGATTGGATAAATTTAGCTTGTTGAATAAATACCTCTTCCCCTTCCTTAAGCGATATGGAATTAACCACCCCTTTACCTTGAAGGCATTTAAGGCCCGCCACAATAATCTCCCATTTAGAGCTATCTATCATGATCGGAATTCTAGCAATTTCAGGTTCTGAAGCAATAAGATTAAGGAAATTCACCATGGCAAATGTCCCATCAATCATGGCTTCATCCATGTTCACATCTAAAATTTGTGCTCCACCCTCTACTTGCTCGCGAGCAACGGCTAAGGCCTCTTCATAGCGATCCTCTTGAATCAAACGTAAAAATGCTTTTGAACCCGTAACATTGGTTCGTTCACCAACATTAACAAAATTACTTTGTTTTGTGGCGATTAATGGTTCCAGTCCTGAAAGCCTAAGAATTCGTTCCATGTGTTAATTTTCGTGGTGAATAGTGCTTAGCGAGTTGGGCAATCTTCGCAATGTGTTCGGGCGTGGTTCCACAGCATCCTCCGATGATGTTCACTAAGCCTTTTTTAAAGAAGGATTCCACCTTTAATCCCATAATTTCAGCGGTTTCATCATATTGTCCAAACGCATTTGGAAGTCCAGCATTCGGGTGAGCACTGACAGCGAAGGGGCTCTTATCGCTTAACACGGCTAAATACGGTTCCATCAGTTCTGATCCGAGGGCGCAATTCAAGCCAATAGAAAGCAATTTAACATGTTGTAAAGAAATCAAGAATGCTTCAGGGGTTTGGCCTGAAAGGGTTCTACCACTGCGGTCAGTAATCGTGCCCGAAATCATTATTGGAAGTGCAATCTTTCGGCTCTCAAAAACCTCATTAGCCGCAAAAAGCGCTGCTTTTGCATTGAGTGTATCGAATACCGTTTCAATTAACAGCACATCTACTCCTCCATCCATAAGGGCTTCAATTTGCTCTTTGTATGCCGTTTTTAATTCATCAAAACTAACTGCTCGATACCCAGGATTGTTAACATCTGGAGAAATAGAAGCCGTGCGGTTAGTTGGTCCAATTGACCCTGCAACAAACCTGGGTTTATCTGTAAATAAATCCGCTGCATCTCTCGCTAATTTAGCGCCTTGGAAGTTAATGTCATATACTGCATCCTCTAAGTGATAATCCGCTTGAGCGATGGTTGTTCCGGAAAAGGTATTGGTTTCAATGATGTCGGCTCCTGCAGCCAAATACTCTTTATGAATTTCAAATATGATATCCGGTCGGGTAATGTTTAATAAATCATTATTTCCTTTCAATGAGGACGCATGAGAGGCAAAACGTTCACCTCTAAAATCCCCCTCCTCCAACGGATAACGTTGTATCATGGTTCCCATGGCACCATCCAACACCAAAATATGGTCTTGAAGTTGTTTTTCAATTGCTGTCATTATTCATTTGGGAAGAAAGGCACAAGCCAAAACTTATCTTTTTCCACTATGGGAATAGGATTTGGCACCTTATCAGTTCAACAGGTTGCCAAGGTTTCACAGGGCCGGTCCCTCCACCTTTCTTCATAAGTTAAATTAGTAAAGAACTGTTGCAAAAATAGGGAGATATTATAAATGTTTTATAAGTTCCAAGATGTTTTTTACTTTCACCAATATGAAATCTATCGGCATCTTGTTTTGCTTGGTTGGTGGACTTGCTTTTTGCCAAGTTAATTTGACAAGTTCAAGTTTACCTATTGTTAAAATCACAACACCCCCTGGACAACAAATTAATGATTTAACTCGCATCGTATGCGACATGGGGGTAATTGATAATTCAAGTGGATTGAATTTAATAACCGATCCAGTTAATAACTACAGTGGAAAAATAGCCATTGAAATTCGTGGATCAACCTCACAACAGTACCCAAAGAAAAGTTATGGCTTTGAAACTCAAACTCTACTTGGAACGAACAATAATGTTTCTTTAATGGGATTGCCCATTGAAAACGATTGGATTCTTAATGGCCCCTATCCTGACAAGACCTTATTAAGGGATGCATTAACTTATAATCTTTCAAGAAAAATGGGCCACTATGCTTCACGGTTTAGGTTCTGTGAATTACTTATAGATAATCAATATTTGGGAGTCTATTTGCTTCTAGAGCGCATAAAAAGAGATAATAACCGTGTGAATATAGCCACCGTAGATCCTGATGATTTGGCAGGAGACTCGCTTACGGGGGGATATATTATTAAGGTAGACAAATTGACAGGAGAAAGTGGAACAACCTGGAATTCTAATTATAGTAATGAGGTTGTATTTCAATTCCACGATCCAGAATCTGACGAATTACAGGCGCAACAAATTGCATATATAACATCATATGTTTCAAATTTTGAACAAGCAATTCAAGCGAATCCTGAAGGTGCATACCTTCAATGGATAGAGCCAATTTCTTTTTATGATTTTTTTATACTTCAAGAACTCGGCCGTACGGTGGATGGTTATCGTTCGAGCTCCTTCATGTACAAGGATAAAAATTCAGGGGATTTTCAAGGGAGGTTAGTCGCTGGGCCGATGTGGGATTTCAATCTATCCTATGGAAACGCTGATTATTGTGATGCGTTCTTAACTACGGGATGGCAATATAATTTTGATCAAATTTGCAATTTCACAACTCAAATACCCTTTTGGTGGAATCGTTTATTGGATGCCCCGAGTTACCGAAATGGATTACGTTGCCGCTGGGAGGAATTAAGACAAGGTCCATTACATACTGATTCTATAAATTATTGGATAGACTCAATGGCTTTAGAGCTTCAAGATGCGAGAATTCGAAATTTTATACAATGGCCCATAATAGGTGAATATGTAAATTGGAACGCCTTCGTAGGAAACACCTATGAAGAGGATGTGGATTTCATGAAGAATTATATTAGTGAACGAGCCATTTGGTTAGACCAGAACATACAAGGAACATGCAATGCATCAATTGCTAGTGAATCTCAAGAACCAACCATACGCGTATTCCCCAACCCCACAGATAATTGGCTATCCGTCACAAGTAACATGCCTGGAAAATTGATTATTCACGATGCCTTTGGAAAGATCTATTGCAATGCAATAAATTCAAATCAAATATGGGTTGGAAACTTAGCCCCTGGCATCTATTTCGCAACCTTTTCAACCGTTGAAATGGAACAAATCACCTCAAGATTTATCAAACGATGAAACGATTTTTTAATAGCTTAGGATTCGCGTTTTCAGGAATAATCCAAAGTTGGAAAATAGGTCAAAATTTCAGAATCCAAGTATGGTGCGGTGTGGTGTCACTCGTACTTTGTGTTTTGTTAAACGTTCAAGGATGGGAATGGATTGTTGTGCTTATGTTAATTGGTGGTGTACTTGCATTAGAAACCATCAATTCAGCCATTGAGAAATTATGTGATTTAATTTCTATGCAAAGAGACCCTAAAATAAAAACAATAAAAGACCTTAGCGCCGGAGCAGTGCTTATATTCTGTGTTATTGCCTTTGTCATCGGCTGCCTGATTTTCATTCCAAAAATTATTTTAGCCCTTAGTTGAGTCGGTACTTTGATCCAGAGGTCCTTGCAATTTGCCCCTTTAACTCTAATCCCAAAAGCAGTCCATGAAGTTGGGAAGTTGCCATACACGAATGAATCACCAATTCATCCATATACAGGGATTCATGTTGTTTTAAAATAGAAATTATTTGTTGTTCATTAGGCGATAAATTCACAGGTAAAGAAAGCTCTTGTTGTCTAGAACGCGGCTTATCCCAACCCAACATGCTTAGAATATCTGATGAATTCGTGACAAGGTGAGCCTTTTGTTGCCGAATTAAGGCATTGCATCCGGCGGAATACTGTTGATGCACAGAACCTGGATAGGCAAAAACGTCTCTGTTATAATCATTCGCTAGATCTGCAGTTATTAGAGCACCGCCTTTTTCTCTGCTTTCTACTACGATGGTCGCATCGGAAAGACCTGCAACAATACGGTTTCTAACTGGGAAATTTTCACGTACCGGTTTAGAGAATAAAGAATATTCTGAAAGTAAAGCCCCGCCGTGTTCTAGGATTTCTTCTGCCAATTTAGTATTTCGTTTAGGGAATACTTGATTCAATCCACTTCCTAAAACGGCAACCGTTGGAATGTTGTACTTTATAGAATATTCATGAGCCACGCTGTCAATACCCATCGCCAAGCCTGAAACAGTAAGCACGCCGGCCTCCGAAAGTCCTTGCATTAATTCCTTAATTAATTCAATTCCATACGTGGTGTGCATCCTTGAGCCAACGATTGCTATTGTTCTGCGCGAATTCAATAGGTCTTCCCCTCTGGAGTAAAGTACAATAGGGGCATCAACACATTGTTTTAATCTTCTCGGGTAATTTGGATCTAAAATAAAAATAGGTTCGATTCCATAGGTGGCACAGGCCTCAATTTCCTTTACAGCAAAATCCAATGCACGGTTCCGCTCCATAGATGCCAATTGATTTGCGGTGAGTCCAATACATTGTTTTAAATCCGAAATGCTGATTGAAAAAAAATGCTCTGGATTAAGTTCAGAAAGAATACTATTAATTCGTATCGGACCAAGACCTTTTAAAAAACTCATCGCCACCTTGTACACTAAGCCATCACCTCCCATTTTTTTATATCTTCGTTAACTCTAATTTACTTAAAAATTAACTCGACGTGTGGCGATTATTACTTTTTAACATCTGTCTTTTCTTTGTAAACCAAGGGTTTAGCCAAACACTAACAGGCACGATCACATCATCAGAAGATGGAAAACCGATGAGCGAAGTTAAAGTGATTCATGAAGGTTCAAATCAAGTGGTAAAATCAGATGGTAGTGGGGATTTTATACTGAATAATATCCCATTACCAGCAACCATAACCATTCGCACGAATGGATTCATTACACAAACACTTGAAGTAACGACGTACGATAAGCTTAATATCCAATTAGTGCCCAAGCAACGGGTAATGAATACGGTGGTAGTTAGTGCCGGTAGACGTGACCAGCAATTAGAAGAAATTCCAATCTCCATTGAAATAATAAAGCCTGCGTTGGTAGCAAACAAAGGGTTAACCAACCTTGCTCAAGCGGTTGATCAAAGCCCAGGTGTTTATGTGATGGATGGTCAAGTGAGTATACGTGGTGGTGGTGGATATGCATATGGCGCGGGAAGTAGGGTGTTATTGTTATGGAATGGAGTGCCCATGCTTTCGCCTGATATTGGTGACGCTAAATGGAATGCCGTTCCAATGGAACAAGCTTCTCAGATAGAAATACTAAAAGGCGCCTCGTCTGTACTTTACGGCAGTGGTGCATTAAATGGGGTAATTGCCCTAAACGAACGCGAGCCAGGTCCTGATGGTGTACTTGAAGCTAAAATTCAAAGTGGAATTTATGACAACCCGAACCGTAAATCACTTCAGTGGTGGGGGAAGGGAAAGGAAAAAGCGTTAAATCCGACCTTTCATATGGCGGATTTGTATTACGGAAAATCCATTAAAAACATCGGGTATACAATCGGAGCGAACGTATTTTATAATGAGGCGTTTCGCCAAGGTGAGCAAGAAAAACGTGTTCGAATTAACGGAAGCTTTTACTATCGTCCATTGAAAGAAAACAGTAAATTGAAAGCAGGTATCAGTTACAACTTACAGCTACAAGATGCGGGTGTTTTCGTATTGTGGAAAAATGATTCTATGTGTTATCAAGCCATGGACAATACCATTTCAAGACAAAAGGCCGTGCGCTTTAATGTGGATCCGTACCTAAAGTTTATTGATAACAAAAACAATAAGCACCATTTTAGAACGCGATATTATTTAGTTACAACGGGAAATGATACCAAGGTATATGATGCTTCATTTGCCCAAATGTACTATTTCGATTATCAATTTCAAAAGAAGATAAATAGTGGAACAAATGTAACACTTGGAGCAACGAACACGCTCAATAATATTAAAAGTTGGGTCTTTGGAGATCACATAAGTGAGAATGCAGCAGCGTATAGTCAATTCGAAATAAAGGCAAAAAAGTGGGATTTTACCACCGGATTAAGGTTAGAATTCTGCAAGTTAGATACGCTTCCTTTTGATTCTCAATTCAAAATAGGTTCGTTTGAGTCACCGATATACCCGATTTTACGTGCGGGGGTTCATTATGAGCCATTTAAAGGCACTCACGTTCGAGGATCATTAGGTCAAGGGATTCGTTTTCCTTCCATCGCCGAACGCTTTGTATCTACCTCAGTTGGCGGCGTGGTGATTTTTAAAAACCCTACGCTTCGTCCAGAAACTGGTTATGCCGCAGAAGTTGGCGTCAAGCAAGTATTTAAAATTGGAGGATGGAAAGCGATGGCCGATGTGGCAGGTTTTGCCAATTATTACTCGAATATGACAGAATTCACCTTTGGATTATATAAACCGGACAGCATCACGGTATTACAAACCACCAATCCAGACACCATCAATTACTTTTACAATTGGGTAGGATTTCAGGCGCAAAATGCAGAACAAGCTTTTATTGGTGGAGCAGAATTCTCATTTAACAGCATGGGGAAAATTGGGGAAGTTGATTTAACCACCTTATTGGGTTATACGTACATGTATCCCATTAGTCTTAATAAAGATTCCCTTTACAAACTCTCCTTCTCAGACCCAAGTACGAACATGTTAAAATATCGCTTTAATCACATGGCCAAGGCCGATATTCAGGCGACTTACAAAGCGTTTAGCGTAGGAGTTTCTTCACGATACAACAGCTATATGAAAAACATTGATCGAGTCTTTGAAGACGGGGTACTTGGAGAGGAATTACTGGTAGGTATGGCGAATTATCGATCTGTTTTCAATAAAGGTGTTGCGGTTTTTGATGCGCGCTTTGGGTATCAAATAAATGAAGCCTTTAAAGTTAATTTTATTGCTAATAATCTCTTTAACAAGGAATACGTCAGTAGGCCTGGCGATGTACAAGCACCAAGAAACTTCATACTTCAAATGCAGTTGGCTTTGTAATTTTTTGTTTCTTTAAGCCCCAAAACCAAACCTATGCGTGTATTTTTATTATTACTCATCTCTTTGTTATTTACCTCTCTTTCCTTCGCCCAACTGAATGGAGTGGTTACGGATCAATCCACAGGAAAGCCCTTATATGGTGTGAAAATATATGCCTCCACCGGAGAAAAACAACTCTCTGATTTCGATGGCAAATTTAGTTTCAGTAATACGGCACTTCCTTTAAAACTGGTGTTTAATTTATTAGAATACCGAATTGATACGGTAGTTATCACCAGCCTCAGTACTATAAACCATGCGATGCGTGTGAATGAAAAAACAGAGCAAACCGTAGTGGTATCCGCAAATAAACGCGCGCAAAAAATCGAAGAAATCCCAATTTCTCTTGAAGTTATTAAGCCTCGCTTAATTGAAAATAAGGGGATGGTAAATTTAGAGCAAGCGGTGGAACAAACACCAGGTGTGTTTACCATGGATGGTCAAGTGAGCATTCGAGGAGGTTCCGGATTTGCATACGGCGCTGGGAGTCGCGTTATGATGCTATGGAATGGCTTGCCCCTGTTGTCTGGTTATGCGGGAGATGCACAATGGAACGCTATTCCTATTGAGCAAGCATCGCAGGTAGAGGTGATAAAAGGTGCATCATCCGTACTTTATGGAAGCGGGGCATTAAATGGCGTGATCGCCTTATCGGAGAAAGAACCGGGATTAAAGCCAGAAACCAAAATCAGAGTACAAACGGGAATCTATGATAATCCCAGAAGGAAATCTATGCAATGGTGGGGAAAAGACAGCGCGCAACGTTTTAATCCAATGAATCAACAAGTGGAGATTTTTCGTAGCCAAATGTTTAAGCGTACTGGCTATACCTTATCCACTGTGTTTTACAATGACAAAGGGTATCGTCAAGGAGAGACAGAAACTCGGGGTAGAATCAGTGGGACTTTATATCTCCGTCCTTTAAAAATAGAACGGCTTAAAGCAGGGATTAGTTTCAACTATCAATTGCATAAAACTGGGAATTTCTTGATTTGGCAAAGTGCAGATCAAGGCTATACACCCAGTGGAGGTGCCGACACAGCAAACCCAGCATCTACCCTAACCTACAACCTATCAAATCGCCTCTTTATCGATCCGTATGTCAAGTATATTGATAAACACAATAATAAACATAGCATTAAAACCAGAGCATACCTAACGACAAATCAGAACATAAGTAATGATCAGCAAAGTAACGGAGCCGTTGTTTACATAGCTGACTATAATTTTCAGCGTAATTTCAAATCTGGAGGCACCCTTGTTTCTGGTTTATTTGGCACCCATAATGTGGTGTTTTCTAATTTGTTCGGGGACCATTCTTCAAATAATGCGGCGGCTTATGCACAGTATGATCACCACATTGGTAAATTCGATTTTACCGGAGGGATGCGTGCAGAATATTTCACCATGGACAATAAAAAAGGAGATTCTGATTTTAAAATTGGGAATACTGTCCTTCCCTTCTATCCTGTATTTAGAGCGGGCGCTCATTATGAACTGAAAAAATACACCCATTTAAGGGCTTCATTCGGCCAAGGAATACGATACCCTTCGGTAGGTGAGCGTTTTACCAGCACATCCGTAGGGGCCTTAAATATTTTCCCAAATGCAAACTTAAAGCCTGAAACAGGATGGGCTGCGGAAATCGGCATCAAACAAGGCGTGAAAATGGGTGACTGGAAAGGCATGATCGATGTATCAGGATTTATTAATACCTACGACAACATGATTGAATTTTCCTTTGGATTCTATAACCCATCCAATGGAAATCAAATTGACCCTTATACCAGCGCAGGACTAGCGGAACTAATATATGTACAGCAAACCTTAGGCTACACGATAAATCAAATTATAGGCTTTGGCGCTCAAAACGTAGAAAATGCGAGAATTACGGGTGTTGAGTTATCTTTCAATAGCATGGGGAAAATTGGCGATATCGAGGTTGTTTCATTAATTGGATATACCTACATGAATCCAGTATCCTTAAATAATGACCCAAAATATTCCGTATACAATTCAGATAGCACCACAAACATGTTGAAATATAGATTCAAACATTTGGTGAGAGCCGATATTGAGGCAGTGTATAAAAAATGGAGTTTCGGTGTATCGAATCGTTACAACAGTTTCATGAGAAATATCGATAAAGTATTTGAAGAACCGATTGCTCAAAACACCTACATCTTACCAGGACTTAAAGCGTATAGAAGCGTTTACAACAAGGGGAATTTAGTCTTCGATGCGCGCGTGGGGTATCAAATTAACGATACCTTCAAGGTGAGTCTTATAGCGAACAATGTGTTTAATTCAGAAACTTCTAGTCGTCCTGGAGATATTCAAGCACCGCGAAACTTCTTAGTTCAATTAGCCATGAAATTCTAATGAAGGTATTAGGAATTATCCCTGCACGATTTGGTTCCAGTCGGTTTCCAGGCAAACCCCTAATTGATCTTAAAGGTAAAACCATGATTCAACGCGTTTATGAAGGGGCTAGTCAATGCATAGCACTTTCAAAAGTGATCGTTGCAACAGACGATGAACGAATTTATACACACGTTCGTTCGTTTGGCGGAGAAGTTATGATGACCTCAAATTTACATGGTTCAGGTACGGAACGTTGTGCAGAAGTAGCAGCACATTTCCCGGATATGGAAATCGTTGTAAATATTCAAGGCGATGAACCGTTGGTTAATCCAATTCAATTAACGGAACTTATTCAGGCATTTCAACATGGGAAAGTCGAAATTGCTACCTTAGTAAGCCCTAAAATTGATTCAAGCGAATTAGATAATCCAAACCGTATTAAGGTGGTTATAGATTATAATCAGAATGCCTTGTTTTTTAGCAGGAGTAGAATTCCTTCCGGGATGTTCGCTTCCCACTATATTCCGCTAAAACATATTGGATTATATGCATTCCGAAATGATGTGCTTGGAAAACTGGTATCGCTACCTGCTACCGAGCTCGAAAAAAGCGAATCACTGGAGCAGTTGCGTTGGCTATTCCATGGCTATAAGATTAAAACCATAGAAACACTTATTGAAACACCAAACATTGACACACCCGCAGATGTTGAAGCGGTATTAAGGCAACTATAAGATCATTTTTATTTCTTTTCAAGTTTTTGTAAATTTGAGGTATGAAGTCGCTTGAAGATTTACTCATTGAATTGTTACAGCAGCATGAATGTGTTGTAGTTCCGGCTTTTGGCGGATTCATCGCAAAACAAAAGAGTGCTCAAGTTGATTTTGACTTAGGTGTCATACGTCCACCTTTTCGAGAAATAGGTTTTAATATTCAGTTAAGATCAAACGATGGTCTGTTAGTGAATCAGTTCGCAGCGGAACAAAACCTGGATTATTCGTCAAGTTTGGATTGTGTGAGTCAACAGGTTACCACATGGAATGAAGTATTAAGGCAAGGAAAACAATTAAGCATTCCGAGAATTGGTACGTTCAAGAAAGATACAGAAGGGAATATCCAATTTGAACAAGACCGTTCATTTAACTTACTTATGAGTGCTTATGGGCTTGAGCTTGTAGGATTTATCCCAACCAAACCGGCGGTAAGCACAAGTGAAAACGAAGCTAAAAACAATCGTAATTTATGGAAATATGCAGCAGCAGCGGCTATTGCAATACCCATCGCCTTTTATTCTATTTGGATCCCTGTTAAAACCCCAGCCTTAGAATCTGGAATGTTCTCTTATCAAGATTTTAACCCGTTTAAAACTCAAAACGAAAACTCCTATAAAGAAACTCATGTTGAGTTACCACGAATGGAGCATATTTCTATTGAAACGACCTACACGGATGCCTATGAATCTCATGTAAATCCTAAGCTTGCGCCACACGAACCAACAATAACTGTCATCGAACCTCATGTGATGTATTGTATTGCTGGATGTTTTTCAAGTGAAGAAAATGCAAATCGACTTGGACAAAAACTTACAGGATTAGGTTTTAACTGCTCCGTTCTTCACGAAGGCTCATTGTATAAAGTATCCCTTGGCCATGGTTTTTCAGAAGAAGCCATTGATTCAATACTCAAAAAAGCAAACTCATTAAATATCCAAACTTGGATTTTAAAATAACCCATATGAAAACATTAATATTTACACTTGTTCTTTTCTTTAGTTTCTTCGCCTTTTCACAAACTGTAACGAATATCGAGGGAAGTAACTATAAATTCACTAAGGTGCATCATTTAGATGCAACACCGGTGCAAAGTCAAGGTAAGACAGGGACGTGTTGGAGTTTCTCTGGTCTTTCATTTTTTGAATCTGAATTAATTCGTAAAGGAAACAAAAATCCAGATGCGCTCTCTGAGATGTTTGTAGTGAGAAAATCATATGAGAATAAAGCGGATAAATTCATTCGTATGGACGGGAAAATCAACTTCAGTGAAGGTGGTGCATTTCATGACATACCTTGGGTGATTAAGAATTATGGGATTGTTCCTTACGATGTGTATAACGGTTTAAATGGGAATGAATCGTATGACCACGCAGAATTTTTTGAAGTACTGAATGGTTCCGTTCAAGGTTTACTTAAATACATGAGCGCTAGTTCCAATGGAATTAGCTCCAATTGGAAACCTGCAGTTAACGGAATTCTAGACGCCTATGTGGGGAAAGATATCAAAGAATTTGAATGGAAAGGAAAAAAATATACCCCGCAATCGTATGCCACAAGCATCGGATTAACCATGGATGACTATGTGTCTTTAACCTCATTCACGAATCATGCTCCTTATGCTAAATGTCAATTAGCTATTCCGGATAACTATAATTGGGGGGATTCATACAATGTAGGGTTAGATGATTTGATGGCAACCGTTTCAAATGCATTAGCGAATGGATACACCGTGGCATGGGGTGCAGATGTTTCCGAGAAAGGATTTAGTTTCAAAAATGGTATTGCTTTGGTTCCTGAAGACCCAAGTACCATACAAGTTTCTGGAAAAGACAACAGAAACTATAACGATGCAGGAGCAGATAGAAATTCTAACGCGTTTCTTAGCCCAACCAAAGAAGTTTCTGTTACCGCAGAATTGCGTCAAAAAGGATATGATAATAAGACAACTACAGACGACCACGGAATGCACATTGTGGGAATGTATAAGGACCAAAATGGAACAAACTATTTATTGGTGAAGAATTCTTGGGGAACAGGTAATTATCCAAAAGGCTATTTATATGTATCGGAGCAATATTTCCGATTAAAAACCATCAACATTTACCTTCATAAGGGAGGGATTTCTTCTGAGCTTAAAAAGAAGATTAATCTTAATTAATCAAACCGACTAATGCCCAGTATTTACCAAGCAATCGTTGTTTACAAAAACAATGTAACAACAACTTATTAGTTCAATTACATTGCCTAGTTGAAACGGAAGAAAACAATCTATTAATCTATCACTAGATTGCCATAGGTATGGAAAGTAGATCAAGTAATTGCTAACCTCTTTATTCTTGACATCTTCGCTATGTAATTTATCAATTTACGTTGAAATTCTTTTGCGGAACAGTTCTAAGATCACGTAACGAATACTTTTCTTACCCATCCAGTATAGAGATGATTGGATGAAACAATAGGAATAATCATCTTATCGAAGGGTATATAGCGTAGAACAAAAGATAAACTTGCTAATATAAGTACTTGATGTATCATCAATCATTAAAAGAAACATCAGCGGAATAACATTTGTCAGAACGAAGCTGATACTACAACCAGTAATGATTAAAGGGTAAGAGAATAGACTAAAAACCCCGACGATTCTTGCGAATGTCGGGGTTATAAAAGCGGCGTCGACTTATGCTGACGTAGTATTCAGCATCCTGACCACAGCGTCAGGGATCTCCTATCCACCACAGCGGACAGAACTTCCCTTTTAAGAGAATTCTATAAAACAAAAAACCCCGACGATTCTTGCGAATGTCGGGGTTATAAAAGCGGCGTCGACTTACTCTCCCACCCTCAAAAGGGCAGTACCATCAGCGCAAGCAGGCTTAACTTCTCTGTTCGGAATGGGAAGAGGTGGACCATGCTGCTATAGACACCCAAAGCTATAAATG
>Ga0315899_10001178_pt1 | contig 30254 bp, 32 predicted proteins | sample LakEriMetagenome_2_FD_203518 | JGI IMG/M metagenome (GOLD analysis project Ga0315899, IMG submission 203518) | Freshwater fungal communities from buoy surface, Lake Erie, Ohio, United States - Buoy 4 MA112 | ecosystem: Environmental > Aquatic > Freshwater > Lake | place: USA: Lake Erie, Ohio... | reverse complement strand
CCGGTATTTTTTAAATGGTCGGGCAAGTGCGTTGACGCTGGCATACCAGGCTTCATGACTGCCGCCATGGGTGAGCTGCTGACGCCCCGCAACATCGCCAGCGCACAGGATATGCGGCATGCTGGTGCGCAAAAACACGTCGTTTTCCAACCGACCGTCAATGGCCAGCCCCAGTTCTTCTAGGCCGAAACCAGAGACGCGCGGCTTGCGCCCGACCGCGATGATGATGTCATCATAAGCGAGTGCGGCCTCGCCCTCTGGCCCTGCAACGACCAGCGTCTTGCCCGTTTCAAACCGCAACGCGCGATGCTTGGTGCGGATAGAAACGCCCTCTGATTCCAGACGCGCCGTCACCAAGGCGGCGGCATCGGCATCTTCCTTCAACAGCAGGCGGTCCGCCATTTCGACGATGGTCACGTTCGATCCCAGCCGCTGGAATGCCTGCGCAAGCTCGCATCCAATTGGTCCGCCACCCAAGATGACCAGCCGGTCCGGCGCAGCTGCCCGCGTCGCCATTGCATCCCACAATGTTTCACTGGTGAGATAGCCGCTGTCTTCTACACCGGGTAGCGGCGGGATAAGCGGCGCTGCGCCTGTGGCGATGATAAAAGACTTGGCCGTCAACTGTCGTTCGCCGTCAATCTCCACCGTCCAAGGGTCAAGGAACCGCGCATAGCCCTTCACACAGTCGACCCCAAGGCCCGTGAAGCGTTCAACGCTGTCATGTGGTTCGATGGTTGTGATAACATCGCGCACGCGGCGCATGACTGCCGGAAAGTCGATACGGGGCGCGCCCACATCAATGCCAAAGCGCGCTGCGTCGGCAATCTGATGTGCGACCTTCGCGCTTTTAATGAGCGCCTTGGATGGAACGCATCCGGTATTCAGGCAATCGCCGCCCATTTCATGCGCTTCTATTAAAGTCACTTTGGCTTTCACCATTGCGGCGATATATGCGGAGACCAAGCCTGCCGAGCCAGCACCAATGACAATGAGGTTGCGGTCAAACCGCTTGGGCTTTTGCGCGCGTTCAGGCACGGCCACGCTTCAATAAGGCGACAATGCCCTTTGCCGCCCATGGGAAAAACGCAAGCGCGGCGAAGGATGCAATAAGGGCCGGGGACAATAAACCAGCGGGGCTTTCAATCCTGCTGATCTGCGTGCCCGCGTTCACAAACACGATTGTTGCCGGCAACATTCCCAATTGGCTGACCCAGAAAAACGTTGGCGTTTTAATGCGCGTTAAGCCCATCAACAGGTTGATGACAAAAAACGGGAACACAGGAATGAGGCGCAGTGTGAACACATAAAACGCGCCGTCCTTTTGTAGCCCGTCGTCGATCACGCGCAAACGCGTGCCAAATTTCCCCTGCACCCAATCACGCAAGACGAAGCGCGCACTTAGAAACGCCAAAGTTGCGCCAATCGTAGAGGCAAAGGAAACAATGATCGTACCAACCACGACGCCAAACAGTGCACCGGCAACAAGGCTCATGATAGCCGCGCCAGGAATCGATAGCCCGGTCACCGCAACGTACAGGATGAAGAATCCTGTAATGTAGAGAATAGGGTTCGCGTCTTTGGCCGCGACAATGTCCGCTTGGCTTGCTTTAAAGTTTTCGAGGCTGAGAAACTGCCCGAGATCAAAAATGAAATAGGCTGCAATCGCGCTTAGCAGAACAAGGACCAATATCGCTTTTTTCATGTTGGTCCCTGCTCAATCTGCCGTCAATATTACCCCGTAATTAGCGATCAAAACGGTACGTCGTCGTCGAGATCATTGTCGAAATCACCGCCACCAAAGCCAGATGATCCACCAGCGCCGCCGGCACCGCCAGCACCCCAATTGTTACCGCCGCCCGAAGAGCCGCCACCTGATGATCCTCCGCCGGACCAGCTATCGCCGCCGCCTGATCCACCCTTGGGACCGTCGAGCATCACAAGCTTGCCATCAAAACCAGCAACCGAAACTTCGGTCGTATATCGGTCATTGCCCGAAGCATCCTGCCATTTGCGCGTGCGCAATTGGCCTTCGATATACACCTTGCTGCCTTTTTTTAAGAAGCGTTCGGCCACGCCGACAAGGCCATCTGAATTGAGCACGACAGAGTGCCATTCGGTACGCTCTTTTTTCTCGCCCGTTGTGCGGTCTTTCCAATCTTCGGAGGTCGCGATCCGCAAATTGCAGATACGTCCGCCATTCTGGAAGGATTTGACCTCAGGGTCCGCGCCCAAATTGCCGACGATGATGACTTTATTGACGCTTCCCGCCATGTTGCTGCCCTTACATGCAAAAGTTTTCGTTGACCCGCTATAAGCCGAAGGAGCGCGCTGTCCAATATGTTATCCCTGCTGCGGCATATGCCAATGCAAAAAGATACGTGACCATGAAGATGGGCCATTTCCAGCCATTGGTTTCGCGCCGTGTGACGGCAATTGTGGAGATGCACTGCGGCGCAAACACAAACCAGGCAAGAAAGGCAAGCGCGGTTGCAAGCGACCAGTCCGCCGCAAGCTTTGGACCAAGGCTTGTTGCCGCGGCGTCGTCATCGGCCGCATCAATAGCATAGACGGTTGCCAATGCCGAAACCGCAACCTCACGCGCTGCCATTGCCGGAATCAACGCCAACGCAATGTCGTGGTTGAAACCAATTGGCCGGACAATGGGTTCAAGGCCATCGGCAATACGCCCCGCAACAGAATATTCGACCTGCGATACGTTGCTGCCTTGGGGCGCTTTGGGAAAGCTTAGAAGCGCCCATAAAATGATTGTTGCGGCAAAAATAATCGTCCCTGCACGGCGCAGAAACACCCATGCGCGCTGCCACAGGTTAAGCGCAATATCGCTAACCCGTGGCCATTGATAACGCGGCATTTCAATCAGGAAACTGCTCGTCCGGCTTTGCGTGACAAAGCGTTGGATGACGGATGCCGCAAGCATCGCACCCAATATGCCCGCGATATAAAGTCCGAACAGGACAAGCCCTTGTAAGCCAATACCCGGACCAATATTGGTAGCCGGAATGAACGCGCCGATGATAACAGTGTAGACGGGCAGGCGCGCCGAACAGGTCATCAATGGCGCAATAAGAATAGTCGCCAGCCGTTCCTTTTGATCCATGATCGTCCGCGTCGCCATGATGCCAGGAATCGCGCACGCGAATGACGACAGCAAAGGAATAAAGCTATGTCCCGAAAGCCCGACCGCCGCCATCAACCGGTCCATGACAAAGGCCGCGCGCGTCATATAGCCCGATGCCTCAAGCAATAATATGAACAGAAAAAGTATCAGAATCTGCGGCAAGAAGACGATGACCGAACCAACGCCAGCGATGACCCCATCGGTGAGGAACGACCGCATAAGTCCGTCAGGCATAGCATTTTTTATGCCGTCACTCAGCAAGGCGAAGGCACTTTCGATCCAACCAATCGGCGCTTCGGACCAGCCATAGACCGCCTGAAACATCAGGAACAACAACGCGAGCAAGATGACCACGCCCCCGACCGGATGCAGCAGCACGGCATCGAGCCTGCGTGTCCATTGGCGACCAGCGGTTTCGCTGATGATGACCGCCCGTGCGATGTCGCGGGCGCGCTGATTCTGTGCGCCGATGGATGCAGCAACCGGCTCTATCACCGGACGGGGATTATGGAGCGCTTCCTCCAACTGCATCATCAAGGGCTCAAGCCCGCGGCGACGCACAGCAACCGTTTCAATGACGGGCACGCCAAGCGCGCGCGCCAGCTTTTGCGAATCCAGTTGAAGCCCGTCCCGCTCGGCCAAATCGATCATGTTCAATGCGACCACCGTCGGTAGGCCTTGCGCAATCAGTTCAAGCGCAAAGCGCAGATGATTGTCGAGATTGCCCGCGTCGAGCACGATGACCAGCGCATCGGGTCGGCGATGGCCTTGCAAATTGCCTAAGACCACGTCGCGCGTGACGGCTTCGTCGAGGCTGTCGGGACTCAAGCTATAGGCGCCGGGCAAATCGATCATCTCGACCGGACGCCCATCGGCAAAAGGGGCGCGCCCCGATTTACGCTCAACCGTTACGCCTGGATAATTGGCAATTTTCTGTCGCGCGCCGGTTAGCGCGTTAAACAATGCGCTTTTCCCCGCATTGGGATTACCGACCAAGGCCACCAGCGGCGGCATCTCGGTCATGCCGATAACTCGCAATCAATTGCGGCGGCCACGTTGGTGCGCAAGGCAACAGTCATCCGGCCGACACGCACCGCCAGTGGATCGCGCCACATCAATATGCCCTTGTGCAATGCCTCAATAGCTACGCCGGGTTCAAAGCCGAGTGAACGCAAACGATGCCCTTCCTGATCAGGCAAATCATCCCAATGGATGGTCCGAATGACCGCCATGCGGTTGAGTGGGAGGTGATCAAGTTGCACACGCGCTATTTGCAACCGATTCGCAATAACATCAATAGAGATTCATCTCACTTTGCAGGATAGCGCAACCGGCCAATAAATCGCGACAGGCTTGGCGTGAATTCCGTGCGCTGTTTGGCCTGATATTTCACCTTTTCAATCTGCATCACATTGTCGATCCGCCGGTCGAGAAACGCGCGGGTATCTGCAAAATTGTCGCTGTCATCATTCACAAAAACGCTCAATGTGCTGGCGTAGACCGCGGACAAGGTCATGCGCTTGGTATAATGGTTGAGGTCCGTTGCGGCATCCCCCGCCAAACGCCACATGCGATCCGCCGAACGCCAGCCCATTTTTGCGGACCTAGCTAAATTCTGGGGCATCGCCATGATTGCAAGGGCGCGGCGGAGCGATTCCCGATCGGGCGCCATGATCTCCAGCCGAGTCGCCAGCAAAGCAGTAATGCGGTCGCGAATTTTCATCGCCCCCAATTTGTCGGCTGGCAAGCGGCGGGCGAGCTCCAAGTCAACGCCTTCAATCCAGGCATCGATCATGTCGATCGCTTTGCCGTTGAAAGCCAGCATAGCGACGTCGCGGTCAATGCTCATATCATACGCCGCCGCATGAACGGCGGCATCGGACCAACCATCAAAACCGGCGTGACGGCCGATGACGGGGGCAAGGGCAGCGCGAACTTCGTCAAGCGTCGGGTCGGCAGGGAGAGCATGTTCTGGCATGTTGTCTATGTACGCGTTCGCTGCCCGCAAGAAAAGGGCTATTGCTTTCGCACCAGCACCAAGGCGAGCATAACAAGCGCGCTACCCGTAAAGTCCATCGCCGTAAGCGTCTCACCAAAGGCCAGCCATCCGGCAGCCGCCGACAAGGCCGGCTGAAGCAACAGGGCTAAGCCAATCACCAAAGGGCTAAAATGCGGCAGCGCATAGGTCAGGCAACCTTGGCCGAAAAATTGCGAGGTAAAGGCAAGCAAAACGACGGGCCACCATTCCGTAGGGATGATCTGCTCACCGGCGAAAAGGGCGCACGCAAGAAGCACAACGGCCGCAAAGGCGCTTGCCATTCCAAGTGCGCCCCAGCTTTCGGTGTTTTGGCGCACTTTGATCATCGATACCAAATAGACGGTGTAAGTAAGCCCCGCCCCAAGCGACAGGAGGTCGCCAGTGAAATGACGTGGCGACAATTCAAGGCTTTGCCCCATTAGCAACGCCGCGCCAAGAAACGCAAAAAGAATGGCAGCGCCTTCCCATCTGGACGGCATTTTGCGCGCGCCAATCACACCATAAACCACCAGCAACAGGCTGGCGCAATTGGCAAAAATTGTCGCATTGGCCATTTTCGTCTGAAAAATACCGATATGCCACAGGACAATGTCTACACCGAAAAACACACCCGCGACGATTATTAGCCATAATGTCGAACGACTAACCGTCGACATACGGAAACCGAATCGATAGCCGACAGCCAGTAAAAACGGCGTTGCGAGGGCCAATCGCCAGAACCCCGTTGCAATCGGCCCACTGTCGGCAAAGCGCACAAGTAGCGGCCCAAAGGCAATCGAGATATTGCCGGCAAGCAATGCAACAAAGGCAAGCAAACTTGGTTTTTGCTGTTGAAAAAACTTTTGCTGCATAAATCCCCGTTGCAATTTGCAACTTTCATCCACATCTTGGTGACTAAGAAACGCCTTAATGACAGGAAATCCCGTGACTGCAACTTTGTTCGACCCGATTCAACTCGGTGCCATCTCGGCGCCTAACCGAATACTCATGGCCCCGCTGACACGCGGACGCAGCGAAGGTGAGCATGTGCCTCTGACCGACCTTAAGGCCGAATATTACAGCCAGCGCAGCAGCGCCGGCCTCATTATCTCTGAAGCCACCGGCATCAGCCAAGAAGGGCTCGGCTGGCCATCAGCGCCCGGTATTTGGTCGGATGCGCAGGTCGAGGCTTGGAAGCCAGTGACGAAAGCCGTGCACGACGCGGGCGGTCGGATCATCCTGCAAATGTGGCACATGGGCCGCCTGGTGCACCCTGATTTCTTGGGCGGCGCGCAACCGGTGTCGTCTTCAGCCACCACTGCCCCGGGCCTGGCCCATACGCCACAAGGCAAAAAGGATTATACCGAGGCCCGCGCGCTTGATATCTCCGAATTCCCGCGCATTGTTGCGGATTATGTCCACGCTGCTAAAAACGCGATGGCAGCTGGGTTTGACGGTGTGCAAATTCACGCAGCCAATGGCTATCTGATTGACCAGTTCCTGCGCGACAACACCAATTTCCGTTCCGATAATTATGGCGGCGCAATCGAAAACCGCATCCGCCTGTTGCGCGAAGTAACGCAAGCTGTTGTCGATACCGTTGGTTCGGAACGGACATCTGTGCGTTTATCTCCCAATGGCGAAACGCAAGGCGCAGACGACAGCAATCCTGTTGCTTTGTTCACCGCCGCTGCTGCGGCATTGCAGGACATCGGCATTGCCTTCCTTGAGCTGCGCGACCTGAAGCCCCACGGCAGTTTCGGAAAAACCGACGTACCCCGCATCTCACCGGAAATCCGCAAAGTGTTTAAAGGGCCGTTGGTGCTCAACCAAGAATATACCAAGGAGATGGCAGATGCAGATCTCGCCTCAGGCCTTGCAGACGCTATCAGCTTTGGCCGTGCCTATATCAGCAACCCGGACCTTGTGGAGCGGTTGCGCGTTGGCGCGGAACTGACGCCGGATAACTTCAAAACTTGGTATACGCCCGACGGCGAAGGATATACCGACTATCCCTTCCTCGAAAAAACGGACGTATAACGCACATGATCACGGCGGGGTTTGGCATATATGCAATCGCCATCCCCGCCTTATTGCTTGTGCTGCTGGCGGGCGCCGAGATTGTCTGGCCGCGCAGTAAGTTGGTGCTCGGGCGCAGCCCAAGATGGCGGACACACGCGTTGTTCTTTGCCACCAATGCCGTTGTTGGACGACTGCTGTCGTTTTTGGTGGTCGTCGGCGTCGCGGCGCATTGGGCGAGCACGCATCATTTCGGCGTGTTGAATCTGGTAGCGCTGCCTTTTTGGGTTGAGGCAATAATTGCCTTTATCCTCCTTGATCTCGCGGTTTGGTTTCAGCATTTTGCCATGCACCGTTATTCATTTTTGTGGCGCATACATGCCGTCCACCACGCCGATCGCGATCTGGATGTGACGACCGCGCTGCGGTTTCATCCATTCGAACTGATTATGTCTACATTCTTTAAATCGGCAATTGTCGCGTTGCTTGGCGTGCCGTTGCTTGTGGCTTTGGCGTTTGAATTATGGCTAAACGCCAACGCGCTGTTTAATCACAGCAACGTTCGCTTGCCCCGCAAGCTTGACCGCATGTTGCGGGCATTTTTGGTGACGCCTGACATGCATTTGGTTCACCACAGCACTTTAGTTGATGACCAGAAGCATAATTTTGGTTTTGGCCTAACGGTTTGGGACCGCGTGTTCGGCACTTATCGCACAGAGTCGATATTGGGTGCCGAAAACCAGAAAATAGGCTTAGCCGAGATTGACGACAGCCGCCCTTCAGGCTTCATTTGGAGCATAAAGCAACCTATAACGTAGCGGAATTCAAGGCCGTCTTGACCAACGCGATTTTCCAGAGCATTTTTAATGCAGGGAGAGTTAAAAATGGCTGGAATACGCAAGATAATATTGAGCACAGTTGCGGTAGTCGCGGTTGGGGCAGGTCTAACCTACGGGTGGCAGCAATATCATGAAAAACGCGTCATGGACGATTCGCGCGTGGCGCAGATATCCTCCGACAGCGAAGTCACTTCTGGCCCGGCGAGCACGCTGCTTTGGGGCGACACCCATCTCCACACCTCCAATTCCATCGATGCCTTTGGCTTTGGCGTAAAGCTTGGCCCTGAAGAGGCGCTGCGTTTTGCGCGCGGTGAAGAAGTCACGTCGACGGGCGGGCTGAAAGCCAAGCTTGAGCGGCCACTCGATTTTCTAGTGATTGCGGATCACTCTGGCGGCCTTGGCGCGACCAAAGCTCTGTACGATTCCCCCGGATTTTTAATCCGCGACCCAACGCTGAAGCGTTGGCACACCGAAATGCACAAGGGGCCAGAGGGCATGCAGCTGGTGACCGGCGAGCTCATTGACCGTGCTGGCCGCAATACCCTTCCCGCTGCGCTGACGAACCCGGAAAGACAACGCAAAACTTCAACCAATATTTGGACAGGTCATAGCGCGCTAGTGGAACGCTATAATGAGCCCGGCAAATTCACGGCGTTCATGGGCTTTGAATATACGCTGATGCCCGGTGGTAACAATTTGCACCGCGTTGTCATGTTCCGTGACGGCAAAAGCCGCACCGACAAAGTGCTCCCCTATGATCCCGGCCAAGGCGATACGCCTGTGAGCCAATTGTGGGACTATATGGACAATTATGAAAAGGTCACGGGCGGCAAAGTGCTCGCGATCCCGCATAACAGCAACCTGTCCAATGGCCTGATGTTTGAACTGGTCGGTCCGGACGGCGGCCCGATGACTGCGCAATATGCGCGGCGGCGTGCGGCGCGCGAGCCCGTGGCTGAAATCACGCAGATTAAGGGCGATAGTGAATCGCACCCGTTTTTGTCGCCTAACGACGAGTTCTCCGGTTTCGGCACCGCTGGCTGGGACCTTGGCAATTTGACCATGCAGGCCGCGAAGAAGCCACAGGATTATGCGGGTGAGTATATTCGTGAGGCGTTGAAGCGCGGCCTTGCAATTGAAGCGCGCACAGGCGTGAACCCTTATAAGTTCGGCGTCATCGGGTCGACCGATAGCCATACGGGACTTGCAACGGGTGATGAAAACAATTTCTTTGGCAAGCACTCGGGCGGCGAGCCTAACGCCAACCGTGCGTCGCAGGCCCAAAATCTTGGCACCCGGAAAGGCCGCATTGGTTGGCACTATCTTGCAGGTGGCTATGCCGCCGTATGGGCGACCGCCAATACGCGCGCAGCCATTTTCGACGCCATGATGCGACGCGAGGTATACGCCACAACTGGCCCGCGCATGACATTGCGGTTCTTTGGTGGCTGGGATTATGACGACACGCTGTTTGCAGGCGACTGGGTAAAGGCCGGTTATGCAAAAGGTGTGCCCATGGGGGCAGATCTTAAACCCGGCAATGGCGTACCCAAATTCATAATTTCGGCATTGAAAGACCCGATGGGTGCCAATCTCGACCGTGTTCAGGTCGTCAAGGGATGGGTAAATGCATCAGGCGTGCTGCAAGAAAAGGTCTTTGACGTTGTATGGGGCGACGCGGACAAAAGGCCAAAGGGCACGAACGGCAAAGTACCTGCCGTGGGCGACACTGTTAACATCGCCAAAGCCAGCTATACCAACAGTATAGGCGACCCCGAATTGCGCGCGGTGTGGACTGACCCCGAATTCAACCGCAACGTCCGTGCGTTCTATTATGTCCGCGTAATCGAAATTCCGACCCCGCGCTGGGTGCTGTTTGATGCCTTGCGTTATGGGACCAAGCTGCTGCCGGGTTCGGAGCTAAAGGCGCAGGAGCGGGCCTATTCTTCACCGATTTGGTATAATCCTAAAAAGAGTTAGCGCAGGCTATTATTCGACATCGATCCCGGCAAGCATCAGGTCGGGATCAGCAATGCCCATCAAGCGGCGCATCGCGAGCCGGGCCAGTCGCTGGGTTTCGGTTTTTCGTCGCGCCGGCGCGACGGGCACCAAAGCGGCCGGGCGGGCGATCTCGGCGTCATAAGCGTCGGCGATAATCAACCCCGCGCGTTCGGGCATGAAGGCGTCGCTATGCAGGGGGCCAATGTCGAACCCTGCGGGCACAGCCCAGAAAAAACGGTCGCAATATTCCAGATATTCGGGCCATTTTTGGTCACCCAAAAGGTCGGCGCGCGAACATTTGATTTCGACAATGATAATCTCACCCTTGATGGTGAGGCCCATCAGGTCGGCTCGGCGATTGTTGCGTAAGCTGACCTCGGGCTGCACCATGATCTGGTTACGCAGGAACAGGCGCGATACGCCACGCGCAACCGCGGGCGCCCCCGAAAAAGACAAAGATGTTGAAGCCGAATCCATCATCGGAGCCTAGAACGAAACCAGAACATAATAAAGGCCCCATTTAGGGGCCCTTATCGTCACGTCTGTTTATCGCACATCAGCGATAAAAAATATGATTGTCTATGCTGCCAATGCGCGTCAGATTCCAACCCGGCGTTACATGACGGGCGTGAAAGAACAGCGCGCCTTCAACGGGGCTTTTCCAACTGTCGTTCAAAGCGATTTTGCTGATGGCGACAGCCTCCTGCCAGCCTTTGCTGCCGGTCCGGATCGGCGGCATGCCTGCGCCGCGGACAAAAGAGAATTGGCTTTTCTGAAACACAACGCCGCACAAAGTGCTGGGGAAGCGACCCGAATTGGCACGGGCGAGAATGACCCGCGCGACTGCCAACTGCCCTGTGAGCGATTCACCCTTGGATTCGAAATAGACGGCACCTGCAAGGCAACGTTCTTCGTTGCTTAGGCTGTCATGAACATCCTGAGTGTCAACAAGGTCAGCCAGTGAAGAGGCGGATAGCGCATCGTCACTGTTATTCCGTGTTGCTATATTACGTGAAGGCTCCGTGATCGGCATTCCGCCGTTACTTGGAACAAAAATAATGTCACCATTGTCAGCGAGCGTCGCTGTAACCTTGCCGCTTTTCGCCAGATCCAACTGCGCGCGTTCGGCGGCGATCTGTGTAGCGTCCACGGTGGTGGTGTTGGCTTTTAAATAGGTGCCTTGGTCATTGCCAAAGGCGAAACTGGCATCCGCGGTAAAAACCGCAGAAGCCAAAACACAAGAAACAGCCACCAGGGAAGTGGCACGAAAAAATTTTAACATGAAAAATACATTAAAGCGGCGGCACCAGCGGACGAAACTGCATTACTTTGTTATTGTTCGTCTTTTGTTGCATCCGACTCGCGTGTTTATCTGGTCACCCCATTTGTGTACCGTATGACAACCTTCGCTACTCGTTGATGGCGCATTTATGATGCGGCGCAGCAAAGTCAATTCAGCGCGGTCAATAGTCCGTCCAACCGTGCACCGGATGCGACATCCAGTTCTAAAACCCATAAATCTGGATCGCGAATGGCCCGCTTTTTCCAATAATCCTGCACTAAAGCATCGCTTGAATTGGCCAAATCGACGCTTTTCCAAGCAGACTGGCCGTCCAATGACGGGTAACGTTCGTACAATATAGGGTCTGTCCCGCGCACCTGCCCAATTAACAGGATCGCGCCGGACGTGGCATCGCCCTTCTTCAGGACGGTTGCAAAATCACCTTCTGCTTCGGCCAATCGCTTGAGGGCGGAGATTTGTACTCCACTGGCAAGCCGTGGTTCAATCAAGCGGCATCACGCTCTTCAGAAAAGGTGAGCACGGCATACATGGCCGACGAGTCTGCTGCACCGCGCAATTGCGCGCAGAATTTTTCATCTCGGAAAAGGCGTGAAACCTCGGCCAGAGCGCGCAAGTGCGACGCTCCGTCTTGCGCAGGCGACACCAGAGCGCACACCAGATCAACAGGTTCGTCATCTACGGCATCATAAGGGACTGGCTTCGAAAGCCGCGCAAATACTGCGACTGGCATATCGATACCGGATGTTTTGCAATGCGGGATCGCCGTGCCGCCGCCAAAACCCGTCGGGCCAAGCCGTTCGCGTTCAACCATGCCGTCAAGCACGGCATGCGCATCCACAAAATAATTTTCTGCCGCGATAACCGATAACCGCGCCAGCAAGTCCGATTTTCCCGAACATAATATATCAGCAGCAACGGCCCCTTCAACGAGCCTAGTAGAAAGTCGTATCATATCTTTTTCAAAAGCGCTCGGTGTGAACGAAGCACAATCCTTTGAATTGGTTTAGAAAACTATAAGATTTTGGCCGAGGTCTAAGGTGCAGATTTTGGTTCAACCCACCCGATCGTGCCGTCTTCGCGGCGGTAAACCATATTATGACGTCCAGTTCCAGTGTTTTTGAATAACAGGGCCGGCGTATTGCGTAAATCCATGAGCATGACGGCGTCTGACACAGTGGATTCAGGAATATCGACACGCATTTCGGCGACAATTACTGGCGCGTCCGGCAAGGACGTCTCTTCATCGTCATCGCCTGCGTCAAACACAGTGTAGGCCGCTTCTTCCTGCGCCAAGGCGTAAGCCGTTTGTTCATGCCTATCTTGCAAGCGGCGCATGTAACGGCGCAATTGTTTCTCGATGCGTTCTGCCGCGCGGTCAAAGGCAACATGCGCGTCCTGCGCCTCGCCTCTGCCTTTGAGGACAAGGCCCTGCATGACATGCATGACAATATCGCTCGTAAAGCCGTCATGCGGCGCGCGGCCAAAAGTTGCATGCGACGAGAGGGCTTTTGAGAAGTATTTTTCGGCAATGGACCCAAGTCGTGTTTCCACATGGGTTTGGAGCGCTTCACCGGTATCGACCTGATGTCCTGAAACCCTGATGTCCAATGCCTGTCTCCTTTTGTTAAAGCGTTGACCCCGGTTGAAGCCAAAGCGCGTCCTTAATCTTCGCTATAAATTCTGCATGCCGCGCTAGTTCTTCCACAGAAGCAGAATGGGCGCGAACTGACCTAAATACTTTTGTTGACTGAACGCTGCTAACGTCCGTTTGGGCCAAAGCTTTATCGGAAAAAGCATTGTCGGCGAGTCCAAGGCCGATTTGCCGGCCGCCCGTCAGCTCAATATATAATTGCGCGAGAAGCTCTGCATCAAGCAGCGCGCCGTGCTTTATGCGGTGGCTACGGTCGATGCCATAACGGGTGCACAAAGCGTCGAGTGATAATTTTGCACCCGGATTTTTAACGCGCGCGAGGGCCACTGTGTCAACCATTCGGTCCATGGCAACAGGTGCGCGTCCGCAATGCTGCAGTTCGTGGTTGAGAAAACCGAAGTCAAAGCTTGCATTATGGGCAACGAGCGGACTGTCGCCAAGAAATTCAAGGAGTTCATCAGCCTTTTCGCCAAAGGCAGGTTTGTCAGACAGAAACCGGTCCGACAGGCCGTGCACATTTTCGGCAGCCGCGGGCATTGGGCGCTGCGGGTTGAAATACGCGTGATAGTGATTGCCTGTCATCACCCGACTGACCATTTCGATGCAGCCAATTTCAACCATCCGATCCCCAGTTGCAGGGTCAAAGCCAGTCGTTTCGGTATCAAATATAATTTCACGCATTCTGTTATTAGATGTGAGCCTGTTTAAAGCCTTATGCAAGACCCGCGCGCAGCTTTTTAACAAGTGCCTGCACATCGGCGCGAGTCTCGGCGATATCTTTGCCGGTGTCGATAATATGGTCGGCGCGTGCGCGCTTCTCAGCATCGTCCATTTGTAGTGCGAGTATATGTTCAAACTTTTCCGCGGTCATATTGGTCCGCGCAAGCACGCGTACACGCTGAACCGCTGCCGGCGCGCTGACCACCACGGTAACATCAACGCCGGCCTGTCCGCCTTTTTCAAACAACAAAGGAATGTCGAACAAGATTATGTCCGCATCTTGATGCGATGCCAAAAATAGCTTGCGGCGTTCAGCGACGGCGGGGTGGATTATCGATTCCAGCAATGCCAGCCGGTCGCGGTCGCCGAATACAGCGGCGCCCAGTGCCTTGCGATCGACGCCGTCAGCACCCGTTGTGCCAGGAAAGGCCAACTCAATAATGGGCACCAGCGCGCCGCCCGCCTTTTGCAGATCATGCACCGCCGCGTCAGCGTCAAAGACGGGAACATTTTCATCTGCAAACATCGCCGCAACGGGCGACTTTCCCATGCCGATGGAACCGGTGAGACCAATGATCAAAGGTTGCTTCATGTGAGCAACAGCGCCCGCAGTGCATCCTCACCATCGTCGGGTGGGGCCACGCCAAAGAATAGCTCAAAGGCGATAGCTGCCTGCCCAACAAGCATTTCAAGGCCATCCACCGTTTCCAAATCACGCATCCGCGCCGCCTTGAGCAAGGCCGTTTCAATTGGCGCATAGACGAGATCATAAACAATCGCATGTTCAGGCAAGGGCGAAAGATCGATTTCAAGTGCCTCTTGCCCAACCATGCCCAGCGGGCTTGCATTCACCAACAATGCTGCATCGGGCAAGCGCGCATCAAGGCCGATGACTTTGCCCTTCAGGCCAAAATGCGCCAGCAAGCCTGCAGCCTTCAAAGCATTGCGGGCCACCAAGACCACTTCACCAATATCTGCTTGCGCCAAAGCGAACAGGACCGCCCGCGCCGCGCCGCCTGCGCCGATGACCACGGCCGTCTCGCCTGCAATCGGGATGTCCGAAATCGGCCCATAAAAGCCGCCCGCATCGGTGTTGGTGGCAACAAATGCGCCCGCGTCATTGCGAAACACAGTGTTGATCGCGCCAATGGAGTTGCGCACATCGCCCGGGTCGCTGACAAAATCGAGCGCCGCAATCTTGTGCGGGATCGTGATGTTGCATCCACGCCAGTCGGTATCGGCGGCACGCTCGGCAAAATAACGCTCCAAATCTTGGGGTTTTACATCAGATGCGCGGTAATCGCCCACCAAGCCCAATTGTGTAAGCCAGAAGTTGTGGATCAATGGCGATTTTGAGTGCGCAATCGGGTGCCCGATCACTTCAGCGTAATGTGTCATGTGGATAAAAGGCCCCTCAGTCGCAAATAATCAAGCACCGGAAGCAATGGCATCCCGATAATGGTGAACTGACTGCCGCTGACGCTTGCGAACAATTGCGCACCCTCGGCTTCAATCCGGTAGCAGCCGACGCAATGGCGGATGCCCTCCCAATAGGTGTCGACATAATTGGTGATGAAGGCGGGGCTAAGGGGACGCATTGTCATTTGCGCAGTGTCAACCACCCGCCAAACAGGCGCGCCGCCTTCACATATCACCGCAGCGCTGATCAACCGGTGTACGGATCCAGAAAGTCGCGCAAGATGTGCGCGTGCGTCCTCCGGTGTTTTTGGCTTGTCAAAAATATGCCCGTCGGCGCCAACGCAAATCTGATCACAACCAAGCACTAATGCGGTTGGCACCTTGCGGGACACCTTGCGGGCCTTTGCCTCAGCCAGGGCGTCCGCAATGTCGCGCGGTTTAGCGCCAGCTTCGGTCAAGGATGTTTTGATACTATCTTCGTCGACCAAAGCAGGCACCACTTCAACCGCGACCCCGGCCGCGTTCAACATCGCGATCCGCCCAACACTTTGGGACGCCAAGATCAGCGTCATGTTTGAATTTCCGTTTCGCCTGCTTGCGTCACTTCACGCTCGTTAAACAAGTTAATGATCGCGGCTGCACTTTCTTCAATTGAACGACGCGTCACGTCCAGCACGGGCCAGCCATTATCGGCAAACATCCGCCGCGCGTGCGCAACTTCGGCGCGGACTTTCTCTTCATCGACATAATCGGTGTCCGGCAATTGATTCAACGACAATAAGCGGTTGCGCCGCACCTGAATCAGCCGTTCGGCGCTGGTGACCAAGCCAATGACCATCGGATGCTTGAGCTGAAACAAATTCGGTGGTGGCGGCGATTCCGGCACGATTGGAGTATTTGCAGTCTTATACCCACGATTGGCCAGATAAATACTGGTTGGCGTTTTCGATGTTCGGGATACGCCGGCAAGCACAATGTCGGCCTCTTCCCAATTTTGGGCGTTTATCCCATCATCATGCGCAATGGTAAATTGAATCGCCGCAACCCGCGCAAAATAGGCTGCGTCCATGACATGTTGGCGGCCAGGTCGTGCCTTTGCTTCTTGGCCAAACATGTTGGACATTGCGTCACTGACCGCGTCGAGTGCCGCAATGGCAGGCAAGCCCAGCGCCCGGCAACGTGTCTCCAATTTGCGGCGTGTATCGCGATTTACCAAGGTAAAAAGCACAAGCCCAGGGTTGGCGGCCACGTCCGTCAATATCCGGTCCAGATGGCTTTCGGAGCGCACCATGGGCCAGAAATGCTTGACCACATGCTCTGCGTCGTCAAACTGCGCCAAAGCTGCCTTGGCGATACTCTCTAAAGTCTCGCCGGTAGAGTCCGACAATAAATGTAAATGAAAACGCTGGGTCATGGCTGACAGTCTTGTTGGCAGGCTGGGGATAAATCAAGGGACAAGTTTTGCACGTCCATTTCTCCGGCACTAACCCAAATTTGGGTCTCGATTCGAGCACAGCCTATCCACAGGGGTATTTCTGTATCCACAGGGTGTGGATAATGGGGATGAGTGTTGCGACTCCCGTTCGTTGTGTTCACGCCGGTGCGTCAAGCTGTTGGCAATATCCGCAAAAGCTTTTAAGGCCCGATTTATCGACAGCACATCATCTTTCATCATCCTTTATATAAATATATATTTTGATTGGATCTCGCCGCTCTATGTCAGCGCAAAGCCCGAAAAAACTGCTTAACGTCCTTCTGGGCAATCAAGAGGCTATCCCCCCTATTTGGTTGATGCGCCAAGCAGGACGTTATCTGCCCGAATATCGCGCGCTTCGTGCTGAAAAAGGCGGGTTTCTGGCGCTTGCCTATGACAGCGACGCAGCGTGTGAAATCACGTTGCAGCCAATCCGCCGCTTTGGCTTTGATGGCGCAATTTTGTTTTCAGATATCCTCGTAATTCCTCATGCCATGGGCCAAGATCTTTGGTTTGAAACAGGTGAAGGCCCACGCCTTGCGCCACGTCTCGCGGAATCAAAACTTGAAGAATTTGTGCCTGCCCCACAACGGCTTGCACCGATTATAAACACTGTGCGTAAGGTATCGGCCGAGCTACCCACTGAAACCACCTTCCTGGGCTTCGCCGGAAGCCCGTGGACGGTCGCTACCTACATGGTGCATGGTCAAGGCAGCAAAGACCAAGCAGAGGCACGCAGGATGGCTTATATGGAGCCGGAGCGTTTTGCCGCATTAATCGAAGCTATCATTTCGGCAACGGTGAATTATCTGGGCGACCAGATTGATGCGGGTGTCGATGCCGTGCAGTTGTTTGACAGCTGGGCTGGGTCATTGTCACCGGCGCAATTTGAAAAATGGGTGATTGCGCCCAATGCAGAAATCGTGCGCCGGTTAAAGGCGCGTAATCCCGAGGCGGTGATTATCGGTTTCCCGAAAGGTGCGGGCGGAAAGCTTGCCGCTTATGCAGAAGGAACAGGGGTTGATGCCTTAGGCCTTGATGAAACCGTTGATCCACATTGGGCAAACCGACAATTGCCCAAAGGCCTGCCGGTTCAAGGTAATCTTGATCCACTTGCGCTGATTGCGGGCGGTGATGTATTGAAAGATTCCGTGCATAACATCCTGTCTGCGTTTGAAGATCGGCCCCATATCTTCAACCTTGGACATGGTATTCAGCCCGACACGTCAATCGAAAATGTTGAATTGCTTCTCAATCTGGTCCGTAAGGGTTAACCCAAAAAGGCCGTTTTTATGACGGAAACGCTATCTGTGCTGTATATTTGGTTGAAATCTGCTCACGTTATTTTTGTCATTTTTTGGATGGCGGGTTTGTTCATGATTCCGCGCTTTTTCGTCTATCATCAGGAAAGTGCTGAAGGGTCTGAAGAAGCTGCCAAATGGGTAGACCGTGAATCCAAACTCATCAAAATCATCCTTAATCCGTCCATCATTGTGGTTTGGGTTTTGGGATTATTGCTCGCTTATAATATCGGCGCGATGGCGCAAGGATGGTTTCACGCCAAATTATTGTTTGTTTTGGGACTGTCGGCTTATCATGGCTGGACTGTAAGCTATGCCAAGAAGTTGGCGCGCGGTGAACGCCGTTTAACAGGCAAGCAATTGCGTTTGCTTAATGAAGTGCCCGGCATTGCCTCTGCCCTCATTGTCATATTGGTAATTGCCAAACCCTTTTAAGCGCCAGCCGCTTAATGAACTGACTAAACTATTGTGATTTTAGAACAGTTGACGGCGTGGCCATCACGGAGTATTTAACAGATCAAGCCCGTCCTGGGCATGAGGCGCTATCCACATAACAATTGCGCCACCGACTTTTCAAAATTCGACCGATTATCTTTTTCATATCGGCGACCAACCTGGGCACTGCGTCCACCCAACGGAATTTTCTATGCATTTGAAAGAGCTGAAAAGCAAAAATCCTGCTGACCTTGTATCGATGGCTGAAGAGCTAGGTGTCGAGGGCGCGTCTACCTTGCGCAAACAGGACCTTATGTTTGCGATCCTAAAAGAACTTGCCGAAGATGGCGAGCAGATCATGGGTCTGGGCACGATCGAGGTTTTGCCTGACAGCTTCGGCTTTTTGCGTTCGCCCGAGGCCAATTATCTAGCAGGTCCAGATGATATTTACGTGTCCCCAAATATGGTCCGCCAGTTCGGTCTGCGCACTGGTGATACAGTAGAAGGCGAAATTCGCGCGCCAAGGGACGGCGAGCGTTATTTTGCCTTGACTAAGGTGATGAAGATCAATTTCGATGATCCCGATGCCGTGCGCCATCGCGTCAATTTCGATAACCTGACGCCGCTGTATCCGGATTCAAAGTTGATACTCGATTCACTTGACCCAACGGTTAAGGATAAGTCAGCCCGCGTCATCGACATAGTCAGCCCGCAGGGTAAGGGCCAACGTGCGTTGATTGTTGCGCCACCGCGGACAGGTAAAACCGTGTTGCTGCAAAATATTGCCCGCGCCATCACCGAAAACCATCCGGAGGTGTTCCTGATCGTTCTGTTGATCGACGAACGGCCCGAGGAAGTTACCGATATGCAGCGTTCGGTGAAGGGTGAGGTTGTCTCCTCCACCTTTGATGAACCCGCAACGCGTCACGTGCAAGTCGCGGAAATGGTTATAGAAAAAGCAAAACGTTTGGTTGAGCATAAACATGACGTCGTCATCTTGCTCGATTCCATCACACGTCTTGGCCGCGCCTATAACACCGTTGTCCCATCATCCGGAAAAGTGCTGACGGGCGGTGTGGATGCCAACGCATTGCAACGGCCAAAGCGTTTCTTTGGCGCAGCCCGCAACATCGAAGAAGGTGGCTCGCTGTCCATCATCGCGACGGCCTTGATTGATACCGGCAGCCGCATGGATGAAGTTATCTTCGAAGAGTTTAAGGGTACAGGCAACTCCGAAATCGTTCTGGACCGCAAGGTCGCCGACAAGCGCATCTTCCCAGCGCTGGATGTCGGCAAATCCGGTACGCGTAAGGAAGAATTGTTGGTTGAGGAAAACAAGCTCAAGAAAATGTGGGTCCTGCGCCGTATCCTCATGCAAATGGGCACTATCGACGCGATGGAGTTCTTGCTCGATAAGATGAAGGATTCGAAGACCAACGAAGACTTTTTTGACTCGATGAATCAATAAGCAATAGGCGAAGTGATGATGTTTGAATTTTTGATCGCAACGGTTTCAGCCGCGCCGTCCTTGGGCGGGCCTGCCGAAATTTGGGGACATATCGTCAATGATTTCTCCAACTTAAATAGCAGTAGCGCCTGGACGGCCCTGGCTTCTGTCATCTTGCTCGATTTGGTGTTGGCGGGTGATAATGCCATTGTCGTTGGCGCGTTGGCGGCTGGGTTGCCTCCGGAACAACGTAAAAAAGTTATCTTCATCGGCGTTATTGCCGCGCTCGTTTTGCGTGTCGTATTTGCGTTGATGGTTAACATATTGATGGGCGTCATCGGTCTGATATTTGTTGGCGGGCTGCTTTTGATTTGGGTGGCGTGGAAGATGTACCGCGACTTGAAACGGAGCGAAGCAACAGAATCCCCTGGCTCACCTGAAATATTAGGTGACGAAAATAGCGGTATTCCAGCGGCCAAAAGCTTCGCCGCTGCTGCATGGGCTGTGGCGGTTGCCGATGTGTCGATGAGCCTCGACAACGTTCTTGCGGTGGCAGGCGCAGCCAAGGACCATCCCGGCATTATGATTGTTGGTCTGATCTTTGCCGTTGCTCTTATGGGCATCGCCGCAAATGTTATCGCGCAATATATTGAACGCTATAAATGGATCGCATGGTTCGGCATGGCGGTTATCGTCTATGTCGCCGGCAAGATGATCTATGAAGGCTGGACTGACCCCGACTTGGGGGTTGGCCGTTATGTGATTGCGATGATAGGCGGCTAAATTGGCTTCCCCATGAACAGGGGAAGCCCAAAAGTTTATCCCAGATGCTCTGAGAAAAACGCGGCGGTGCGGCTATCTGCAAGTGCAGCGCCGACCGCGTCGCGCCGCGCACCCATCTCGGCAGCAAAGCCATGGTCAAGGCCAACATAGTCATGCAGCGTCACCTTGGCATTATGGCCAAGGCCAGAATGTATTGCGGCCTGCGCTTCTGGACCAACAAAATGGTCCGCGGTCGGAATATGCAGCATCAACGGGTTAGCAATGGCGTGGCTTTCATGCAGCATCTGGTCAATCATGACGCCATAATAGCCAACTGACGCACTTATATCCGTCCGCGCTGCCGCCATATAGGCCAGACGTCCACCCAGACAGTATCCAACACAACCCACCTTTTCGACAGGCGCTTGTTTTCCAATCCCCGTGCGGATCGCATGGATCATTGCCTCAATATCGCGAACGCCATCATCAGCATCATATTGGCCAAAATAGCCGAATGCCTCTTGAAGCTCCGCTTCAACATCGGGGTTCAGCTCAACGCCCGGCGCAAAACGCCAGAAGATATCAGGCGCAACCGCAAGATATCCCGACGCTGCCAAATGATCGACCTTTTGCCGAATACCAGCATTCACCCCGAAGATCTCGGGTATCACAATGATTGCAGCCCGCGCGGTTCCAGCTGGCGCTGCCAAATAGGCTGGAAAAAGGGCATCCTCGCCCATCGCATCCACATTCACCATTTCACCCATATTCAGCTCCTTGGCGGACATTCTCCGCAATTGCGTGATTCGACTTAGCCCTTATAGTGCCTCCTATCAGCAAATAGGAGTGCGTGGCCCATGAAGATGCACATTGAAATCGATTGTTCGCCCGAAGAGGCGCGGGCGTTGCTCGGTCTGCCTGATGTTACGAAGGCCAATGAAGCCTATGTCGAGAAGGTTACCAACTTGATGAACGGCGCCGGCGGCATTGACCAGTTGCAGGAACTCGGCAAACAGATTGCGCCCATGGGACAAATGGGGCTTCAACTGTTTCAGCAGTTAATCGAGACGGGCGCCAAGGCGGCGATGTCGGGCTTGAATAGCAAAGATAAAAAATAGCGGTTTCTGATGGATTCCCCCAACACGATTTTTGCGCTGTCCAGCGGCGCCCCTCCTGCTGCGATTGGAATAATCCGGATCAGCGGGCCAGCGGCCTTTGACGTGGTGCGCGGACTTACAGGGCGACTGCCGGTACCGCGCAGGGCTTCTTTATGCGTACTGCGTTCGCCTGAAACAAAGGAGCATCTGGATCAAGCGCTGATATTAATCTTCCCAGGACCCAATAGCGCAACGGGTGAGGATCTGGCTGAGCTGCACCTGCACGGTGGTCGCGCGGTTATCCGCGCCGTCGAGGAAGCCATTCAGGCCTTTCAGGGGGTCAGGCGCGCCGAGGCAGGTGAATTCACGCGAAGATCCTTTGCCAATGGCAGAATGGACCTCAACGAAGCAGAGGGATTAGCGGATCTCTTGTCTGCAGAGACCGAATGGCAACGCCGCGCTGCCAACCTTATGTTCGGCGGCGCGTTTAGCGCCGCGATCGAGCAATGGCGTCAGGAAGCATTGCGCCTTTCTGCACTTACCGAAGCTGAGCTGGATTTTTCAGACGAGGACGATGTTGATTCTCAAAATAACAACATAATTACAAGTAGTTGTAGTATTTTAGAGACTGAAATCAAACAATTATTGGCCGCGCCGGCTGCTGAAAAGTTGAAGGATGGATTGCGGGTTGTTCTGGCTGGGCCACCTAATAGCGGCAAGTCCACATTGTTAAACGCGCTCGTTGGGCGGGATGCCGCTATTGTATCCGATATAGCGGGCACCACGCGGGACATGATTGAGGTGCCGGTCAGTGTGCATGGCGTCGCATTGATATTCACCGACACAGCGGGATTACGCGATGACAGCGAAGACGTGATTGAGAAAATCGGCATCGACCGTAGCCACGCAGCCATGCAACAAGCGGATATAATATTGTGGCTTGGAACGCAGGGCTCTGGCCCATCCCACCCGAATTTGATTGAGGTCGCAACAAAAAGCGATTGGAGTGGGCATGTCAGCAAATCTGCGGACGCGATTGCGGTGTCTGCGGTGTCTGGCGCGGGCATATCTGAAATGCTTGATACTGTGGCGCGGACCGCAAAAACATTATTGCCCCCAGCGGATCAGTTCGCCGTCAACGCGCGGCAGCGAACATTGCTTGGGCGGACTGCGGATGCTTTAAGTGCATGCCGTGAGACGGAAGACTGGTTGATTATCGCAGAACATCTGCGTCAAGCGCGTTTGGCTTTAGACGCACTGACAGGGCGGGCGCACACCGAAGATCTCCTCGACACAATCTTCGGGAAATTCTGCGTTGGAAAATAGTGTTTCACGTGAAACAATAATTTCTCTTTTTTGACCCCAGCGATCAGTTCGGCTATGCGCGACGCATGAAGACTGATTTTGACATCGTCGTTGTCGGTGGCGGCCATGCGGGGACGGAGGCCGCAGCGGTTGCTGGCCGCATGGGTTTGCGTGTCGCCTTGGTCAGCTTTGACAGGCTTATGATAGGCGCAATGTCCTGCAATCCAGCTATTGGAGGTCTAGGAAAAGGCCATTTGGTGCGCGAGGTAGACGCCTTTGATGGCCTGATCGGCCGTGCAGCTGATGATTCTGCGGTGCATTACCGAATGCTCAACGCATCCAAGGGTGCAGCGGTTCAGGGCCCCCGTATTCAGGCAGATCGCAAATTATTTAAGGCATCCATCCAGAATCAACTTAATCACCTTCCCAATGTCCGCATTATTGAAGGTGAGGCTGCGGCTTTACATTTTGTGCCGTTCGCACCGACGCGCGTGGCGGGTTTGGTTCTGGGCGACGGCTCGATCATAAAGTCGCCTGCGGTAGTCCTGGCCACTGGGACATTTCTCGGCGGCAAGTTATTCCGCGGTGAAGAGCGGCTCGATGGTGGCCGGGTCGGCGAGGATTCGGCAATGTTGCTTTCGCAGCAGCTGAGGCAAGCGGATTTACCGATATCCCGCTTAAAGACCGGGACGCCACCGCGCTTGGATGGCCGAACCATTGACTGGGCGCAGCTGGAAATGCAGCCCTCCGACGGCGAAGAATGGACTATGTCCGCAATGCGCAGCCGCCGCACTGTGCCACAGTTATTTTGTGCCATGTCGCGTACCAACAGTCAGACGCATGACATCATTCGGTCTGGGCTTGATCGTTCCCCACTTTTTGGTGGTGACATTGAGGGCAGGGGCCCACGCTACTGCCCGTCGATTGAAGACAAGATTTTCCGTTTTGGAGACCGCGCAGGGCATCAGGTATTTCTGGAGCCAGAAGGGCTGGACAGCCATTTGATATATCCAAACGGCATTTCAACCTCACTCCCCACGGACATTCAAGAGGCAATGGTGCGGTCAATGTCTGGCTTGGACCAATGTCAGATTGTGGTGCCCGGTTATGCGGTTGAGTATGACTATATTGATCCGCGCTGTTTGGATTCCAGTCTGGCCGTACGCGGTTTTGAGGGGCTCTATTGTGCCGGGCAAATTAACGGAACTACGGGGTATGAGGAGGCTGCCGCACAGGGGCTCGTCGCAGGTATTGGCGCCGCCTCAAAGCATCTGGGCAAACCGATGCCAGCAATCGACCGGACAAATAGCTACATAGCGGTGATGATTGACGACCTCACGCTGCAAGGCGTTACCGAGCCCTACCGCATGCTAACTGCGCGGGCGGAATATCGGTTACGTTTGCGGTCCGATAATGCGCAGTCGAGGCTGACGCCCATGGCGATTGGTGTTGGAGCTGTCGAGGCCAGCACTGCTGCGGCGTTTCAACACCGAGAACATCGGCGCAAAGATTTGCTTGAGCGCCTTCATTCTCAGGAAAGCGCGGACGTCCTCATAAAGCGTGGCCTTTCCGTAAAACAAGACGCCGGTAAAATGTCGTTGTTTGAATGGTTGCGCTTTCCGCAGCTATCGGTTGCAACGTTGCTTGCACGTGAAAGCGAAGCGTGGCCTTTGGACCTACTTAATGAAGTTGAGCAGGATGGCAGATACGCACCCTATTTGGCGCGACAAGAGGCCGAAATACATGACGTCACCGCCAATGAGGAAATTAGACTTTCCGAGACAACCGATTACAGTTTGATAGCTGGGCTTTCCAACGAAATGGTTGAGCGTCTGCAAACAGCAAAGCCGCAGACTTTAGCTGGAGCGTCGCGCATTAGGGGTATAACCCCGGCGGCGCTGGCTGCCATTTTGGTATATGCCAAGCGCGCGAGATCCAGCATCGCAGAACCGGCATGACCGAGCAAGAAGCCGCGCTTTGGCTTGAAAGCGAGCTGGGTGTTTCACGTGAAACAATGGACGCGCTCAAGACCTTTGTCGCGTTTTTGAAACGTGAAGCGAGTAGTCAAAATCTGATTTCTGCATCGACGCTTGATCATATTTGGTCGCGCCATATTGTGGACAGTGCCCAGTTGCTGCAATTTCTGGACCATGCGCCCGCCGATACCCGCTGGCTGGATTTGGGATCAGGCGCTGGGTTTCCGGGGCTTATTATTGCATTGTTGACTGATTACAACGTGACGCTTGTGGAATCGCGTGCGCGGCGGATTGATTATCTGCAGCGTGCGGTTGAAATGTTGGACCTCACCCACCGTGTCCATGTTGCCGGGGTTGCGTTGGAGCGTTTGGAAACCGCGCCTTATTCGGTCATCAGTGCCCGTGCGTTTGCGCCATTACCGAAGTTGTTTGATCTTGCAGAACGTTTTGCGACAAATAAAACTTTGTGGCTTTTACCAAAGGGGCGTAATGCGGACCACGAGTGGCAAGACGCCCAGGGCGTTTGGGATGGAAATTTTCAAGTTATGAAGAGCATAACTGACCAGGATGCGGGGATTCTGGTCGGCACATTATCAGGGCATCGCCAAACTAAAGCAGGTGCCGAAAAACAGGGGCAAAGGCCATGATTCGTATTGCTGTAGCGAACCAAAAGGGTGGGGTTGGCAAAACAACAACAGCTATAAATCTGGCGACGGCGTTGGCCGCAAGCGGTTGGCGCTGCGTTCTTGTGGATCTTGATCCCCAAGGCAATGCCTCCACAGGTCTTGGGTTAAAGCAAGCGCAGCGGGTTCACAGCAGTTATGATCTATTGCTGGGTGATGCATCGTTAAAAGATGCCGCGATCCCAACGCTTATTCCGAACCTCGACATTGTACCTGCCACTGTTGACCTGTCGGGTGCGGAAATCGAATTGGTTCAGTGTGAAGATCGCACCGGTCGGCTTAAAGCGGCGTTTGATAAATCGGACACGCATTGGGACATTTGTATAATCGACTGCCCACCGTCGCTTGGTTTGATAACCGTAAACGCGCTTGTTGCGGTAGACTCGCTTCTCGTGCCGCTACAGTGCGAGTTTTTCGCACTGGAGGGGCTTAGCCAGTTATTACAAACAGTCGAACGCGTTCAGGGTCGTTTCAACCCCGCCCTCACCATTATGGGTATCGCGCTTACCATGTACGACAAACGCAATAAGCTGACCGAGCAGGTGGCTGACGATGTGCGCAGTTGCTTAGGTGATTTGGTGTTCAACACCGTCATTCCCCGCAACGTGCGCTTGTCCGAGGCACCTAGTCATGGGCTTCCAGCCTTGGTCTACGATCATCGGTGCTCTGGCTCGGAAGCCTATATGAAACTTGCCAGAGAATTGATTGGCCGACTACCGGCCCGGGAGTTAGCAGCGTGAGCAACGATAATCCGGCTGAAAAGTCACCGTTAAAGAAGAAAATGGGCCTTGGGCGGGGTCTGGATGCTTTGTTGGGCGAGGCATTGCGCGGCGACAGCATGGCGGCAAAATCAAATTCAGATATGGGTTCTCGTGGGCAGGGCGTTGCGACGCTGTCGGTGATCGACATCCGTCCTAATCCCGATCAGCCACGGCGCCATTTTGCCGATGAGAAGTTGGATGAGCTGGCCGCGAGCATAGCAAAGCATGGGGTTATCCAGCCCATAATTGTCCGGCCATTTCAAGGGGGATACCAGATTGTTGCGGGGGAACGCCGCTGGCGCGCGGCCCAGCGTGCGCAGTTACATGATATTCCTGCAATCATCCGCAGCTTTGACGATTCCGAAACGCTAGAGATTGCGCTTCTCGAAAATATCCAGCGGCAGGATTTAAATCCAATTGAAGAGGCCGAGGCCTATAAAAAGCTAACGGAATTATTTGGTCACAGTGCAGCCGAACTTGCCGAACTTGTGCATAAATCGCGGAGCCATGTTGCGAACATGATGCGCTTGCTGGACTTGCCGCCGACGCTGCGCGACTTGGTGACGGAAGAAAAGCTGAGCATGGGACACGCGCGCGCCTTATTGGGCAGTGACAATGCGGTCCAGTTCGCAATGCTGGTCATCAAAAACGGCCTGTCTGTTCGGGCAACTGAAGCACTGGTGCAACAAGAGCGCGCGCCGAAGGTGAGAAGGAAAGTATCTGCTGGCCAGTCAGAAAATGCCGATATCCGCGCAGTCGAGTCGCATCTTGGCGATCTTTTGGGTCTTAAGGTTCGGATTGCGCAGAAAAATATAACGGGCGCTGGCGCGGTGACATTTGAATATGGCAGCTTGGACCAATTGGACATGTTGTGCCAGCGGCTCACGGGTGAAAAATTCTGATATTTCAATAAGTTATATTTAGGCATCGGCCTTTTCAGGGCTAATGCCATGTTGATGTGGGCACCTGTGTAGCCCGAGCGGTCCAACGCCCTACGAAAAGGGCCTCTGATCTGATGGGCGCCTCGGAGCGCCTTAAACATAAACCCGATGTGTCCGCTGCTAAACGTGACGTTGCAGTTGCCCGATCGGCTAGGGTCGCTTAGACTTTGCATAGGAGCACTTTTATGGATGCAACACAGTCAGGGGCGCAGGATGTGGTGAAACGGCACCATATCCTCACGCGTATCTGGCATTGGCTGAACGCCATTTTCGCTACGATATTGCTGATGAGTGGCCTCATGATCTTTAACGCTCATCCGCAGCTTTACTGGGGCGAATTCGGCGCACGCGGAGATTATGCTTGGTTGCAAATTGACGATACACGCACCACGGGGTTCGTGAGAATTGGGAGCGCCCGCGTTGAAACCACTGGCGTGCTGGGACTATCATTAGATTCAAAAGACAAGGTTCGCAGGGTTGCCTTTCCCGGCTGGGCGACCATTCCCACCCATTACAGTCTGGCGGCTGCGCGCAGGTGGCATTTTGCCTTTGCGTGGCTTTTCGCGCTTGGGCTGACGGCCTTCATGCTGGGTTCGCTGGTCAACGGCCATATTCGAAAGGACTTGCATGTCCGACGTGCGGAATGGAGCGTAGCTAATATCTGGAAAGACATCAAAAATCATGCGCAGCTGCGTTTCAATCACGCGCACGGCACTTATAATATACTGCAAAAACTGGCGTATATTGGGCTCATATTCGTCGTGCTTCCGACCATGATCCTGACGGGTATAACAATGTCGCCTGCACTGAACGCGGCTTGGCCGTGGTTACTTGATCTATTTGGCGGGCGGCAGTCGGCCCGCTCGCTGCATTTCATTGCTGCGGCGATGATGGCACTTTTTGTTGTCATTCACCTCGTCATGGTCCTACTTTCTGGTCCAATTAAGGGTGTCCGGTCGATGATAACCGGGCGGCATGCGGCGACCAGTGAACTCGGCCAAGATGGAGAACGGCCATGACCGATGGGCGCAAATTTATGCGCCGCCGCGACCTGTTGCGCGGCGCGACTTTGGGCAGCGGCGCGCTGATCTTGAGCGGCTGTGACGCCTTGAATGAGAATGCGACCTTCCGGTCGGCGCTGCGTGCGGTCGATAGTCTTAATCAGATGACGCATAGGTCGTTAATGGACCGCGCAGCGCTGGCGCCTGAATTTGCCCCGTCGGACATATCGCCCGTTTTTAAAACAAATGGTTCGGTGATCGCTACCTCCGCGGAATATCTCGCGCATCTGCAGAATGGTTTTGCGGACTGGCGGTTGCGTGTTGACGGCATGGTGGCCAATCCTTTGGTGCTTGGACTGGATGCGCTGCGGGCCATGCCAGTGCGCACGCAAATCACGCGGCATGACTGTGTGGAGGGTTGGAGTGCGATTGCGCAGTGGCAAGGCACGCCGCTCCGCCTGTTGCTGCAACAGGCCCGCGTGTCGAGCCGCGCCAAGTATATCGTTTTTCATTGCGCGGATGATTACGGAGCGCTGCCATATTATGAATCGATTGACTTGGTCGACGCCTATCATCCGCAGACCATATTGGCGTGGGGCATGAATGGTGAAACTCTGCCCGTGAAATATGGCGCGCCTATCCGGCTGCGCGTAGAGCGGCAATTGGGCTACAAGCAGGCCAAATATGTTATGCGCATCGAGGCGACGGACGACCTGACCAAATTTCATGGTGGAAAGGGCGGATATTGGGAGGATGTCGGCGACTATGCATGGTATGCTGGAATCTAGGCTTGCACCGCTGCGCGGTTAATGGAAAAGCCTTTGGCAGAATATAACGGAGACCCAAGTACCATGAAGACCCGCGCTGCAGTTGCATTTGAAGCGAAAAAGCCATTGGAAATTGTCGAGTTGGATTTGGAAGGTCCAAAGGCTGGTGAAGTGCTGGTCGAGATCATGGCGACGGGCATCTGCCATACTGATGCGTATACGCTGGATGGCTTTGACAGCGAGGGCATTTTTCCTTCGGTGCTGGGGCATGAGGGCGCAGGGATTGTGCGCGAAGTCGGTGCTGGCGTGACCAGCGTTAGCCCGGGGGACCATGTCATTCCTTTGTACACGCCGGAATGTCGGCAGTGCAAAAGCTGCTTGTCGGGCAAGACCAACCTGTGCACCGCGATCCGGGCGACGCAAGGCAAGGGGTTGATGCCCGATGGCACAAGCCGGTTCAGCTATAAGGGCCAGACGGTATTCCATTATATGGGCTGTTCGACATTTTCGAACTTCACGGTCTTGCCAGAAATCGCACTTGCCAAAATTCGCGAAGATGCGCCGTTTCAATCAAGCTGCTATATTGGTTGCGGCGTGACCACGGGCGTTGGCGCGGTGGTGAACACGGCCAAGGTGCAGGTTGGGGACACGGTTGTGGTGTTCGGCTTGGGCGGTATTGGCCTTAACGTTATTCAAGGCGCGCGTCTGGCGGGTGCTGGCATGATTATCGGCGTTGATATCAACCCTGATCGTGAGGAATGGGGCCGCCGGTTCGGCATGACGGCTTTCCTCAACTCCAAGGGGCTAAGCCGCGAAGATGTGGTTGCCAAGATTGTGCAAATGACCGACGGCGGCGCGGATTACACCTTTGATGCGACAGGCAACACAGAGGTCATGCGCACCGCGCTTGAGGCATGCCATCGTGGCTGGGGCACCAGCATCATCATTGGTGTGGCCGAAGCTGGCAAGGAAATCGCGACACGCCCGTTCCAGCTTGTGACGGGCCGCAACTGGCGCGGCACAGCCTTTGGTGGCGCAAAGGGACGGACCGACGTGCCAAAGATTGTTGATATGTACATGACCGGCAAAATCGAGATTGACCCGATGATTACGCATGTCATGGGTCTCGAAGAGATCAACAAAGCGTTCGATCTAATGCATGCAGGTGAATCCATCCGCAGCGTGGTGGTGTT
>Ga0315899_10001177_pt1 | contig 30263 bp, 7 predicted proteins | sample LakEriMetagenome_2_FD_203518 | JGI IMG/M metagenome (GOLD analysis project Ga0315899, IMG submission 203518) | Freshwater fungal communities from buoy surface, Lake Erie, Ohio, United States - Buoy 4 MA112 | ecosystem: Environmental > Aquatic > Freshwater > Lake | place: USA: Lake Erie, Ohio... | reverse complement strand
CCCAAGCCTGCCGCGCTCCAGTCCGTGGTTGATACCATGCCCAAGATCACGGTCAATGAGAAGGACATTTCCGAGACGAAAGGCGACAAGGGCTTCTTTGGCAACATGTTCAAGGAGGCGGTGTACGAGGGTGGCAGCGCCCCTGCAGCTTCCGCGCCCTCGGCTCCCCCGCCAAAGGCGGCGCCCCCCAAGGCGGCGCCTCCCAAGGCCGTTGTGCCGCAAGGCATCATGCCTCCTCCTCCTGCGCCCGCGGCTCCGGTAAGGGCACAATGTCAACCCTGAGCATCAATTTGTTGCGAGACCTGCGTTGTCTGTATGCAGCGTAATGTCTCTGTCTCGCTTTCTACCAGGCCCCACCTCCTCCGGCTGCACCGCCTGCGCCGTCCCCGCCACCCCCCCCGGCGCCCAAGGCTGCGGCTCCTCCGGCGCCGCCCGCGCCCAAGGCTGCGGCACCCCCAGCGCCGGCTCCTCCGGCGCCGCCCGCGCCCAAGGCTGCGGCACCCCCGGCGCCCCCTGCGCCGAAGGTATCGTTATTACCCGAGGACTCGAGGATGATGCGTGTGTGATTGCATCTGCATGTGCAGAAGTGGTGAGTTGGGAGGCTTGCCCGCGTATGTAAGCTCCTTGCGTCGGGTAGCCAAACACGTGCAGAGGCGAGGCCTCGAAAGGGTTACTGGGGATAAAGTAGTAGTCACTTGGCATGGCAGAAGTCGCCTGGCATTCACCCGTGTGAGCATTCATTCTTGTGAGCATTCATCCTGACCTCCCTCGCGTGCTGGCAGGCTCCTGCGGCACCTGCTGCTCCTCTGGGTGGCTTCCCAAGCTTCGGAGGTCTTTTCGGTGGCAACGCTCCCGCACCTCCTCCTCCTGCCCCGAAAGCGGCAGCACCGCCTGCTCCGAAGGCGCCACCGCCGCCTGCTCCTAAGTCTGCGGCTCCGGAGCCGCCTGCGGCTCCTCCGCCCCCCCCGCCGGTTGCTCTTTCGCCGGGATCCAGGATGACTGGCAGCCCCCGGGCCAAGGAGAACGCCCTGCAGGCAAACAAGAAGAACTGGGGCATTGGCGACGATACTCCTATTTCGCTGCCCAAGGCGCCGCCCGCTCCCCCGGCCTCGGCACCCCCCAAGGTGCTGACTTGCATGCGTTGATCGCCCTTGAGGATGCGCTGTATGATAATCTAGGGTGAGAACATGCGGGGAAAATGGAGGTATTTTTGTTACAGCGTTGGATGTGGCCAGCTGACATGGTGGTTTGGACAGGCTGCCGCTCCTGCCGCCCCTCCAGCACCCAGGGCTCCCGTTGCGGAGGCGCCAATCTTCGGCGGCCTGGGTGGTGGTCTCTTTGACAAACTCAAGGCAATGGTTGGGCCTGACGAGTCCTTCTCAAGCAGCAGCAAGCCTAGCGTCAAGCCCAAACCGGACGTAAGTTTAGACGAGTACATGAGTCTCTGTCGGCCATATCGCCCTCACAGTGACGATTCACCTAGTGAATTGCCGCGCGAGTGAGTTGGTGTCGATTCACCATTCTAACACATTTTTGGTTTTCGCTGATGACCTCTCTATTTTTGCTCGGGTATCGTGTGCATGTTTGCGCGTGTGGTGTCATACGCCGGCTGAACGTGCAATGGTTTTCAGGCTCTGTATGAGGACGATGAGATGGCGGGTGGTATGGGAGCCCAAGCTTCGAAGGCCCCCACTGAAGTGAAGATGCCGTTCAGGCCGACATTCGATAAGGAGAAGAAGTGATGAAATGAAGATGCCATTTAGGCCGACATTCGAAATATGAAACAATGATCATTCCTTGTTAGCCGCGAAGAAGGCGAACGAGGAGACCATAGTACAGCGTTTAGCTCTCCAAAGCGAGCCCAAGTCGAAGGGGCCTCTCTGATACAACTAGCCATTTATTTGAATAAATATAGTATCGTCCAATTCATCGTTAATATACTTGTTTCACTGTGCACTGGAAGTAGCGGGTGAAGTGGCTGAGAGCAGGGTTAGAAACCAAAAGAATCTGAGGACGAATCCGAACTTGAAGCTGCCTCGCCGTCTCAAGCTCGCATGCATGATGATGATGATTTGACGGCCATGTGGCTCTGCACAAGAGTCGCATGCTTCCTTCAAGAACTCCGTAAGCGTGCTTCTATGATGGACGCCTTCTCAAATTGCCAAACTCCCGCACACACGGCGCCAAAGTGCCGGCGGCACACGCGCGTGCACGACTTTGGCCTCCCGCCAGACATCAGGAAAGGGGGATGTATGTTGACAAACGAGTTTCCTGGACATGCATGTGCCTGTATGATGAAAAGTACTTTTTATGCCAAAATTTTGGCTCATCGACGCTTCGCTGAATGGGACTGGCGATGCTGCCAGTGCCGAAAGCATGACCGGGTCCAGCACGCGAGAGACGCACCGAATGCACCGCCCGTTGTTGACCCAAAGCCCGACCACCCCTCCCGAAAACACTCCCCGATCCAGAAGCCGTGGGTGGACCGAAAGCAGGAGTCGATGCTCAGCAACGACGCCAAAGACACTTGCGGACCAAAGTCCGAGCCGCTCCGCCAAAGGCACTCCCAGATCCATAACTGCCCTCATCCCGCAGCCAAAGGTACTTGCGGATGTCGAGCCTCCCAGGAAAACACTAGAGTGACCGAAAGCAGAAGCCGGTGCTGCTGCGGTGTTGCCAAAGGCACTAGCGGATGTTGGCCGCTCCATCGGAAGATTCTGTTAGGCCAGGGCACGTCTGAAGAAGGCATCGTGCGTCACAGGCGTGACGCCCAGCGGTATTAACAAGTTTTATTACAAGGTTCTTAATTCGACGCTGCAGGGGGTGGTGAAAGTCTACCATAGCCGATTTCCTGAGACACGTGAATTGCAAATACAGGACCCATATCTGCACCATTCACTACCTCCCAACCGAGGGGTTGTGAATCTGGCTCTAGGCAGACGCGGGCAAGTCCCTGCAAGGGCGTCATCTTGCCATCTGAAGCAACGACGCTTTCCAAGTCGCCAGCCACATACAGACACTCAAAATCTTTGACTCCGTTATCAAAGAGGCCAGATTGCGGAGCCAAAGAAAAGACTTTGAGATCATACACAGAACCTACAACGCCCCCAAGGACGGGCTTCCACGTCCCGCTAAAGTATTGCGCCAAATTCTTTGCACTGTGCCCACCTGCTGAATCAAACACACCCGCCGCAAAGACCACAGCTCCTGTAGACGCCAATGCTGTGACTGGACCGTTCAATTCACAGTTGCGATCTTGAGATCGAAATTGTCCGGCGCCATGCTTGCACTGTCGTTCACACTGCTCATCTACTAAAGCCTGCCACCTGAATCCATCCCATCTTGCAATATTGTTCACTCGTTTTGTCCCTGCTTGCGTCTGATCATAAATGCACACACGTCAGTGGCTACAAGCACATAGATTGTGACAGAGAAAAGTCTTTTAAAACAGGCAAGGGGAAAGTCAAAAGCATGACTCACGAATGATCCGCCGACATATACTTCTTGAGCTAGGCTGGTTATAGCTGACACATGACCGCCCTGGACACCACCGCCAACGTCTTGCCATCCACCGACTTCTGAAAGTGGTCCAGAATGTAGCGCAAAATTTTTGACTTCTTTCCCACCTACATGCCGGAAGCGTCCAGCGATGTAAAGACGGTCACCCGTGGCCATCATAGCTGATACAGTACCAAGCACAGGAGTTCTACCTATCAGCACCCAATATTTTGACGCAAGATCCCAAGCTACCAAGCCTCCACTGTGCAGAATCGAACCTCCGTCTAAAATGGCAAGAGTAAAGGTTCCGCCCATGACCATGGTACCCTGATATTTGTCCATGGCATTCACCGTACCATCCAAACCATTTCCACATGGCTCAATAGCGCTTCCACTTGCATCCTTCTGCACATTAGCCCACCATCCAACGTGAGCAACCTTGTGATTATCCGAAGCTGTGAAACTTCCTCCAAGGAAAAGACCATTGTCGGCGCTGACAACTGAGCGAATTGCGCCTTGGAAACTGGTGAGGGTAAACACATCAACATTGGCGGGAGCTCGAACAAATGGATTAGTGACCTGAATTGGATTAATGACCTGAATTGGTGGTTGGCAACTCGTTTTCAACATTTGGAAAGTGTTGTTCTCCGTCGAAAGCTGCATTGCGCTCGAATTCAAGATCAAAACTGTACGGCATAAGTCCACAGTACCCGCTGCTCTGTCGTCTTGAGACTCTGTGCAAAACCGAAGTACTTCTGATGAATTTAGACCAAGGGCTGTCATCGTTAGCGGCGCGGATTTATTACAACTCAACCAGCTTCGTAAATGACGTACGAACTTCTGGCGCATCGTTTCTGGAACTCCTTTCAATGTAGAAGCATTTGTGAAATTCATAGCACTCAGAGATGCATTGACGGCTTCCGATATTGTGCATTTTGCAGTTGAATTTGATGAGTTTGTTATATTCGGTGTGCACACGGGTTCTTGTTGAGAGGCGGAACCTTGAGCGTTGAAACCGGTGCCATTGAAGAGGTCCAGCGGTTGGGCAACCTCATATCCAGCTTCGAGTCGGGAGCCCACTCCAACGTAGCCCACTCCAACCACATAGAAGCTCGGGTAAGCAAAGCCTCGCTGCAGCTGTCCCTCGCGTGTCAAGCTCTGCGTCAAAAAGCTGGATCCAAAGGGGTCGGTCACAACAACTGTGACATCTTTTAATCCACCTCCAGCCGGTGTTGACTCACAAATGAGCTCCCCGTCTGAAATGAACGTGGTACGTCCACATGACTTGCCACCAATCAGGACATCAAGATACTCGTGAATGTCAGACTTATACCCTCGGCTGATCACAGATCCAAAGTGCTGGCCCTTGACGGTGACCGTTTCACCACCGAATAAGGACCCAATGCCTGGAGTAACGGAAAAGACTCGAGGAATGGGGAATACCCTCAGCAACACTTGTTGGCTCACTGACGAATCATTCCCCCCATTCAAAATGCCGCCGTTGTCACGGCAAGTGACTGTCATTACGGCATTGCCATACCTATCAGGGGCCGTTTCAAAAATAAGCGCACCTTCTCCATCCACGACAGGCACAGACAAAAACAGATCTGGGGCGTCAATGTCAATCTGATGTATCACGTGCTGCCATCGCTCGTGTTCTGGGCCAGTAGAAATGTTGAATGAAAAGTTGTGGAGTCTTGAGTAGCCTCGGTTTTCGACCATCAGAACTTGATCACGATAGTTGCAGCTGGGAGGAGAATTTAAGTCAAGGACTTCAATAATCATTTCCACTGGCTCAAATCCCGTCGGAGGTTCGGGCCCGCTATTTGTAGGCAGCACTACAGCCCGCACAAGACCAAAGATAAAGGTCTTGAGGACAAATGAGACCAGACCTTTACTATCGATGCTAGGCCTGACCGCAAACAAATCGTCGCACCTGAAATCAGGATAAGATGGATTGGTGCAATTAAGCTCCAAAATTAAGAACGAGGGTTGATACAAAAGATCCAACGTTAAGTCTCCTGAACCAGATCTGACATTGCTAAAATAGACGTGCTGCTGCTGAATGTTGGGACCTCGCTGTTCTTCTGGTATGACCAGCTTCTCAACCTTATCAAACGACGGCCTTTCATTCACCGAAATGACTTCAAGCTCAAAAGTTTGGACTCGTTCACTTGTTCCACCATTCAAGTCTTTTCCATACTTCTCCTCAAGGTCGTCCCTGCCGAGGATCGATACCTTAAAGCGCCCTGACCAATGCTCAGTCAAAGTGAACGTAACGTTTCTCGAAGGGGCCGTGACGTTCCCAAGCACTTGGAACTTCTGGAATAATTCAGTGCTGTTTGGGAATGCGCTTGCAATACTTTCTATCCCAACAAGCTCAAAAGAAACTTTCTGGCAAAGCGCATCCTCGCCAGGAAAACAATTTGCCAAGTCGCCGCAAAAACATTCTCCATCGCCAGCAGTCGTGTCTGTGATAAACCGCAAAATGGTATGCGTCCCAGAACTAGCACTCACTGTGACCTTTGGTAACAGTTCAAATCTTGGCGCAATGTTTCGTGGGGTGATGACAAATGAAACGACGACTGGCTTGGAAACGGATGCAGACCCTTTCGATTCCTCTGTGTCTCCTGAATCGGTTGCAATAAGTCGCATGTTAAATGCACCCCGAGCCTGCGGTTTGATACCAAAACTTGCGACACCGATATTCTGGCCAGTAATTGGATCGATTTGCAATGATATGGCAGGTTGCTGTACAAAAAACTGTCGCGGAGTGCGGTAAACAAATGCCTCTGTCAAAGGATCGTGCCATCGCACATATGTACAGGTAGAAGAGGTCTGGCACGGGTAGTAGCTCGGAAGAAATGAAACGAAGTTGCAACCATTTAGGTTGTCACACAACGTTTGGCATGCTCTCAGAGTGTCCTCCGGGTTTATAAACGAAAGCCGTGTCAAGGAATCTTGCTGCACACGTTCTCCACAAGAGTATCCAGGCGTTGCTATCCAGTACCAGTCGTAATTGAACGAGACATTTTGATCGGCTATTTCGTCCTTTGGGCCTGGGTAAAGCCCTTGGGCAAAAACGACTGATTTGTATACTCCAGAATTCTGCACGAGTTCGATCGAACTGATATTCCCAAACATTGGCGCATCATTCACCGAAACAACTTCAATAGCAAAATTAAGTGAATTTGAGGCAGCTCTACCGTGATTCAATCTTTCAAGAAGCGCAAAATCTTGGGGATCGCCCGGAGGGTAGTTCAAAGGATCAGCAAACATAATCCAATCACTGAAAAGGCCGTCATCGTGTAACTGAACAGCAAACGTGGCACGACCAAGCTGGTTCGGTGCTGGTTTGAAATGCAATGTACCGTCACTAGATAGTGTTGGAGGTGTTTCGAAGAGTTCAGGATTGTTTGAGTTTAGCTCTGATATCGTAAACGACAATTCCTGGCAAGGGAGAGGTGCCTTGTCAGCTACTGTGAAAGCGTCCTCGCGAAGAGCCCAAATACGATGATCGCTGCACCTCATTTCATCTTGGGGTAAGCGACTTTTTGCAACGAGTTCCTTATCGCGTATCATCACCTTGTAGACTCCGGCTAAACCAATAATGCCTTCTTCGAATATGGACACAGGAGTGTCACCACTGTCTACAAAGATTTGCTGGTAAGTCAAGAGTTTCTCATTTTCCACGTCGTCTGCACTGGTCATCAGCCTAATAACAGCGATACCAGACTCCTGCGGCGATGCTACATAAATTGTCGGAGTCGTTCCTCCCGTGGCCGTAACCGATACCGGACCATGCAGTCCGGACACTTGCTTGAACTTGAAGTCATAAAAGATAGCCCCACTCAGGCGAGTTATTACTATGAGAATCAGCTTGCTGCTGACATTCGCCGCTTCAACTTGCACGGCACCTGCAGCAATGAGGCGCAGAGCTTGAGACCTGTGGGAAGCTTCTGCATCCTTCACAGGATCTTGACGAAGAGCAATATTCGTAGCATTTGTAACAGAGAGAAGATCTCCAAATCTTTGTTCAACAGTGTTCCACTGAAGAACGGCGGACTTGGGTTGCTGGTCCCTTGGAAGACAACCACCATGTAAGCTGAGACTGCAAAGGCTCTGCGCAATTACTAAGTACTGATCGCCATCCCACTCGAAAAACTCAAAATCAATCGCTCCTACCGTAGCTGGAGTTCTCAATGCCGCCGTCTCCTCTAGCGCCACAGAAGGCACGTTGTCTAGACTTTGGAACTTTTTGTAGTTTTGGGTTTCTGCACTCCACTTGTATAATTCCGATCCTTTTCCTGCATTCGGAACGTTGTGCTGCCACTCTGCTTCCACAGTCTTTCCATGCGCTGCAACCGCCAAAAAGTGATCGCAGCCGATGCTGAAAGTGAGTAAACCAGAAATTCCGTCCCCAGACAGACTCTGAATTTCGACAAAGGTTCCTAAATTTCCGGTCAAGAGATTTAGTACATTTGCATACTTGTACACCATACAAGAAGACGTATGATCATTATCTCCGAAATTCGCAAACACCAGAATATGCGTCTCCACGCCCTGACTTGGTGCCTCTGAGCATTCACCGCCCTCTACTGTGGTAGCGTCTACATCCAGGGCCCCTTCCGTGGGAATAACCTGGAATATTTCAAATCCTGAGCCCTGAGAGGATTTTCCGTTACCCAGGACAGTGCTGCCGTACAGTTGCCAGCGATATACAATAGAAAACCATCCATGATCATTGGAGAAGGGCCACCAATATGCTACTGCAAGGTAGGTGATTCCTTTAATCACAAAGGACGTGGCTCTCCTCGCAGAAACAGTGCGGTTTTCTGTTCTGTTCCAGGCTGGGAGGGTGATTTGCTCTCTGACTCTGGCACTTCCTTTCTCTTTCTCTCTACCGGGTATGGCCAAGCCTACTGATTGATCGCAAAGACCCATGTCTGCACACTCAGGTGGCAAGTACGAAGTGTCCGGAAGCCGGAAGCTAAGCTTCTCAAAGAACACAAACTCTGCCTCCTCTGGATCGTATTTGTACACAGACGATTTACCAACTGCTGAGACAATTACCAGGAAGTCAACCCAGGCGCCATCCAGTTCTTTAAAACGAAAAAATTCGAAGTCAGTGACATTCGTAGGGCCCCTGAGGCTCTGGACTTCGACAAAATGATCAGAAGAATACTCATATATGTAAACCTCATCAAGGAATGAATTCTTGTCAAGGGTTGAATTCGTGCACTGTGACTCATTACAAAGTAGTTTCGGCACGTATGCCACAGCAAAAAGATTTTTTGTTTGAACCAACCCATAGGAAACACACGAAACCTCGTCACCAATACCCTCTCGTCCCACCCTTTCTGGAAATTTCCCTTCCAAGAAAAAGTTCGTGGAAGCATTGAACGGAATTTGTCTTGTGTATTGTTCAAAGCTGGATACGATTCTCTCGCCGTTCTGCACATGATCCAGGTATTGCATTCCTCCTGAAGTCTCGTTGCGCAGGAACGCAGTGAGCGATTGGTCGACGGAGCTCGCTGTGAAAATGTGCTGGCTTCCAATCCAAATTGTTCTTACGCCCCGAAGACCGTAGTGCGTACCTTTTGCAGACACCCTCAGATCGGCACGCTCTGTCATGCTCCCGTCGCCATGGAGAGTGAAGATGTAGATTGTTCCGCCATCTCTGACTGAGCTTACGCTATACAGCTGGTCGCCGTATATCGCTATGTCTGCTAAACCCTCCAGTGACACATCTGCAATCCCATCCGACAATTTTTTGTTGTAATACAAGTCGCCAGAGGCTCTTTCAAACACCTTAATTGCAGCGTCTCCGGAGGCGACGTACACAAAGGAGTTGCCTGTGTCAGTATTATAGCGAGGGAGAACACGAACTGGAGACCTAATATTCCGAACGTACTCGACTCTTGCCCGATACAGAAGGGCCGGGGTCCAACCGTCAAAATGGTTGCCGAACAATAGCAAATCATGGCCACCAGCCGTTGAAAAGTGCAGCGCAGCCATTGCCGATTTTGTCGCGATGCTTTGTCCACCCGCTGTATCCCTCATACGCGTGCTTTCATCAACCAGGCCCAAGAGCATAGTACCATTCCATCTCCGCATTTGAGAAAGTGGTCCCACTTGCGTAACAACCACGTACGAAATGTTGTCATGACGAAATGCCTCGATCGACGTTGCGTTTTCTGTTGGTATGTCCTGGACGTGAACAAGCTTCTTCAAGCTATCCTGCCACCGGTACAGAGGAGACCTCCTTTCACAAGCAAACATCACAAACGTAGCATCTGTACAGGAAGTAGAACACGTCGGATATCTGTCTGGTCCCGCTATGCAGTAAGGTTCACACCAAGGCATTGTCCAAGTGTTCACGGATTGCGCACCTTGCGTATCGATTGTCTGATACTGTTCTGCTTTCAAAGAAAAGTCTATCTCCGAAAGCTTAAACAAGACAGACGACGTAGAACGAGTGTTAGTGGCCGCATCGAGATACACAGACATCGCAAGAAACGTGGTACTGTCTTTTATGAAGCTGACAACGTCGGTGGCACCTCGCAAGGGCAGATCCACACGGCCCTTCACATCCAGGGGAACCGTTCGGCTCCGGCTGGGATCATCAATCCAATCAGGATCCTGCTCCACGTACTTGATTTTATTCGCACGCTCTGGTGAACCATGCATATTTGAATATATCCTCGCTCTCTTGCCTGCTCGACAAATTCCTGATTCAACCCCTGTGCAGCTTAATATGTCAGTGCTCCCTTCGCAAGGCCTGCCGTGATGGTCTCCACCCACGCAAGTGTATGACCCGTGTGCTCTTGTGATATGAATGCATTCTTCCCATGCCAAAAGTTCTCCCGTAGTTTTGGATTGGCATGAGCATCCACCTGATGATCTAGCACTTTCCTTCCATGTCATGTTGAACCCTATCTCAACCTCAACCACCAACAAGGGTTTACGCGAATAGGATTCGCCATGATTTAGAATTTTAAGACCATGTACAGAGCCACTTCTCGCCAGCGCAAATGACGCCTGAAATCCATGACCGTCAAATCCATGGCCTCCATCTGACTTTCCAAACACCTTGAATTTCGGATAGGACGAATTGGATTGTGCGATTAGGCAAGATGCCCAGGGCTGGGTATTTTGAAAGGCATCATAACAGTAGCAATTTGGATTAGGCTCAGAAAGGGTCACCACTGGAGCATCCAGATTCCCTTCAAACAGGCCAGGTGGGTCTACCTTGATACCGACTATGGTGTCCTGTGCTTTAATTAGCCGAGCTCGGAAGCCACCTTCGGTAAAGTCTGAGTTGATGTATGTCCATGTTTCCCCGTTCCTACATCCATTGCTAAGATTGAAGCCAACCCGAAGCGACAAAGCGTCCACTAATCTGCTGCAAGTTAGCTGCAGTGGCTCCGCAAATCTGATTGCCGATATTGTTTGATCCATAGTTTTGTTATCATTCAAGTAAGCCAGGACCACATCGTGATCCGCTAGATAGTCATCACCCATATTGTCAGCATGATGGAACACATCAACAATCCTGCCCACCGTGCCGTTACCGTTCGCAGGGCCATCAACACGAAATTCTGCGGAAAATTTCCCATTTCCGCTGCAGTATTGCGCTGGACGCAAACACTTTAACATAATCCTTCCGTCGACGTAACCAAGCCCTGGATCAACGATGGTGAAATTCGAAATGGGTATGCCTGGACGCCACTTGAAAACGGCAGAGTTCTCGGCAAAGTTTGCCAGCGCTACATAAGTTTGGCCCCGCAACTGGAACGAATGGAACTTCCGGGCCCCTTTGGTCTCAAACCCCTGCACAAATGTCATATGCCCCTGCTCGAGATCATCTACCCTCAGAACAGTCGACTGCACAGTAAGGGAAGCACCATCCCAGAAGTTGGCTACGAGAAAGTAGAGAATGCCAGAAGATTCCAGGATGGTGATAGATGAGGCACCAAGAACTGCCAATTGGGAAACAGAAGCAAAGGGATGGGTCCGACTTTCAAAAAAACCAGACCGCAGGAACGAATCAGATTGGTCGAGCGAAACAGCAGATACTTTCCAATGTGCCACAGGGTATCGCAGCGCCAACGTCCCTGCTGCTTCCTCCAGCTCCATCAGAGTCGACTGCGTGAGGAGTCTGATACGAGTAGGTACGCCAGAAACAGCATTTGAGAACTGCAGACTGCCTTCGCAAGGTACGTCTGCAGGAGTATTGCAGCACTCGGTCTTCACAATCCATCGCGATTCGGAATAACCTCGAATGGCGGAACCAAATTCAGCGTATCCACACTCAGAGCTGAAGCATGCCCTGCTCCAAACAAAACGAAACTCCTGGCCGTCTGTCTGCTGCTCCATAATGGTAACCACAGCAGCATGATAGCTATGATGCCAATCACGCGGCATTTCGCACCTTAATTCGTCTGACTTCCCAACCAGGCCGGTGAAGCGCAGTTGCGATAGAGAGGGATCAAGAATCTCGCAATTTACTTCCGAGAATTTAGCTTCTTCGACGAATGGTTTTCTCGCGTCCCTCTTGGTAAGTCGTGCTTTGTATTTCCTAGACTCATCGAACAAGCCCAAAAATTTGATTCTATCTTGAGCGTTCGGTGAAAGTCGCACGCGACTAAGATCCACAAAAGTAACACTTGGTGACATTTCTGGTGCCTTCGGCTCGCACGCTGGGTAGTCCGGGTTACTCTGACCGTTTGAATTATACCAGTAGGAATCGAAGTGCAAAGGGACCTTGCCTTGCAACATGCTGAATTCTCTTGCGCGCCCTCTGACATATTCCGCCGAGACTGCTTTCTTGTAGATTCGGGCATGCTTAATCAGACCAACGTGTGATGTATAGGACGAACTGAGGAGGGAAGGCTGCCATCCAATGACCACGGGTGTCTTCCGGCCTGGCGGCGCATCTTCACCCTGCAAGCACCCCCGAAATCTGGTATTCGAACCGCACGGTGTTCCAGGAGGCACGGTCTCACCGTCTGCGCCCCCAGGCAATGGGGGGCAGGGGCAATAACCAGGACATGTGTGGTAGGAAGCAGCATAGATGATGTCACCGCAAGCTGGCGTATTGCACACTGACTCTTTCTTTCGAAGGGTCCCATTCACATAGATTGAGACATCTTTTCCATCATAGGTAGCAATAAGGTGCACCCAGTCTCCGGGCTGTGCAAAGCCTTCAGGAGCAATCCATTCGACATTGTACAGTTTGCCCAACCCGGGGCCTATTCCAAGTTCGGATTTTCCTGTCGTCTTGTCGTATTTATCGACCGACCCATAAAATTCTGGGTTCTTTGCATTTTCGCTCACAGAGATACTAAGCGACAAAGCGAGTCGACGGGTTTCGCCGTGGAACCTCCAACCTGTTGTCCAACCTTTTTGACATCCACAGTCGCGTGGAGCTCTGGGGTTGGCACAGATAATGTTTTGCGCTGTCGAGAGCAACGGGTGTACAGAAGGGCTGGGTTCTCCGGTCGCGAATATTACTTCAACAGTCATTTCTCGGATCGGAAGTCTGGAGGTCAATGGGTTTCCATCGACAAGCTCGTCAATATTATCAGTGACGAAGAGACCAAGATTCACCGTGCCGTCGACACTTACGGCTTCGATTCCATCAGCACTCGCCACAAAATTCAGAGCACTCAATCCTCCCTCGGCTGAAGCGTCCCATTCGGTTGAAAATTTACAGTAGAGATGCATGCCCGCGAGAACAGCAGCCCCCAAGACGTTTGACTTGTCGCGAAATGTTGCAGGACCAATTTTTGTCGCGAATTTTTCTGGGCATTCAGGCAGCTTATCTCGGATGTAGGAGCAGAAATGACCATCACAGCCCACGCGCTGTTTGATACCATTCGCAAGATCCTGGTTGAACTTGTTCACACGCATTTGTCCCAATGATTCACTGTTGTAAACTGAGGCAGAGTCAAAATCCCAGTGTCCCATCACGCTGGCCCACTCTGAATCCTGCAAGTGTGTTGAGTTGTACTGAAAGTTACTGTCATCCCAAATATGTTCACAACCGGACGCTGTCAGCACGAGTTGCTGGTCGTCAATTTGCACTTTCTGCATTCCACACACAGCAGTCGCATCGCTCAAACTCCGCGGTTGACCCTCAAATTGTGCTGCGTTTGGATCCATCGTTGCTTCAGAGGAAGGCTGGATAAAGCCTTTGAAGCGCAAGCGATTCTCACCCGAGGTCCTGCGGTCCACAAAAACAAGCGCTCCCTGAGCGCTCTGAGACCACAAAGATACCGCATCATTCTCTGCTTCAGCCACAGCCACGAACCCATCGAAGGTCGTTTCGTAATCGGTTGTCATTTCCAACCCTTGCTGAGAGGAAACAGGATCTGGATTCGTTCCCATGAAGATAACGTCACCATTCTCTAAAGTTCCAGCGTTTTTCACGTTTCCAGAAAACAAAATGTCAGAAGCGTTTACATATCCGTTAGCAGTAGAGATGCCGGAAGCGAAGTTCTGAATGCGTTGCGTGCCTGCGTCCTCCAGGACACGAATAGAAGCCAGAGGCTGAGCAGGGCTTATGGGCTGGCATGCTTGACTTTGAGTATAGTTTGTTCTTGCAAGGGCTGTCACGGCGTCCAAGCAGGAGCATTCTAATCCAAGACGTGTACAGCTTACATCCCAAGAAAGTCTGAAGTTGGGTGCAGTGTCGATCGGCTCCGCATGGATCACTGAGCAGAAACGCGCGGATAAATCATCGCCCCTTGGAATAGTCGGGGCACGACAGCAACGCGCATCCTGCGTAAGATCTGCATGGCACTGTGCACACGCTGGAAAGTTGGTGTCAGAAAGTATTCCAGCATTGTCTTGGCCAGTGAAGCATACGCTTGAAACTCCGCTACAGTCCTTGCAGAGCTGGAATGTCAATGCACCTGATTGATCGAGGCGAGGAAGCATCGCAAACAGCTTCGGGTTTGAAACAGAGACGAGGTTGAAATCCAATACTTGCGACTGACAATCACCCGGCAGCGTAGAGCAGTCTCCGTTTTCATTGTCAGGTCCAGCTCTCATGTCAGCAGTCAACCCTTGCACTGATTGCGGTCCTGGATCCTCAAAAACGAAGACGTCATCTGAAAACACGACGGTAGGCGGGTGGTTGACTGGGAAAATTTCAATGAGGGTTTTCACCGTGGATGAGTCAAAACCTCCCCTGTCAGTCCCCCCGTCATCTACAATCGTAATGTTTGCTACTGTCGCACCGAACACATCGAGCCGGGGCTCAAATTTCAAAATACCGAAGGCGCCCTGCCGCTGTATAGAAGGAAGTTCACTGAACAAGTCAGGATTGTCTATGTGGATGGTGAATGACACTTCTTGAAACTCTTCAAATCGGCCCTCCGACACTCTGAACACAGCGACGTGCGCAAACGGAATGCTCTCAAAGCCAACAATACGCTCAGGAACGTTAAATGATGGTGCATCATTTACGTTGTCAACCTGGATGACAAATTCGCGATGGATCGATTCCCTGTCGCCAGAATCTTTCAAAACAACCACGAAGGTAGCAGATCCGAACTTGAACTCATTCAAAGTGAAGCTCAAAGTGCCATTCCAAGAAACCTCCGGCCTGCGAGCAAATATATCTGCTGCTTTTGATTCGTCCCGCGCTGTCACCGTAAAAGATGCAAGCTGCCGATCGCATGCAGATGGCTGAGATCGGCAGATGTCTGCGGTACCTGCCTCATACGAATCACCCAAGCTGATTCGTGCGGCAAACCCAGCTCGCACATGTCGACGACATTTTCGGCATGTTCTGTCGCATTTTGCACTAGAAAATCCCTGCCAAAAAGTCGCGCTTGACATGCAACTAGAATCTTGAAGCACAGTCACTTTGGAAGGTATTTCGAAGCTTGGAGCATCGTTATCGCCCTCAATATTTATAATCGCAAACAATCGCGTGCTATGTGCTGGCAGTGGAGCTGACAAACGCCCGTAGCTGAGGTTGTCCGCTTCCTCTAAGCCACCATTGTCTTGAAACATAATATCAAACAATTGCTTGCCGAAGCGCCCAGGCCCACTCCAAGCCCACAGGTCTGCTTTTCCCCTGCTGCACTGGTGCATAGGCCCTTCAAATTTTACCGAGGCACTTGTGCCTGTCGCTACATCCCCGTCCACGAGAATGATGCTTGACTCATTACACGCAGTCGGATTCGACCTCCGTTGGCACGTAACTTCAATACACTGCATCAACGGTGATCCAGAGATCATTTTAAATACAACCCGAATGTTTTGCTCATTCTCGTTCCAACCGCCTGCGACGATATTTATGAATAAGTCGCTAACGGTTGCCGGAAGATGGTCCTCTGTGAAACTCAATGAGAAAAAAAGTGGCGAACCGGGAGCGGTGAACCCCGTTTTCGCCTCAAGTTCTTGCCTATCTTCTGCAGTAGGTGCTCCGTATTCAGACCCAAGATCGTAAAGGGGGGGGCTATTGACAGGCAACACATGTACCGTTAAATTTTTGTTAACGGTTAGATCACCATCTGTTAGAGCCACAGTCCAGATTACCCTCCCGTTCCGAAAGCCATTCAAAACATAATGAAGAGTACCGTTTGATAACAATGTCAAAGATTCAAACAGAGTATCCTGCGGCGATGCAGATAGAGATGCATCATGGCAATCTGGAATACAAAAGAGAATTTGATTCATCGTGAACTCCACCACCTGATCCCTTTCACAGCGACCCCCGGTAATATTCACGGCGAGTGGAAACGGATCTTTGCTGCCTTCGAGGAGGAAAATCGTATTCCCTCGGCTAAAGTCAAAATGCGGCATGTCATTTACAGGCTCGACAATGACAAGCAGCATCTGCTCTGAAACATCTACCCCTCCCTTGTAGGTACCTCCATCGTCCCGCAGTGCGATGTTCACGTATATTTGTCCCCGATTGCATGCTCGGACAAAAAGATTCCCACGCTTGTCCACTCTCATCCATGATAGGCTGTCAAATGTCATCCCGATTTCATCATCAAAACACTCAAACGGAGAGCAAGCCGGGCCTGCGGTACTGACCTCGAAAGTCACAGCCTGATTCAGCTCCTTTCCGTAAGGAACAACGTGTCCGCATATGCCACCACAGGAATCGGCATTATCTAGACAGTAAGAACTTCCTGTCGAGACGTTCGCAAAAGTATAATTCTCATATGTATAGTCCTCAAGCAAAATCAACGGTGCGGACATACAAAATGTGGGAGGATTATTAATCTGTTCAACAATAATGGTGAAAAACACTTCGTTCAGCAATTTATTGTCCGATGGGCTGAAGACGCCATCCTTTAGTTGCACTTGGAATGTTGCGATACCATGACGATCTGGCATCTGTGAAAACAAGAGGGTTCCTTGACCTTGACCTCTCCGATAATCAATGCGCGGCGTATGAATGAACAAATCCACATCCCCACTGACTTGTGAGACAATAAAAGTTAGCACTTGATTCGCTGGATAGCCGCTGCCAGGAGCAATATCGAACGCAAAGCCATCCTGAGACCAATTGCGAAGACTGATGGCCCAAGCTGGATTGAGATCGGGATAATAAGAAGAGATGGTCCCCGAGTTCACATTTTCTGGAACAAGCAATGTGTCGAACACGGAAAAGACAGGCAAGGGCAGAACCTTCAAATTCAAAAGGTGCGATGAATTACTAACACCACCGTGCTCATTTCCTCCGTCGTCCATTATCGTTATGGTGAGATTCACTTCTCCAGACAGTTCAGGACGAAGCTCGAATGTAAGATCTCCTGTAGGACTGATCTGGGGAGGCAACCAGAAAATGGCTTTGTTTCCATGGGCGACATCAACTTGAAATGTAATCTTTTGCCCTAGGCTGTCAGGGCCCCAGCAATCGCCAGTCATCCTAGCAGGCAGCCGCTGGCAATGATCTTCGGGGCGGGTAGTTGGAGGGCACACTGTAAAAAAGCTCGTGTTCTCTGAAATCTGCTCGACGCAGCAGACATGTCCATTATTGTTGGACAATCCTTGGCACTGTGGAATACCCAAGGACAGAATTCTGACGAAGGCGGGGTAATATTCTTGGTGGCCAAACCCTAAACTTTGGAACGTGGAGAGGATAGAAGGCAACTGGATGAAGGGGGCATCGTTCACCATTTGCACAACAACATGTGCAGATGTCTGCAGGTGTCCACCATATGAGTCTTGCGCTTCAAGGAGAAGCGATGCACGGCCGAACTGGCCTGCTACAAGACTAACCCGAAGTACGTGTTGGCAGTAGCCCCAGGCCCTGGTCACGACGTTCGTCACGCACCAAGGCTGTTCTCTGTCCATTGACGCTGTACAGTTGCTATAGTCAACTCCGTTGAAAGTGAAGGGAACTGAGCAAAGACTGCCATTGGTTGTGTTGCCACCGTTAGCGACGGTCATCACAACTACATCAAATAGGTGCGTATCGCTCGTGGCGGCCCTCAATTTCAGGGAGTCTCTGCCTACATTTGTGGATAAATCAGGATCAACGATTTTCCATCCTGCGCCTTGCGCATTCGACGTGTGATGTATGGTAATGTTTGTCCCCACGCCCTCTGTCAAAATGAGCGTTGGTAAAGTCGCAGTTGGACTGTCATTTTCCGAGAGAATAGTTATATTCAAAGTGACCGAGACATTCAGATTGTGCAAATCAACAGCGACTAGTGTCACCACCAGGGGACTATTCGCATATCGATTGTCGCATTCCCAAAAAAATTGACTTTGGCAAGTGTGCATGTTACCAATGGCCTGCAACGTCAAAATGCTTGCGTTTATAGTCGCTTTCAATTTAGATTCATCGCTAGATCGAGGCAAAACTGTGATGATGTCGCTTTCGTTGGTGCAGGGTTCTCCGTGTAACAGAGTCCAGCAGTTGTCAACATCTCCAAAAAGAGTAGATATGTTTATCTGTTTGACGCCTCCCTCTCGCAGGATTAATCCAGGGGGGCGCATGTACACCATGCTATGGGCTCCTGACGACCGCATGGTGCATTGTTTAATGGCCTTACGACATCGGATATCTGTCGTCTGGAATGTGACTGCAACACACTCGATATCCTGAGCACAGGCCAACCAACACTGCTCCATGGATACTGAATATTTGTCAACGCCTTCGAAGGCGACAACCGTCTCATCCCTTGGTCCCTGTCCATCGTCGCAGTATTTTCCTGGAGAAGATTGCGATCGCCAGTCCTCTTGGCTGAATTTGTACTGTGAAAATGGAGGATCGGGAACTGATGCAACATTAATTTCGATAATTGTCGATGTGCTTGCATCAGCCAAGTCTCGTGCAGTCACATGCAAACGAACCAACCCGTTTTGATTCTCCCTAAAATTCAGGCGAACGAGGTGACGGTCGACTTGCACTTCGAGGATATCAGGATTTTCATTCTCAACAGTGAAGCGCAACGAGTCCACCTCAGCATGCGGGTCACCTTGATCCACCATATCCACATCATAGATGTACTCATACAGATTTATCGGCTCGGTGTTGACTTGATCTTCGCTGTAATTCAGTCTCGGCTTGAATCCAGATTTGGTCACCAGGTACGGCGCATGATTCACATGCTTCAACCAGACAGTCAGAGGTGGATCTGACCGTAGGCCATTAGAATCTATCGCCGTCAAGTTGATAAACCCATGCCTGTGCAGTCCACGTTTTAGAATCAGTGTGTTATTAATTGGTACGATTGTGCACTCAAGCATCGTTGTATTGCTGCTGTTGACCATGACGATGTCGTTACCAGGAAGCCACATGTCACCATCAAAGAAAATCTCAGTCACTCGCATAATTACCGGAATGATTCTGCATTCGTCTACAAAGCATGGTCCTCCGTCTTCGAGTAATGTCAGATTTGTGCTATACTTTGCCTGGACACGAGGAGCACTAGGAATTGAAGGAACGCTTACAACAATTTCGCGGGAGAATGTGCAATTCCACGGAGAAGATTGCTGCAAAATCACTTCGATCACAGCTAAACCCGGGACAAACGTAGCTTCTAAGATCAAGTTGCCAGTCGTACAGTAAGGATGGCAATCCAACTGTACGGTAGGGGCAGAGCCAAACAAACAGGGTTCACATCCTTCAAATCCATGGGATTCAACACAGTGAGCGTTTGCAGTTGAGCACACTGCACCCTGGTCTCCATTGAACGTAGCATTTATCCAGTCGGTGTGGCCTCTACCTGGGATCATGTATTTTACTATGCGTGCTGACATCGATAAGTATTGAACACCTGTCAGACTAAATCGTGATTTGTCCACGAAAATGTTTGTAAGTGAGACCTCTTGCTGCTTTTCTTCTTGCATATCAACTGCATCTGGCATGTTGAACCAGATGGCGTGTTCACCATTGCCGCTCCTTGCAAAAATTCTTGGTTCCAACGAAAATCGACTTTTCAGATTCCTTTCGCTTCGCAGCAGGTCTTCGATAGAATTTCCAAGAATCTGAAATTGCGCATAATTTTTGGCCCACGTAGAAGCACCCGAATTCAAGTTCGTACCGGCCACGAAGAGCCCTGTGCCGTTTGTTTTGTTGGGATTTGAGGTATTGCCGAGCACATTAAGGACACGGGAACAGTTGGAGTTGGACATGCACTGAGCAAATTGCGCCGCATCACTTCCAAATGATTGCACGCATCGCCGCTGACAAGGGGAGCAGCTCACACCACAACAGCTCCCACCACATGACAAGCTTTTCCCACATGGTTCTGATGATACCCGAGTGGGGTCACCCAGGATTACTTTCCACGTTTCTACCTGGGCAGCGGCCGCCGCAATCTCACGTACTTGCAAAGAGGTCAGCAACGTAACGTTCTCAATGTACAATGCTGAGTCCACGTGTCCCACAAGCACAGTCAGAGTGACCTCTTGCTGTGTTCGCCCTCCATCACTATCCTGTAAGGTAATGTTCATGACATCAGTTCCGTTACTGAACGTGTTAACGTTAAAATCGATGGTGCCGTCGAATGAGATTTCTGGCGCTCGCCATGCAGAGAACAGCAGGTGGTCGTTGACGGCAATGTGAAATGTAATGTTCTGCATGTCCTCCCACGGTCCAGCAGAGGCGTTTGCTCTGCTTGCAAGGGTATCGAAGCTTCCATCGACTGACACAGCAGAGCAGCACTGTCCGAGTGTGCAGGAATGCCCCGGTTGCATAGGTCCTGGACACGGACTACAGCACCTGTCTCTGACCATCATGTACGGCTCCCGCAAAGTGGCTACGTAATTTGTCCACAGCCAAATTTCGGCTGGCATCCCAAGCGTTGGATCGGTGTTCAGAGGCTTCACATCAATGGTAAGAGTCTGAGGGACACGAATATTCTTTGCACTTGACATGCCGCCATGGGAATTCCCCCCACTGTCGTGCAGCGTAACATTGAAAGTAGTCTGGCCCCACTTGTATGCACCAATAGAGTACTGCAGTGTTCCCGCTGGACTTATTTCCGGTCCTAGCGTGAAAAGAGTCGTGTTTCCACTGACGTACACTAATTCGAACGTCACATTCTGAATTGCCTCGTCCGCAGGACCTTGGAACATATCAACCCATTTTCCATACCTCGCAAAACTTCGCACAGATACTAATAAGTCCGTAGGATTCTCGAAGACAGCGAGTTCGGGTGTCATGTTGAAAGCAGGCGGGTCATTCACAGGAATAACCACAAAAGAAAAGTTCAAAATCGATGACGTGTCTTGGCTATCATCAACAGAGCCCCCAGAATCTGTTAAAAATACAGCGTATGTGGCATTGCCGTTTGCATGCTCTGCCAGCATGAAGGCCAGAGTACCATTGGGGGCAATGAAAGGCTTCACAACAAACAGGCCTCGGTCAGCATCCACTGGGACGACAGTAAAAGATAAGGTTTGCCATGCCTCGGACGAGCGGAAGAGCGAATCTGAGTGGTATTGTCCGAGTTCGAATGCTTCGGGAAATAAGCCTTTCGAAATGTTGAACGCAAAATGCTCGATAACCATAGCTGGAGTATCTTCTAATAACTCCAGAGCATGATGGATTTCAAAAGAGGGCTTGTAGTTGATGTATTCAACTTCAATTGTAAAATTCTTCCATGCCGACAGCGCTCCATTTCGCAACTTGGACCGAAAACGGACTGTATTGTTACCATAAAATCCAACGGCAGGTTCAAAAGACAAAGTGCCTTCTCCGTAAATTGAAGGCTTCACCAGAAAATTGTGCGGAACGAAAGCCTCGGTCTCGAATTGTAAATCTGCTGCCAGGAAATCCATAGATGGAGAGGCGAAATCCAAATTCATGACACTAAAAAAGTATTCAACAATCACTAACCCCTGGCCGGCAACAAAGTTCCTCGGAACAACTATCCGATCTTTACTCAAGTATTCCGGGTCAGCGTCTGTAACCGTGAGAGAGATTAAAAATCGTTTCGGTCGGGACGTATCCTGACCGCCACAATTGGTGCCTCCGTCATCCTTCGCAACAACTTCGATACTCGTCCTGCCTGCCTTGAAGTCTGCAGGTGTAAACGTGAGAGTCCCATCCCCTGATAATTGAGGCTGCAGACGGAAATATGACGGTACCAGCGCACGGACTTCGAAGCTGACCATCTGTGCATCCTCGTCCCACGCGATCGAATTGTCTTCACGAACGCCTTTATATATTGCCCGAGTCCAATTCGGCACAATAAAGCTGCCATTGGCATGCCGAGATAGTTGCATAACGTTGACGTTTGCCCCGACGAATCCTGGGGCATGGTTGACTTTTCGGAATCTATACTGCTGCGGGCAGGAGATCGGAATCCATTCCAGATTCAACTGTAAAGTCAGATTCAAGTCTAAAGGGTTGCAGGATCGGTTCACTGCCGCTAAGAGGGTAAGGTTGGTCCACCCCTGAATACCTTCGTCATAATCATACCAAGACTCATCCGACCACTGTGGTGTCCGACAAGAGACTAATAATGGTGATAATCTTTTAGCTTCGACCTGCATAGACAAGTTTCCGCCGGTGAACAGGCACGCACTGACTATTGGCGGCATAGGCTGCAATCCGAGAGAAACAGCTGTCTCCCATGCTTTTGAGCAATCCGATTTATGCTTTTGTACACAGCTCTTTTCATCGTTGTCTGTTTGCACAACGAGACCCCCAAACCCATCTCCGTGGATGAACACTTCCGTCCCACCGAATCTGCTGCCACACGCTGGACTAACCGAGGTCGCTACAGGCAGCAACCACAGCGGCTGTCTGTCTGGAAGCCTGCCAACGCCTTCCAGATACAGTTCGACTGAAACCATGCTTGAGGTAGCTGCCCACCTCGGCTGTACACAGCTGAGTCTTGTCTCGGAGACAACCGTCCCTGCACTTATGAATGAAGTATTGTCTGCTGTCAAAAGGCACGACAGTTTCTGGCTTGGACGAAATCCAGCGCCAACGAACATCAGATCATTGCCGCCACTCGCCTTTCTTTCCAGGCCCAGCACAGTATGCCAACTCGGAACCACTTGCACAGAAACCACAGATGGCTGCAATAACCAGATTGGAGAATGTGGTGCTTGAAGACGATACGAAGTGGTGTAGCATAAATAATAAATAGTTGGCTCAGGAAAGATCAGGGCAGCAGTCATATCTTGGTTAAGAGGAATTTGAAACACCATATCGGTGCAGTCTTTAGAGGTGGTGAAGCCTACAGCGGTATTTGGCGAGTAAACACTACCGATGAACCTTACATATGATGTCACGTTCGCTCTCACTGTTCCACAGCTTGCTGAGCCACAAATCAACATCGAAATGCTGTTTGCTGTTTCTCGAGGTATCACTCGAACCGTCAGATAAATCTGGCGTTCCCAAGTTCTGTATGTCTTGTAGCACACAAGATAATCTCCTGGAGATGACAAGGAAACTTCCGTCGAATTGGGAAAATCTGTGCTTCCACTCATCACAGGTACCTCCCTTTGTATACAGTCATCCGCACATCCCGAAGGGCATTCCACTCTGGAAAACCCGATTCTCTCTGTGTCAGCGTAAGCGGCACCCACAAATCGTACATGTTCCGAGTGGCCGGCGGACAGAAAAATGAATTCGCCGCTTTGTGCAGTGTAAAAGGTCTGCATTTCCGAAATGCTTGAATTCGATGCTGCGTCAAATGAAGTAAATGCTACACCTACTTGCTCCTGAAAGACACTCTGTCCGACGTGCTGGTAACATATTTTATAGTTTCCAGTACGAGGTGCCTGAAATTGTACGGAATTGGAATTGTTTATCCAGAGCGTCACCTCCCTTTGGATATTGCAAAACCCAGAAAGAGCTAGTCCAATGCGAGAAAACGCAGAATATTCTCCCTGAAATTGGACTGATATAAGCTGCAGGGTCTCTCCTCCCTTTGGCCTCAGAGCAGCAATTGAGCGGTTTGTTACACGTTCTAAGACTGACACAAATACGGCCTGCCCCGAAGAAATCTGTCTGAGGCCACCAGTCCTAGGCCACCAGCTGCCATCAGCGCCGCCGTCTGTGCTAATGCAAACATGGTATTCTCCAGGCGGCAAGTCAAGCTGAAGGGAGACCGCCGAGGCTTGATTCCCCGTACCGCTGCCCAAGGGTGTCTCAAAAACTCGACCTTTTGAGCAGTCAGGCCGACCAAGCCACGGATGGACGTATCGTGAAAATGCTACGACAGTGGACGCTGAATAATCGGCTCCAACAAACAGATAGCTGAGCAAGGTACCGCGCGGCACGTATGTGCGTGTGCCTTTCGTGCAAAGCTTGGTGATGTCGGCACCGGTGATATTTTCGTTGCAGATTACGAGCTCCTTCACAGTGTTCGAGCTGGCAGCCTCGATGACTTCAATTGTCTTTCCTTGCAATTTCCAGAATGGCGTGGCTGCTCCTGTGTAGTTCGTTGAATAACAAATTTGATACGTGCCCGCGTCCCTGAACTCTAGTTCAACGGGACCGGCCTGGCTACCTGCTCCGAATTGGAGTGCGTGTATTGATGACAAGTCGTGCACAGATGAGCAATTGCCAGCACTACCGACAGATGAAATTGCAATATACGTAAGCGGTGAAAAGTCTGCTCCATGAAATGTGATCGAAGTTGGATGTTCAGCCGCTACCTTGTTCGGCACAATATCAGATATGCTGTTGTCGCTCGCAGGAGTGACAGCGTGCAAGTTGACGCTAGTTTGTGTCAAATATGGCCCATCTGGCCCGCGGGTCGAATAGCAGATAGTAAATCCTGATGCTGCAACATGTGTCGGAATATGTAACCAAGTTTCCGTCGCAGTAGCGAGGGCTGCAGCTTGGTGCCAACCCACGAACGTATCATTGCAAGCAGGCTCTGTGGAGACCTTTATCCACGTGACAACCGATGGAACTGCACCTTCAATCATCACACGGGTCTGGACTCCCTTCGTTACCCTAGAAGGTTGAAGCGACGTGATACTTTCACTGGATGCTGCAGTAAATGCCAAAACTTCAGCCACGGAATGCATCACGAAGGGTCCATTTGATGAGTGCGTATAGCACAGCCTGTGGATCCCAATCGTCTGGAGCTGCTGAGAAAAGGTGTTTGAATCTCGTAAATTGGTATAGATTTCTGCGGAAGATTCCGAGCATCGTCCATCCGGAACCAATCTAGCGTAACTAAAGGATGACCAGAGCGGCGCACCTGAAGATATTGAAAAGTTCAATTCCATTCCAACTGGCACCGTCGTAGGATAGATGCCCGTGATAGGAGCCTGTGAGGCAGACGGAATGACGGCCAAGCTGACAAGAGGCTGATATGCAAGTGCGCTCGTGTTCTTACCGCTCGTGCTTAGGCATACCCTGTGGATTCCATCTACTTGGAATGTGACTCTCACTTTCAGCGTTTCATTCAGCACCAACAGAGATTCTTCCAAGGCATCGGAGCAGGCTGCCTTTGTAAATGCAACAAACGTAAATTCTGAATCAAAAACCAGGCCAGACAGAGAAATAACTGTTGGCTTGCCGACCGCGGTTCGATCTGGATCGATATGTGTGATACTTGTGCTCGATGCAAGACCCATGATTGTCATTTTGATATTCCTTTGTTCCAGGAATTCTTGGTCTGGTCCATTGAGAGACACGCAAACAGAAAAAACGCCAGCATCAGCAATGCGTATCACCGAACTGAGGCTCGCTGAGAGTGTCGCACTCCACACTCGTGCAGTTGAACTGTTGCACTGCCCTGGTGCACTGAAGGCAACAACAACGTATGGCGAAATCTGCAGGCCATTAAATGTGACAACAAAGTTTTTGCCAGCTGCACCTCGGGTGGGGGATAGCGAATGGATGAGAGACGCTGAATCAATCACTGTAAGCACAGGGCCACGTTGCTCCAGGGCTTGACCGTTGTGTCCTAGCCTGTTATACTGATAACACAACCGGTAAGATCCTGAATTCGGGACCAAAATATCCACCTCGGGCGGGAAGAAAGATCCGTGTCCTGAAACATTCTGCACTCCTAACTGCAGGCTTGATTGCAAAGGTAGCCTATTCACATGCATTTGGTCATCTGAACAAGTTCCACTTGCAGTGATGCTGATGGACGCAATGGGAGAGTATTCGACGCCCAGGATGATGATACGAGCCTTCGTAGCATTTCCTATTTGGTTCGGGACGATGCTTTGAATAGATTGATCAGTCACTTGGGCTACAGACTTCAAGTTTACAAGTGTTTGGGCAACATAACGACCCTTTCTGCCACCCGTTGTATAGCATACAATGAAAACTCCTGTCTTGTTCAGAGCATTTGCAAACACAGCCTGTGTTGACGAGCGTAAATTTTCGCGCCACAACAATGCAGATTCTTCGCAAGTAAATTCTGAAATTCCAACGAACGTGAGTGGGCTTGCTTCTGCACCCTCAAACTTGATTATCGAGGTATCTCCCAGAGGCGAAAAGTAATTCGAAAGTCCCGATAGCAAAGTAATTGATGTGTTGGATTCCCTTGACGCCATGTTGGTGAAAGTAAAGATGTCCCCCCGCGGAAGCCCCTTGAAGGGGATTAAGACTTCACCAGCTGTGGTGATCCGCACCATGGTGAGCCGGGACTCAACAGTTGCGTTGTCGGGCGCCTCGGGGATGGCGGGCGTCACGCATTGGACATTACAAGCTTGAGTATCATTCAAAGCTCGGCAAGAAGGACTCAAAAGAGTGGCATTGACTCTCAGCGTGCCATCAAAAACACACAGTAATGCATCAAGTCTTGAGTCGCGTAACGGCTCGTTCAAGAATGAAACCACTATGTCTGCGCCCCCTGCAAGAGGACCTGTACTTGGGACAAGCTTGTTCCAGCCAGCTGTAAAGGTACATGTTTGTGCGGTACCTGCAAAGACAACGCTTTCATTGTGATGCGAAATCTGCAAAATGGCAGACGGGACTGTTGCAACAAATGAAATTCTGCACACCATCATCGTGCTGTTCAAAACTTTGGCTTGAACGGCATTTGTTATATTGCTGCTGCCAGAAAACGTGCACGAGTATGCACCATCACTGCTCTTCGAATCAAACCCATAACCATGAACAGTGATCATCTCCCCACCTCCAGTGAACACTTGCACGGGCGATACTGAGTTCCATTCCTCTCGTATCCTGATCCGCTTGGGATGACACGAGGTTGTTGGAGAAGGAAGCAGCTTCCCACACTGAGAATTAGCAAAATCCAAAGGCACATTGTCACGACCAATCACCCTTACTTCCACATCCGATGCAGAATAGTCCCAAAACGGTGTATTGCAGACAATTCGAGTGCTAGATTGTGCTACGGCCTCCGTTTTCACAGAGAAAGAATAAACTTGTGAGTACGAAACATTTCGAAGACTCCACTGACACTTGTAGGCCGCAAAATCGACATCGAATCCTGATCCGGTGAGAGTGATCACTTCTGTCCCTGCTGCAGATACTGTTGTTGCCATGATACTATCATTCCAAACTGGGTACACACGGAAGGTTGGAGCACTCCCTCCGGCATATGGCACCAGGGTTCCATTTGCCAGCTGCAGCTCTAACTTCATCGGAAATACACAAGTACCACGTTGACCGCTGCACTTGCCTGCTCCTGTGCAATCTGCATCCTCCATGCACTCTGACCCCGTGTTGGGAGGGACACATTCGCAGGTTCCTACTCCTGATGCGCAAACCGATTTCCTAAGAATTTCAAAGAATCCGCACTCGCATGTTCCTGTGCAGGTACCCTGGACAGGTACGTAGCCTCCCAGGCTGCATCTCCCTTTGCATCTGGATCCGACGTCTCCTAATGCACACCGCTCCATAGCGAACCCGTCCAGAACGCAAAAAGGGTCTGCTGTTCTGCTATCCCAGCTAGGAGTTGTGCACACTACTGACGATGCGACACTAAGTTGCGCAGAAACCGGGGCTGGCTTGACAATAGAAGAGAAGTGCTCCCACTGCTGTCCACCTGGAGCCAACATTGTAAATTTACATCTGTAGTCTGCCCCAAAGTCACAAGTGGAATATTTCACAGAGCCTGCAAAGTATCGGGGTGCAAATGTGTCGCCCCAGACTTGCTCAATTTCGACAGGCTCTGGTGAACCAAGGCCATTACGAGCATAGACATTTATGCCCGGTCGAACAGAAATAAAGCCATCTGCAAGCTCTGTTGGAACTTCTGAGGCATATGCCGGGGTCGAGAGGTACCTCAGCCCAAGTGCCCCGATCACCATGAAGGCATGGGCTGAGCCTGGTAGAAGCTGAAGTTGAGTCTGCAACATAATGTTGGCTGTGCTCGCCAAGGCTTCATCTTTGAAAGAATTGGAACATTGCCCACAGCTCGACTGGGTGTGTCTTAACGTTACGTTGACTTGCTGGCTTGCAATCTGATTCCACTCACGAAGAGAGAGAGATCCTGCTTGGTGCTCAGTGGACCACTCGCCCGGGATACGTGCGTTGCGATGGTAAACACGCATGTGTTGCTCTCCAGACACGGGCACTGATACAAGAAAGCCTGTGATAAAAACGCATCGTTTTGCAAAGATCTCGAACACCGTGCCGGGGGTTCTTGAAGCTCCGTCATCCCCGACTGTTGCTAAAATATTGTACGCATGAAGCTCGTCCAATTGAGAATCGAACGTGTCTTTTTGCATACTTGGTCTCGTGCCGTTTGTTTTGTTGGGATTTAAAGAACAGTTAGACACACACTGGGCGAATTGCGCAGCATCCCTGCCAGATGCCGTTAGCCGGAATTCGACACCCTGCGCAAATCCACCTGATAAGCCCGCTCCATAAATTTCGAGAGGGGTTCCGCCAGAGGCCGGAGCCTGCGTGATGTTGCAGCCCTCCCACATTCCAAGGGGAAAGGCATCCGTTATCCGTGGTGTGCTATAACCCAACGGATTGGGCATCGGCATCAAGGTCCCGTTTCCATCCTCACGATCGTACATTACAGATACTCTGATCGGAATTGTGCTAGCAGGATAAAACGCTGTCCATCCAACAGCTGACTGCCGAATTGGGTTGAAAAAGGCGTCGCGATCAAGACCCTGCTGACTAGTTTGGTATTTGAGGATATCGGGGCGCCAGCCATCTAACGATAATCGCATGGCGTCGCACACCAAGCTGTTGGCATCCACTACTTCCGCTTGAACTGATGCACGCTCTTCCCCTAGCCAAGTGAAGCCTGCGCTGTTCTGCCGCCATAAGACGCAGACATATTTTCTGGAGGGCACAAAAGGGCCCCCACGCACGGTGATGACGGCGCTGGGCGTGAAAGAGAGGCGCATCGTGTTTTGCAAGATTGAGCGGACTTCGGCCTGGTAAGTCAAGACGTGCTGGCCATAAACTGCAGGCCGGGCGATTCCATCACGAAGCAAAGCAAGTGCTGTCTCCTGGTCTTCGTATGGCCATTCCGGGACATTGAAGACAATGGCGGTGCTATTCAAAGCCACCGCGGGCGCAGAGACAACTGCAAAGGCATTCAGCCATTCGTCAGCGCTTCGAAGCGGGAAACAGAGGCAGTGACCATATCAGGACTGAATGAGGCAAACATTTTATGCAATCTCACCTCTTTTCGCTAACGCATCGTTACGGCTGTAAAAGAGCAGTGTGTACTGCACATCACTGCAAAAATCGTCCTCTGGGCAGCGCCTCTGCTGGAACCCAGAACCATACACCGTAACATGAGCACCTCCACTGACTGGAGCGCTGCAGCGGACAGGACCACCAGGCGAGCACGAGGCAGTGGTTGAGGGGCTGTAAGACGAGTCCGCATAGTGCGACGGTGGGTACCAGACAGGCGTCGTCGAGCCCTGCATGGCCGTAACCGAGGCCAGGTACTCGAAGGTGGTGTCGTTTCCTGGGGCAGGCGTCAGAATTGAGCCTGCCTCGAGCAAGCTGACTGTAACTATAGTCTCGTGTGCGGGCCACGAGGGCACAGCCACGACAAGTTGAGTGAGAGAATTGGCAAGGACCGGCGCTGCCTCCGCCTGCAAGGAGGAGCGGGCGGAGGACTCATCCTCCTGATCGACTCCGGTGAAGCGGGCCAAGTATGGCGCGCTGGGATCAAAGTGTGTTCCAGCAAATGTCAGCAGGCTCCCTCCGCCGACGGAGCCTGCACGAGAGGCTGGCATCCACCACCTCGCCTCGCCTGGTGCGGCAGCCAGTCTGGCCGACGCCTGTCTTCGCGGGAGCTGCTGCGCCTGCGCGGCGGGTAACAGGGCCATAGACAGCAACACCAGCGACGCGGCAATCATCCGGATGGCTGGCCGCCGCGGCACGCTGGTCATTAGCGCCCATGGTC
>Ga0315899_10001176_pt1 | contig 30268 bp, 21 predicted proteins | sample LakEriMetagenome_2_FD_203518 | JGI IMG/M metagenome (GOLD analysis project Ga0315899, IMG submission 203518) | Freshwater fungal communities from buoy surface, Lake Erie, Ohio, United States - Buoy 4 MA112 | ecosystem: Environmental > Aquatic > Freshwater > Lake | place: USA: Lake Erie, Ohio... | reverse complement strand
TACTTTGGACCGATCGAGAAAAAGATTTGTATTTTTGCTTTTTAAGCAATCGCCTTCACCCAGACGGCAAAGGAAACATCAATCCCCTCGCAGGGGAGTTGTGGGATGCAGTATGCGAAGAGATGTCACCACCGTAACAAATCTCTTGGTGTTTCGGTTTTTTATGACTCGTGACTCTTGGTTAACTCGAGGGATTGAGCATGCGTATTCAAACTGAGACCCGATTACTTCGGGATGACTGCAGGCTTTCATTACGTTGCGGAAACGAACCGCTTAATCTTAAACCGTCGGTGCGTTTTCAGGCTCCTCGCATTGGCAATCGTTTGGGGCTTGCCTGCAACTTGACTGAACATCCGTCCAAAATCCTTCGTCAATCTCTTCCATTCGTCTATTTCGATACCCAAACGATTCATAAGTGGTTCGAGTCCGCTTGGCGAAAATCCGCTCTTATCGGAACGCTGTAGTCTCGCGGTTAAATCTAACAACTGGAGATAGTCTAAAGAACTTATGGGAAGAAAGCCCTTGTTGCTACATCGCTTACTACTTTTAGACGTCTTGTCAGAATTGCAATCCTCGGACTCGGCGATCTGAACTGGAGCCAAGAAGCTATCTGCCTTACCAGTTGCTTTTTCATTTGCTTTTGCTGCATCGAAACGCAGCTTGCCGGAAGTAAACATGCTATTCTCAATTGATTCTGCAATCGACGCTCGGATTGGATTTAAGTCCACGTATACGGAACAGGCCAATATGGCTTCGTTATCGAGAAGCCTTACTGCTTTAAAGCGTCCTTGAAAGAACTTGCCAACTTCCCCATCTTCGCGATTGGCACGAGTTCCGATCTTCTGACACAGAATTCGCATCCACCAAGAAATATCGCTCAGTCGAATACGAAGTTTCGCAATCTCGGCTGGGTTACTGCGAATCTTATCCAGCTCTGCTTCCGTAGGCTCCAGAGCATTTCCCTTGTCATCTTTTCTCTTGGGACAAATCATTAACCAACGGCGAGCGACCTCGGAATCATCCCAAGTCTGAACGATATCAGGACGAGATCGTAAAACCTGATGAATATGATTTTCCATCAAAGAGAACGCGAGGATATCAATCCCAAACTGGGCCGCTTGCACTTTGATTTGGTGTTCGATCCAAAGCTTTCGATGATCGAAGTTCTTTCCGGAAATGGGATCATTACCGAAGAGAAAACACCTTCGACATAAACGAGCAATGACATGAAGAACAGCAACTTCGTTTGGGTCAAAAACCTCTGCTCGGGTCATTCTTGACATAATCATCTCCTGGGCTCTGAGACTCGGACTATTTCATTTGTGCATTGAAACAATCTTGTGCAAAAAAAGAAACCCCCTCGCGTGGAGTAGATGTGGAGATTGCCCGGGATGGAGATTGCCCGGGACACACCTAGGGCAATTGCAAGTCGATTGGTTTCGGTCCAATGATTGCTAGGGACACACCGACAATGGTTTTTAGGGACACACCGATAGTCGCAATAATTTAATTGCAAAAGACGTGTGTCCCCGTCACATGTCCCCGTCATATCTCAAAGAGCGAAACGAAGAAATCAACCTGCGTCAAACATGTACTCGCACTAACGTAAAGGAGATGTGGCTTCTCATTGCGGGGCTGAATATGTTCATAGTGAGGCTGTGTAGACGAGCTCGAAGTCGAAGGTTCCGGTTGATGTCCGGCCGCTCGTCTGCTCGAACAAAAGAATCTCGCGTTCCGGCTACATGGTGTATTGACTTGATCGCTTTTTTAGCGGTTGCCCGTCATGATTCGTACAGAATTTATGATTTCGCTGAAGTGTCCAGTCTTAACTGCACGCCGAGATCGAATCATTTGATTTCTCGGGTTCTTGGCCAGTCTCCCATGTCTTAAATCGGCCAGAAAATTTTGGAAAAAAAGAACTGGCTGTTATCTTTTCATCCGGATAGGCGGATGGTACAATGTGGCGATGGTTCAGGCACCGCAAATGATCACTTGGATGCAGAGTTTATCGGACCCAATTAGGGCCAGATTGCTTCGCATCTTGGATCGTACGGAGCTTACGGTTGCTGAACTTTGCACGATTTTACAGTTGCCGCAAAGCACGGTCAGTCGCCACTTAAAGGTATTGAGTGACGAGGATTGGGTTTCGGCACGCCGTGATGGTAGCAGCAATCTTTACCGAATGAGAAATCGTGAGGTTGCGGCGGCTCAGCGAAAATTATGGGATGTCGTCAAAGGTCAATGTGTTCATCAGACCACGGCGGACCAGGACGAAGCTCGATTGGATCAGGTGCTTGAAACAAGACGCAGTAGGTCGGATGCTTTTTTCTCCACATCGGCGGAAAAGTGGGATCGTCTGCGGAATGAGTTGTTTGGTTGCCGTTTGGATACTTGGGTGCTGAGTGCATCCTTGAATCCGGACCTAATCATTGGAGATTTGGGCTGTGGAACAGGAATTCTTTCGCAGACGGTTTCGCCATGGGTCAGCAAGGTTATCGCAGTAGATTCGTCTTCGGCGATGATTCAAGCTGCTCGAAAACGGTTAAAGGAGAGGAGCAACGTTGAGGTTCGAAAGGGTGAGCTAACCAGCTTGCCAATCGAAGACGAAGTATTGCATACGAGCATGATGTCGTTGGTGCTTCCCTACGTTCGTTCACCGCTGGACGTATTGGAAGAGGTGTTCCGAGTCACGCGAAAAGGTGGTCGGGTCATTTTGCTCGACATGGTTTCACACGACCGGTCGGAGTATCGCGAGTCAATGGGGCACTTGTGGCAAGGGTTTTCGGAGTCTCAGATACGTGAGTGGCTTGAAAAAGCAAGTTGGAAAAAAGTAAAGTATGAATTGGTTCCCCCTGATCCGGATGCTAAAGGGACCGGATTGTTTGTCGCTTCGGCAGTTCGAGTTTAGTGGGAACTACAAAGCAATAGTTAAAGTTGGTTTTTACCCAGGAGTTGAGTAATGAGTACGGTTGCTAAGCCAGCAAAAGCTGGAACGGTTTTTTCTGATCTAAATCGGGTGCCATTTAAGGTCAAGGCATTTGATCTCCTCGCTGCGGGAAATCGAAGCGAAGCACAAGAACTTGCCGATCTAGGACGAAAGGAAATTCAACTTGCAGAGGATGAAATGCCAGGTCTCATGGCACTTCGTGAGCGTTACGGCGTAAGCAAGCCACTGGCTGGTGCAAAGATCATGGGATCTCTCCACATGACCGTACAAACAGCAGTGTTGATCGAAACCTTAGTGGACCTTGGCGCTGACGTTCGCTGGGTCAGTTGCAACATTTTCTCCACCCAGGACACAGCCGCTGCAGCGGTCGTTGTCGGTCGTGGCGGTTCACTCGACAACCCAATCGGCACTCCCGTGTTTGCTTGGAAGGGCGAAACATTGCCTGAGTATTGGTGGTGCACCGTCGAAGCATTGGTATGGCCAGATGGATCGGGTCCAGACATGATCGTCGACGACGGTGGTGATGCTACCATGCTTATTCACCTTGGAACAAAGTACGAAGCGACCGGAATCGTTCCCGACTTCAATCCTGAAACCGAACCTGCGGAATGGGGCGTCATTCTCGATACCCTCCGCAAAGAGTTGGTCGTCAATCCAGGTCGTTACACTGCTATGGGCAAGAAGTGTATCGGTGTCTCCGAAGAAACCACCACAGGAGTCAAGCGTCTTTACGGAATGGCAAAAACCGGTGAGTTGTTGTTCCCAGCCATCAACGTTAATGACTCGGTCACCAAGAGCAAGTTCGACAATCTGTATGGTTGCCGCCACTCTCTTATCGACGGACTCAACCGAGCATCCGATGTCATGTTGGCCGGCAAAGTCGCTGTAGTTTGCGGTTTCGGTGACGTGGGCAAGGGTTGCTGCCAATCCCTTCGTGGTCAAGGCTGTCGAGTAATCGTCACCGAGATCGACCCAATCTGTGCCTTGCAGGCAGTGATGGAAGGCTACGAAGTGAAAACTCTTGAGGACTTTGTCGAGACCGCGGATATTTTCGTAACTGCAACTGGTAATTATGACATTATCACCGCCGATCACATGGTCAGAATGAAGGATAAGGCGATTGTTTGCAACATCGGGCACTTTGACAATGAAATCGATATGGCTAGCCTTGAAAAGTTGCAAGCCAAGGGCCGCGTCGAACGTCGCAATATCAAGGCGCAGTTCGACCAATGGTACTTCCACGAAACCAAGCGAAGTATTTTGGTTTTGGCAGAAGGCCGTTTGATGAACTTGGGCTGTGCAACAGGCCATCCAAGCTTCGTTATGAGCACCAGTTTCACAAATCAAGTTCTAGCTCAACTAGAGATTTGGAAGGAACGAAACAATGGTACCTTCAAGAAGGAAGTTTATACACTCCCTAAGCATCTCGACGAAGAAGTCGCTCGTCTGCACCTCGCCAAGCTTGGAGTCAAATTGACAACCCTATCCAAGGCCCAGGCAGACTACATCTCGGTTGATGTTAACGGCCCTTACAAGACCGACAACTACCGATACTAAGATCAGCGTTCCCTCACGATTTTTTTGGGGGACGGTGACGGTAAGAACAACCCTCCGATGGTAACGCCGGGTAGCAAGATGCTGCTCGGCGTTTTTTCGTTTTAGCGTCTTGAAGATTTTTTTCTTGGTGCCGTAAGGTCCTAACCAACATTGGGTATAAAGAACCGTGAGAGCTGAGGTGTTGAGTACTCCAGTATTAAGTTTCCCGCGTCGTTTGCCCCAATTTTGTGTTCCAGAATGGACATTCCGCATCAAAACCCAAAATCTGTGGCGTGCAGTCTGGTATGGGTTTCCGACTACTTGAATGGTAAGTTGCAACCTCAAGAAGAACGGATATTTGAGTCTCATCTTGATTCATGTATCGCCTGTCGAGGAATTTTGGAGGAGCAGGCGGCTGAAGAAGGGTTTTGGGTCGAGACCAAATCGGCCTTGAATGAACCTTTAGACTCAACGATTCCTCCGGCCGATGTTAGGCGATTAGCCAATTCGCTTCGATTGGCTTTTCACGGCTCTTCCAAAATCGATCTAGCTTCGTTTGAAGAAGAGCTTAACGCCGGTTGGAAACATTGGCTTGGTCCTGCCACGATGGAAAACTCAATAGGACGCGTTCTCAAATACGAGATCTTGTCGATCATTGGGCAGGGAGGGATGGGAATTGTTTTCCGTGCAGTTGATACCGAGCTCAATCGAATCGTTGCCCTTAAGACGCTTTCTGCCGAGGCACGATTTCACGGAGATTCTCGACTACGGCTATTACGAGAAGCACGTGCGACGGCGTTATTGAGTCATCCGAACATTATACCGATTTTCGCTTTTGAGACCTGGGCTGGAGTTCCATTCATAGTTTCCCCGTTCGTTCCTGGTGGAAACTTGCATGACTACGTGTCGAGCAATGACTTGCCGATCGAGCAGTTGCTCGAAATGGCGGTTCAAGTGACAGAGGCACTCGCAGTTCTCCACGAGAACGGAGTTATACATAGGGATCTAAAGCCGACGAATATTCTTGTGAACCAAGAAACACAACAACTCATTTTGTGTGATTTTGGCCTAGCTCGAATCGAATCGGATAATCGCATTACCGATGAAAATGCGATTGCTGGCACACCATTCTTTATGTCGCCAGAACAAGCACTTGGCATACAGATCGATACACGATCGGATCTGTTTAGTTTGGGAAGTTTAATCTATTGGCTGCTCTCAAAGCAGTATCCATTCACAGATAGAACCAAATTAGGTGTTTTAAAGCAAATCGTCGACCACGACCCCGTAGTGTTGAGTAGTTTTGTGCCAAACATACCGTCTGCGGTGCAACAAATAGTTCAAGGACTCCTTATAAAAGAACGGGATCTGCGATTAGGGCCTGCCCGGCGAGTTGCGGAGTTACTCAGAAATAGTCTCGCGAAAAAGGATGAGCAACATCTGCCCATTGTTACTGGCGATGCTGCTGCAGCTGCCGCGAAAGAAAACGAAGCAGTCCGTAAGCCGAGATCACGTGGAGTTTCCTTTATTCTCGTTGGTATGATAATGGCTGGTGCTCTACTGGGATCCGCACTTTGGTGGAATGCGACGCACCAAATCGACGTAGGCATTTACAACGATACAATGAATTCATCGCATAAGGATATTCGTTCCGAAAGTCGATCAAATGCGTCTAACTCAGATGGAGCACTTGTGTCGATACCTAACACCGAAGCTAGCGAGCACTCCAAGACAGAAATAGAAGATACCATCCCATTCGAGGACCTCGGGCTCCCGTTATCAAACCTGGAACGAGCAACGATTCCTGAGGAGTTAAAGCAAGGAAAGCGGACCAAGCGTTGGTTAAGACGACTTTCCAAAATGCCGACGCAATTGATACCTGCCGAAATCGTGGAGCTCGTCGTTCCTTTTAGCCAAGACGAGAATCCTGAACTTAAGAATCTGGCTGATCTGATTCTCTCGAAGAGTCCGTTTGAAGTTGTTTCCGAAACAAACGAAAGCGTATTTGGGCACGCGAAAACCGGTGTTTTACCTAAAGCTCGAATCGAGTTCACCCCACCGATAGACCATAGTACTTTGGCTGATCCATTTATTGAACCACACAATCCTTTCCAAGAGGTTCCCGATGAAACGAATTCTAAGAAATAGAGATTTTGAGGCAATCATCACGAAATCAAAAAAACGCACGTGGTGCCTAGCAGCTTTTATGCTGTTCGCTGCATTTTCGCCTGCCTCTTTGATTGCGCAGAACGGAATTCGGGAGTGGTCTGATTCGACTGGCAAACACAAGATCAAAGGGCGATTGGTAGAAGTTCGAGATGGCGTTGCTTATCTTAAAACGAGCGAGGGCAAGAGCGTCAACGTTCCGGTAGCAAGATTAAGTGAGGCGGACCAGAATTTTCTTAAGAACAACAGCGACAATCCCTTTCAAGAAGCAGATTCGATGGAATCGGGAGACATGGGATCGAGCAAAAACTCCGCATCTAATAGGTCTACTGCATCTACCAAGTCTGATACTGGAGATTCGGATGCAACAGCATGGAGTGGTGAGCTGAAAATTGATTGGAGTGAAGTCGAAGAGTTGAATCGGGACGCAGAAGGAAATTGGGATGTTGGGGCGTTTGTTAAGTCAGACGATGGGATGGTACCTAAGCGATCCACGTTGATGAAAAAAATGAATTTTTTTGAGGGCATTCGACGATTCCATGTGAATACTACATCGAAGCGAGGAGTTGTTGGGTACACCGTTAGCTTTTCCGTTCCCAAGCCTTTGAGCAGACTATCATTGATCGACTTTGCTTCAGGGAAAGCAATCCACACAGACCCCATTGAGGGAGACATGTGCCCGCTATGCCTTCTTCACGATGGCGCGACCGTTCTCATGCAGGGAACAAGTGATGAAAGAAAGGGATTTGAGACTCCTGATATGTTGCAGCTCTGGCGAGTTGCCGGCAAAAAGGTAAATCGAACAGCATCGTGGATTCCCTTTCCAGATGAACATGAAAGTTTCGGAAAGAAAACGAATGCAGCCATTAGCGAAGCCATTTCCTTTACCAATAACCGGCTCGTGATTCTGGGAAACAACGGCCACATGGCATGCGTGGATTCGACGAGTGGTAAGCCGTTTTGGCATACTAGACTCTCGAAGGACTATGCTATTTGTCCATCAAACGATAATCGATGGTTAGTACTGGTAGATGGATCAGCAATTCTGATCGTCGATCCGCAGACTGGTTCAACTCAGAAGTCCTTTTTTATTGAAGGGAATCCGCATATGGGATGGACTCGGGTTAGATGCAGCCCTTCTGGCGAGCGATTGGCTGTTTCGTTTCAATCCGAGTGCAGGATTCTAGATTTAAAATCGGAGGAGTGGCTTCATAAAATCTCTTACCCTAACCTTGGACCTATCGCACCAAACGGGTTGCTTTTTCCGAATGACGATTATTTGTTACTGAACAATACGACACTTGTTCATATACCTTCGCAAATCAAAGTTTGCGAGCTACAGCAGGTGGGTGGTATTTCCAGTTTAGGAAGCACAACCTTGATCGCAGTCCAAGGTGATTCGGGGGGAGTTGTTTTGCCTACGACATTGCCACATGCGTCCGCGGCCAAGGCCTTGGCAAGTGCGGAAAAAGATCCCGACGTGTTTTTAGTGAGGCCAGGGGTAAAAGTTTCGATTGATGTGTCAGGGGCAGGGCAGTATGCAGAGCAAATACGCAATAGTTTGACCAAAGCGGCAACAAAGGCAAACTACGCTGTCGAAAACAGTTCGCCGATAAAGCTTGTGGGGAGTGTGACTGGACCGAAACAAGAAGCCGTATCGTACATAGCAGCTGGATCTTACGTAGTAAATTCGTACCAATCGACGATCAAGCTTCAGTATGAGGGAACGGATTTGTGGCAAACAGGGGCGACCAACATTCCCGGAATGATATCAACCGGTCGAGACGAAACCATTCAAAGCAAATTGGATCAGCTTGGGAAGTCTCCTAACTTGACGATTTTCGAAAATGTTTCGCTGCCGGTCAGGTTGCAGAAGCCACGATCAACGGCGAATGGGAACTCCGCACAGTCGCTTGTTGTAACCGAAGTAACGCTTAACGGTTTGGTTGACAAATGACTTAAGAAGGGTGCTAGAGAAGGCGATTGCTGTTGAGTTGTTTTGTCCTCCAGCGAGTTGAGCATTAAGAAAAAACCGCTATTCCTCCAATTGCAACACGGCTAACTTGGGGTGGTCCGGATTTTGCTGACCGCGTTTTCCCCCGTTGTTAGGCTTGAGTGAACTCCAACTGAATTGGTGCGCGGTGGCCTAGCGAGGAGTGGAAACGCGCCGGGGACATGGAAACGCGCCGGGGACACACCATCTGGTCTCGATTACAGCTCAAGTAGTGGTGTGTCCCCAAAGCAAACGAAACGCACAAGCGAAACGGGGACGCATCTCATTCAAAGAGGTTATTTCAAGAGAGTGATAGCACTAGAAGATTATCCCACCCCCCCAACGGGGTGGTGTTTGAGGGTTTTTAAATGAGGTGTGTCCCCATGGAGTGGAGTCCCCATGGAGTCCCCACGCCAGGGGGTGTGTCCCCAGGGGGGCCCACGCCAGGGGGTGTGTCCCCAGGGGGCCCCCAGGGGGCCCAAAAGGGCGGGACTCGATGCATCGTAATCGCAAAAAAAATCGGCGTCTGTGGTGTGACGCCGAGGTTTATTTGTTCAGAATGAAGAACCAAAAAGAAGCGCTTAATCGATATTGATTATCTTCAATAACTCGCTTTTGGTCTCTTCGTTCTCCTCTTCGTCTTCTTCTTCGACGTCACCCATCCAAACCTCATACTCAACTTCCGCTTGGGCGCTGAGTTCCGAAGTTGAGGTAATATTCGGGTCGTTGATCAGCTTGAGCTCTTGAGCAAATTCCTTGCCATCAACGGTGAGGGTTACTTTATAGGTTCCGGCCGAGGCCACGGATGCTCGATTGAATCCGCCTCCAGAGCCACCACCGCCACCACCACGTTGGCCTCCACCTGCTGCACCAGGGGCACCCGCTCCGCCGCCAGGGCCGCCAGCTCCACCAGCTCCGCCACCGGCTCCAGGGCCGCCTGCTCCTCGCTCACGTGGCAGCACGATAGTCAAGTCCCAGGCTGCTCGGTGTAAACCAGCTTCAGCTGGCGATCGAATCTCTCGCACTGTCTGTCCCAATGCGTTAGAGATTTTTACAGAGACTTCCTTCGCTTTTTCAGGCAGTGAATAGTAAATCGAAGCTCCACTGGCTGGGTTTTCTCCAACAAATGCTCTATTCGTGCCTCCTCGGGAAGGTTCTCTTCTCCAGCGAATCGCAGTATTCGGCTTGTAAAGCGTGGGGCTTTGAAGCTGCTTTTCCGCAAATTGATGAATGGCTGTTATGTCGGCAATCCAAAGGCTGCGACCGTGAGTCGCTGCTACCACCTCTCCATTGTTCGGATGAAACGCGAAATCATGCACTGCTACTGTCGGCAAATTCGTGTTAAGCGAATTCCAGTGACCACCCCGATTCACGCTGACAAATGACGCGAACTCGGTCCCAACCAACAAAACATTCTCATTGAAAGGACTTTCTCGCAAGCAACGAGTAGACCCTCAAGGAAGATTAGCGCGAATCGAGGCCCATGTCTTGCCGAAGTCTTCGGAAACGAAAACATAGGGATCGTCATCGTTGGAGCGGTGTCCGTCCAAACATACGTATACTCGCCCCTCGGCATACTTCGAGGCTTCGATGGTTGCAATCCAGCGCGGAGCCGGAATATTGAGGCCAGCGCGAATATCAATCCACTCTTTACCCCCATCTTTGGTCATCCACAATGCGCCATCATCAGTTCCGACGTACAGAACATTAGGATTGCGAGGGGATTCTGCCAATGCAGTCGCCGATCCACGCTTTGTTAACGTGATTTCAGGCGAGATGATTTGGAGATCATTACCCCTGTCCATCGATCTCAGAACATAGTTCCCGCCCGCGTAGAAAACTCGCGAATTCGCATTGGAAAGAATGAAAGGTGTGTTCCAATTGAAACGGATCGCAGGTGCACCCTCAACTCGTGCGGGACGAATCGATGCTTGTTCGCCAGTCTTCATGTTTCGGCGACGCATCGCGCCACCTTGACTAGTCGAATAAACGACCTCTGGATCGTTAGGATCAACACGGCACATGAAGCCGTCACCTCCACCAACACTTAACCAATCTTCATTTACTGGCCCCGATCCACTTAGTGACATTGCCGGGCCTCCCCATGTACCGTTGTCCTGAAGCCCACCGTAGACGTAGTAAGGGTATTTTGGAGAAATCGCAACGTGGTAAAACTGAGCTAATGCAAGTGTATTGAGATGATCCCAACGACCGCCTCGGTCATACGTGGTGTACACACCGCCGTCGACTCCAACAATCATGTGCTTCCCATCCTTAGGATCTACCCAAAGTGCATGGCCGTCAGCATGAACGCCGCGTCCCAAATTGGCTTCAAAGGTCAACCCACCGTTGGAGGATTGATATTGAGAAACTCCCAACAAGAAGACTCGTTGTTCGTCGTTCGGATCGACTCGAACAACGCTAAAGTACATGGGGCGAGCATGGATGCTGTTTACGCGCGTCCAGGATTCGCCGCCGTCTATTGATTTGTATACGCCGCCGTACTCGTAGCCTTTGGCGCCTTGCAAATCTTGAACATTGGGTGCCTGCCCGCCGAGTTCGGCTGTGTATGGACGAGTTGGACCTGGTCGTTCAGCGACGGTGACATCGACCTCTTTGACCTCTGTAGCCCGAGCAACACTAAACTTGAGCACATCCCCGACCTTAAGATCTCTCAAAGACTCGGTAAAGGATCGATAGGACTCCACTTCCTTTCCGTTGATGGATTTGACAACATCGCCTGCCATCAATCCAGCCTTTTCTGCGGGGCCACCCTTGGTAATCTCGGTGATAGCCGCTCCACCGCCTGTGGCATTCTGCCCTTGGACTCCAACATAAACGCTTGATTGTGTTTCAGGCTGTTGACGACGAGCGCCTTCAGGAATCTCGCGGACCTCCATGGTCATCTCGACTTCCTTCTCTTGTTCGTCTCGTTCGAACTTAACCTTTATTTTGTCACCTACTTTCTTAGCAGCCACAGCCGACACCAAACCGTCCCATGACTCAGGTTTAAGTCCATCGAAACTAGTAACGATATCGTTTGATTGAAGGCCAGCTTTCGCCGCAGGTCCATCAGGTGTCACGCGACTAATCTTGACTCCTTTTTCGTCATCCTCTCCTAAACCACCAAACCATACGGCGTTAGCAGTTTGTGCATTGGCACCTCCCGATCTTGAAGACAGTGTGAACTCTAAATCTTTCGTTTCTTCACCTCTCTTAATCTTAACGGCCAGTTTATCTCCAGCCTTCATCGTCTTCATTTTTGCTAAGATGTCATCGAAGCTCGCAAGGGTAGAGTCCCCGACTGATTCCAAAATATCACCAACTGCTAGCCCGCCCTTCTCTGCAGGGCTCTTTGGATAGATTTGAGTCACAACGACTTTTCCATCCACGTCGGCACCGACAGCCCCCCACAAAACATTAAGTCGAGCGGGTCCTTTACCGATGTTTTCGCAGTCGACAATCGCGTAAAGAATGTTTGGATCCTTGCGGTACCAATCGATACCTATCCGACCCATTTGGCTTGTCGGAAGCCCTTTTGTCAATCTTTTCCAGTTCTTACCACCGTCAACGGTTTTGTAGATTCCGCTACCTGGTCCCCATTTGCGGATAGGGTCATATCCATCGTATCCGTCTGGCAGAGGGACTTCTGTTCCAGGCCAGCTATCGAATCCATCTCGAAGCCGCTCCCAAGCGGTAATCATCAAAGTTTCAGGATCGTTTGGATGGAATTGCATCTCCAGGATACCGGTACGATCATCGATGTAAAAGACTCGTTCCCATGTCGCACCGCCGTCGGTGGTCTTGTAAACTCCGCGAGCTTCATTGCTTCCGTACAAACGACCTAATGCACCGACGTAAACAATATTGGGATCTTTGGGATGGACTAAGATTTCTCCGATTTGAAAAGTCTCTTTAAGGCCCATGTTCTTCCAAGTCTTTCCGCCGTCGGTCGACTTGTAGACTCCATCGCCATAACTAACCGAGTTGCGAGGATTGTTTTCACCCGTCCCTACCCACACAATGTTTGCATCGCTTGGGGCAACTGCAACGGCTCCGATGGAAATGGTTGCTTCCCGATCGAACTGGATCTGGAATGATGTTCCATTGTTAGTCGTTTTGAGCAAACCGCCGGACGCAGTCGCAGCCCACCAAGTACTAGGTTCGGCTTCATAGACAGAAAGATCGACAATGCGCCCACCCATGTTGGCAGGCCCAATGTTTCTCCAACGAATCCCTTTTAGCCAATCTTTGGACAGCTCGCCGGTCCAAGATTTCGCTGCGCTTTCTGGCTCGGCTGATTTCTTTGGCTCTTCTTTAGTCTCGCTAGGTTCCTCTTTCGTCGTAGAGGCGGGCGGATTCTTTAATTCGGTTATAGCTTTTGTTAGCTCTTGAAGCTGTTTCTCGATTTTCGAATATCGATCTTCAGGCTTTGATTGATTTTCCGCGGTCTTATCCTGTCCAAGTGCCGTTGAACTAAAGAGCATAGGGCTCGACGCAAATACAGCTGACATAATTGCTGTAATGCTTTGACGTTTCATTCGCCAATTCATCGTGATGAGGCCTCCAAGTGGATAAAAGTGCGATCAGAGTAAAACAAGCTCAGAACGCAGAATTAGGAACGTTAAACTGGAGGAGAGAAGTCCAGCGTTCACATTCTGGTCGCAACCTTGACCGCTATCAAGCAGCGGTACGATATAACCGACAGGGTTTTCCTGAGAAAACTGGTGCAAATTCATTGAATATTACAATAGTCAGACTTGCCGGAAGCGAAACGATGAAACAGACTAGGGTAATCCTCTCGGTTCGCATACACGTGACAATCGTGCACATATTGGTACTTTCAGGTTTGGATCTATTGAGCAGTAACGCTGGAGATTAGCCGGTTGTGAAAGTTGGTATGGCCCCGTTTCCGCCTATTATTATTTGGGGCAGTCATCAATTGCTTTCTGTTGCTGAACCAATAATTCAAAAGCCCTGAACGACTCGTTTTGAGTTACATCTGGAACATGAATCGATCTTCAATCAATCTCCCAAAGCGTTTCGGCTTTACGCTTGTTGAATTGCTCGTCGTAATCGCAATCATTGCGATTCTCGTTGGGTTATTGCTGCCCGCCGTCCAAGCGGCGCGCGAAGCTGCTCGCCGTATGCAATGTTTGAACAATCAAAAGCAGCTTGGTTTAGCCGTTCTTAACTTTGAATCGTCCTTTCGGTACTTTCCAGCATCTGGCTGGACTATTGCTTCAAGAACGAATCCTCAGGGCAAGTTTGTAAGCTGGCGGGTTGGAATTCTGCCCTATCTCGAACACTCAAACGTTCGCGACCTTTACCGATTTGATTTGAATTGGTGGGAGGGTACCAATTTAGCCGTGGCCAGCATCCCGCTGACGGTTTATGTGTGTCCTAGCGTTCCTGATCAGCCTCCAGTGATATCAGCGATTGCAAAGCCCCCACGTCCCGCACTCTCCTTCAACACTCCGCTTGGACGAACAGATTATGAAGCCATCCAGGGCGTTCAGCCACAACCGATAAACCCTGTTTACTACAACTCATCAAACCGTTTTTCGGTCATGCATCGCAACTCGATTAACTCTCACTCCTCGATTACGGACGGAACATCGAACACCGTAATGGTGGTCGAATCTGGAGGAAGACCATCTGTGTATCGCGGACGACATGCACGTCGAGAGTTGTCAAACGATCAAGGTATTGGCTGGGCCGATAGCGAAGGGGCTTTTAGTCTCGACGGAGCAAGTGCCGACGGCCTGCTCGAAGGCTGCGGACGGGCAGCAGGTTGCGTTTCAGCCATGAACGCCAGAAATGACAACGAACCCTATTCATTTCACACCTCGGGCAGCAATTGCCTTTTTGCGGACGGGCACGTTCAGTTCTTGAACCAGAACATTTCGCTAGATGTCATGGCAGCTCTTTGCACCAGGGCTGCAGGAGAAATCATAACCGATATCGAATGATGAAATAGTTGGTATGATTAGGGCGATCAACGAACCAGCGGCCTCGGCTCGGTGTTCCTTTCGATCATACGCAACTACTTCATGTTTTTGGATGTTTGTTATGCCGTGTCTTATTACTAGTAGTCTACATTTCTTATACACCGCGAAGTTTCTTGCGTTATCTGTGGCCGTGCTGTCGGTTCAGACTTCTTTGCTGGCTCAGAAGATAGGGGATGAGAAATCTACTCCAGCTTTGAAAGTCTCTGTCGGCAATCGATACAAAATCGGAGTGGGGGTTAGCGACAACATTCCGACTCGAAAAGAGGATTGGCAGCTACTCACTTCGCAATTCCAAATTGTGACTCCTGAAAACTCAATGAAGCCCCAGGGCATCCAACCTAACGAAGGAGAGTTTCGCTTTGAGACGTGCGATAAGTTCGTGGAATTTGCAAAATCAAAAGAGCTCGAGATTGTTGGGCACTGCTTGGTTTGGGCCAAGGACGATAGGACATCGAGCTGGTGGCTCAAAGAGGGTGATAAGCCAACCAGCAAAGAGAAACTACTCGAAAGACTCAAAACACACATCGATACCGTTGTTGGGCGATATGCAATTGATGTTTCGATGTGGGATGTTGTCAATGAAGCATTGGATGATAGCAGTGACAGGTATCTGCGTGACTCAATTTGGACGCGGATGACAGGCGAAGAGTTTATGGTCAAGGCATTTCAATGGACCAGAGAAAAGGACCCAGATGCGCTTTTAATCTACAATGACTACAACAACGAGTATCCAGGTAAGCTTGAGAAGTCTTTGCGATTGATAAAATCGCTCCGCGAGCATGGGGCTCCGGTTGATGCGTTAGGAATCCAAGGACACTTTGAAATAGACACCATAAAATTTGATGCTTTGGAATCTTTACTTGTAGCCTGTCGAGCCGATAACATCAAAGTTGTGATTTCCGAGCTTGACATAGATGTTGTTCCGAGATCGCGATGGTGGGCTGATGGAGGGAGGTACCGGGACGAAATGTCCAAGACGGATCCCTACAAGGATGGCTGTCCAGAAGATGTTTTGAAGCGGCAAGCAGAACAATATGCAAAATTGTTTGAGATTTTTAATAAACATTCTGACGTGATTGCAAGAGTCTCGTTTTGGAATCTGCACGATGGTGAAAGCTGGCTCAACTACTTCCCATGGAATCGCACAAACCATCCTTTGCTATTCGACCGAAATGGCAAACCTAAGCCAGCATTTCAATCCGTATTGGAAACGTTGAAACAGTAGAACTGTGGAATTGCCAAAACGAACTTTAGCGGCGCGTAGCATTGATTAATGAATCTTAATGGCGAATCGAAATTCTTGATGGCTCCGAATGGAACGGCGTTTATGCATCTAGGAGGGAATTTGTGATGGGGAATAGCGACGGAGGTCTTTCAACGCTTGGTCGAGTCACGAAAGACCTGACGGCGGGAGTGGTGGTCTTTTTGGTGGCATTGCCCCTGTGCCTAGGTATCGCCGTCGCATCCAATGCAGATCCCTTTTCTGGAATAGTCAGCGGAGTGATAGGCGGGGTGATTGTTGGAGTATTGTCAGGCTCCCAAACAAGCGTTAGTGGTCCTGCAGCGGGTCTAACTGCAATCGTGGCGGCGCAGATTTCAACTTTGGGTAGCTTTGAGACATTTCTTGCAGCAGTAATGGTGGCTGGGGCAATTCAGATTGGATTGGGGTTTTCACGGGCTGGATTCATTTCGGCGTTTGTTCCGTCGAGTGTTATTAAAGGATTGTTGTCGGCAATTGGACTTATCTTGATCATCAATCAGTTACCAAAACTGGTCGGTCATCAGGACGAAGTGATTGTGCTAGATGAGATTGTTAGTGGACAAGCATCACATGTCTCTGAACACGAAAATGTTTTGCTTAAATTGTTCGACTTGCTAGAAGGTGGTTTTGTAACTGCACCAGCAATAATCGGCATCGGTTCCATGCTGTTCTTGCTTATGTGGGATCGAATCACCATGCTGAAAAAGTCCGTCATACCTGCCCCGTTGATTGTGGTCACGGCAGGCATCATTGTGACAGGTCTTCTTAGTCGTTTCCAATCGGGTTGGGCAATTCCGATGAATATGTTGGTGAGCGTGCCTGTTTTGGAATCGTGGCGAGATACTACTTCATTGGTTCGATTGCCCGACTTTAGTGCATTTCTAACTCCCGCTGTTTATGTTGCCGGTTTCACGATTGCGATTGTTGCTTCCTTGGAAACGCTGCTGAACCTAGAAGCGGTCGACAAGATAGACCCGAAGCAACGCTCTTCACCACCGAGCAAAGAACTCTTTGCTCAAGGGGTTGGAAACGTTTTGGCAGGTTTAATCGGTGGGCTGCCGATGACAAGCGTCATCGTGCGCAGTTCTGTGAACATTAACGCTGGAGGGCAATCTAGATTATCTGCGATTGTGCACGGAGTATTGTTATTCGGATTTGTGATTTGCCTCCCACAGTTGTTAAATATGATTCCCTATGCAAGCTTGGCTGCGATTCTGGTGGTCACAGGATTTAAGCTGATGTCTTGGAAGATGATCCGGGAATTATGGGACGCTGGGAAATATCAGTTTGCACCTTTTATTATTACCGTTTGCGCGATCGTAATGACCGATTTGTTGATTGGGATACTTGTTGGGCTTGGGTGCAGTCTAACGTTTGTTCTCTACAGTAACTATCGTCGTCCCGTTCGTAGAGTATTGGAAAAGCACTCTGGCGGGGACGTCTTACGCATTGAGCTTGCCAATCAGGTTAGTATCTTAAATCGGGCTGCCTTGGATAGTATTTTGCGAAAGGTGCCTAAGGGAGGTCGAGTACTAATTGACGCTAGCAATAGCGATTACATCGATCCGGACATTCTCGCTTTACTACGAGATTTTCGCAACAAGGTTGCTCCTGCGCACGGGGTTAACGTAAATTTGATTGGTTTTGAATCCCGATACGAAATGAGAGACGTTTATCACTCAGTCGATTACACGATAAAGCAGAGCCAGGAATCCCTGACACCTGACGATGTTTTACGTTTGCTTATGGAAGGCAATGCGCGATTTCGGTCGGGTCTGTCTATTCGTACTGAATCAAAGGGACCACAACCTGTCGATTCTAAGGTAAACTCTCCTCTAGCAGTTGTCCTAAGTTGTATGGATGCTAAAGGTTCGATTGAAACGGTTTTTGATGCTAAGGTCGGTAGTGTTTTCGACATTCGCTTGCCTGGAAATGGGATGCTCACTCCCAGCGTCTCAGCATACCTGGAATACGGTTGTAAGCAGATCGAGCCCAAATTGATAGCTGTGCTAGGCCATGTGCCCTCTGACTTTATTCGCGATTCAATACAATTCTTGCGGAGTTCTGATGAAGAACGGAACGAGAAGTACGGGGAGCATTTCGGAGTTGTTGCAGGAGAGATCGTGCCTGCGATCGAAAGAGTTCGAACACTCTATGGTGACTCGGATGACCCTAACAATCCCGAGTGGATCAATGAGGTAGCAAAAGCTCGGATTGTTTTGTTGGTAGAGAGTATACCGCAATCGAGTCGTACTATCAGCCAATTAGTACAAGAGGGGAGAATCGCGTTGGTAGGCCTGCTATATGATGCCCGCTCGGGAAGGATCGAAGTGATTGAATCTACGCTGCCCGGATGGAAATCCAATTCATATCCTCCCTCGCAGACGTAACGCCAACTCCACTCTCGTCGATCGATCGGTAAAGAGGTTCTCCCATCGGCAGACGACAAATGCGGATCGATCGCTAAATCGCATACGAGTTCGGGCTGGGATGTTGGAACGAGTCCGCTTGGGTCACGATTTGTTTATAATACCTTGGTGCAGTGAAATTGTTGTGCGTAATTCAAGCCAAGTAAACCATCCTAAAATGCCCTACCTCCAACGAACGAAAATGTCATGAAATCCTCTTTGAAACAAATACCGTTTTTCTTCGTTTCGTTAATGCTGGCCATGAGGATGTTAGGCGATCCATCATTCGGCCAGGATCCCAGGATGAAGATTGCCACCTTTGACGTTGATGCAACCCCTCCTTTGGGATCGCATATGGCCTATGATCCTGTTCGTCGATTAGATGAGTTATCGCTTCGGTGCAGAGGAATTGTTCTGATCAGTGAAAGTGGTCCAATCGTACTTTGTTCCGTTGACTGGATTGGCATCGCCAACGAAGGTCATGATGTCTTTCGCCACGAGTTGGCCAAGGCCGCTGGAACGAGTCCCGATCGAGTTGCGGTCCATGCCATCCATCAGCATGATGCCCCTGGATGCGACTTTACGGCTGAACGGCTGATTTCCGAACTCAATCTTGCTGGTTACTCGCGTTTTGACGGGGAGTTTCAACGCGAAGTTATTCAACGGGCTGCGGATGCGATTCGAGATGGGGTGAAAAAGGCTGTACCAATAACACACTACGGGTATGGCGAGTCGATCGTTGACCAAGTTGCCTCGAACCGTCGCGTTGAGGTTAAAGACGGAAAGGTAGGACGAATGCGGGGTAGTAGTAGCAAGATACCGGAACTAATCGAACTTCCTGAGGGGCTGATCGATCCCGTCGTATCCTGTCTTGTTTTTTGGAATGATGCCCAACCGGTTGCCGTAGTTAGCTCTTATGCATGCCATCCGCAGAGTTATTATCGGACCGGTGTTCCCAGCCCCGATTTTCCTGGGATCGCCCGTTTTATGCGAGGACAGGATCTAAATGGGACATTGCACGTTCATTTTAACGGTGCAGGTGGAAACATCGCTGCAGGAAAATACAACGATGGTTCACAGCCGAATCGTATGGTGCTTGCGCAGAGACTTTATCAGGGAATGAAACAAGCATTCGAGAAAGCACGCCAGATTCCCTTAGAATCCGATTCGATCGAGTGGGATAGGATCCCTGTTAGCCTACCGCTCGCCTCTCATCTTAACAAGCAAGATCTCGAGGATCGATTGCGAGCTACTCCTGCTCGCGGCTATATTTCGTTAGCCGATCAATGGGCATGGTGTCAACGGGTTGAGGCGGGCCACTCTATTGATGTTACCTGTTTAAAAGTGGGATCGGTTCGAATGCTTCATATGCCTGGCGAGTTGTTTGTCGAGTTTCAATTGGCTGCTAAGAAAATGCGACCCGACCTGCACGTAATGATGGCCGCTTATGGTGATTACGGACCTGGGTATATTGGAACGGCGATTTCGTATGAAGAAGGAGGTTACGAAACTGCTCCAACGTCATCAAACGTAGCCCCTGAATCGGAGAAAATTTTACTTGATGTTATGAAGCAGTTGCTAAGGTAAGAATAGAACAACCGGGGCTAACACATTTGTTGACCAAATGTGTCCACGACAATCGCCTACATTGCAGCTCCAGTAGGATGCAGAATGCGGAGAAGGCCCAAGCTAATTGAGTTCGAAATCGAAAACGCTGAAGAAATCGAATCCATCAAATCCAAAATCGGCACGGAAGTTCCCCTAAGCAGACGTTGTACTCAGGGTGCTAAAGCATTGCTTGTAAGCACTTATGGGGATAGAGCGACAATTCAGTTTCCTAACGGTGCTACAATGGGTGACGTTCCCGTCCGCGATCTAGTCGACGATCGCGGCTATTGGTACAAAGCTGACTTCTAGTCTATCCTGAGCCTTGAACGACATGCGAATTCAAGCAGGTCTTAATGGATCTAGTAAAATGTATCGCAAGTCGTGTGTGGAACAAATTTCATGCTAAATATTGTAGCCTTCAAATATCACACAATTTTAGTCATGGAGTATTCTTAACAACTCTCCAACCGAAATTGGTCTTTGGTTTATCGCTTTCTTGAGAGTCAAGTTTGCTATTGCCACCAGTTTCGCTTCCGCTTGTTTACCCAGAGGTTTAGTAAGCACCACATCTCTTTCGCTCAGCGTATCTAAAACGGCATGGTCGGAATGAGGGCTTTGACCAGTCAGAAGATAATAAGCTAATCCACCAATCGCATAGATATCGGTACAACAACTAATCTTACCAAACGCAGATGAAATTTGTTCTGGGGCAGCAAAACCTAGCGTCCCGCCGGTCGATTCGAATGGATCAACAGATTGGGCAAGTCTGTTCTCTTCGCTAAGCGAATGGTTAGATTGAGTCGCGAAACCGAAATCAATCACAACGATGCGTCCTTTGTCATCAATCAAGACGTTATTCGGGGTCAAATCGCCGTGGACGATTCCTGCTTGGTGTGACGCAGCTAAGGCTTCACAAATATGAACCAACCATTGCACCGCAGTTTTTGCGTCATGATGTCCAACCCTTGCCAAAGACCGACCAGCCACGTACTCGCTAACAATATAGGGGCCTCCGTGTGGTGATTGCCCCCATCCCAGATACTTGATAACTCCTGGATGGTTAATTTTTGACGCTTGATCGATCTCGTTTAAAAGGGAGAACCTGCTCTTAGGGTTGCTCCATAAATGTCGATGCATAAACTTAACCGCGATTGGCTGACCATCGGTCTGCATACGGGCAAGGTAGACTTTTCCTAGCGCGCCGCTACCCAGTAGCTTTCCTAGAACAAAGGTTCGGTAACTGATATTTGGTAAGCTAATGTTCGCTGCGGATGAATCAGTCGATGAAGAATCAGGTTGGTTTTGAGAAACTAATCGGGAGGCGACGGTTTCTCGAATTGTCACCATGCGCCGGCGGATAGTTCGTTCATCAACCCCTAGTTTTTCCGCCGCTTCTGCTTGAGATGCGTTTTCCAGAATCAGATTCAGAAGTCGCATTTGCTCCTCGTCAAGCACGCTCTTAACATCTACCAAGATCTCATCCGCTTCGACCGCAGCGGGTTCTGTTGAAAAACTGGGATGTAAATCATTGAAACTTATTCTGTTCCAGCCCCCGCCACGCTTGAATGCCGTCTCTCGTTCTATGACCCTGGCAAGCTTTCGTCTAGCGAATGTCGCCAGAATGTTCCACGCGGTGACCGTGCTTTCGAGTTTGATGGATGTCTTTGCGCTAGCCTTGGTTACTCGAAAGAAACTCCCCATAGCAGACTGCACCACGTCTTCAGGTGCGATACTGTCCTCGAACCTTCTACTGAGGCGGGAGGCAACCAAAGCGATCAAACGAACCTCGTAACGAGCCAAAAGAACCTGCGCGGCCTCTTGGGAACCCGCCCGCCACAATTCGATTAATTCTCGGCTTGTTCGGTTTGATAGAGTCGAATCCAAATTTTTCTCCGATTTACTGTCCGCTCAAGGACTCAGAATCTCATTTCCTATGGTACCCCGTTCGTTTTTAAGAATTCTAACCAAAGGAACCTAGCTATGACTATGGTTGTTACGGACCCATGTAAAGGTTGCAAAGATAAGGCTTGTTTATCGGTTTGTCCGTGCGATTGTTTCTACGAAGATACCGAAATGGTATACATCCATCCGGATGAGTGCATAGAGTGTGAAGCCTGCATTTACGAATGCCCCGTCGAAGCAATCTTTCACCAAGACAAAGTGCCGACGCCATGGCTACACTATATTGAGCTCAACGCGAAACGTTCCCTGGAGTGTCCCCCGGCTCAATCGAAGTAGTACTGGCCGAGAATTTGCTTTCAGGCTTGCCATTACTGCCTCGATGCCGGACCTTTAAATTGACGAAGAATATCAGCAAGACAATGTCGATGAAACTATGGCTCTTGTCCGACACGCATAATCGCCACAATGAGTTACGGATACCCAGCGGGATCGATGCCGTCATTCATTGTGGGGACGAATCGGAAAGCGGTAATGAATGGCTGAATGAACCAGAAGCCAGAGCAGTACCCGAAAGTCCGATTTCTCATTCATGACCAAACAAACCTGAATGGACTTATCGTTTTCGGAACACCTTACACTCCCAAGTTCTTTAACTGGTCGTACATGAGAGAACGCGAAGATCTCGACATTGTCTGGCAGTCGCTCCCAGACGATGTCGACATTCTTATCTCACACGGACCACCGAAGGGGATCATGGACGTAACGCGTGATTTTAATACGCGTGATCCCGTTCACGTCGGTTTCAAATCTCTCACCAGACATGTGACGCAGCGAATCAAGCCGATGGTTCACGCCTTTGGACACATCTATGATGAACCAAGTTTTAGAAACTTCGGCATAGTCAAAGACGAATCAACGACATTTGTAAACTGTTCCTGCTGCGATATTGGTGGCAAGCTTGTGAATCACGGCTTCGTGGTCGAAATCGATGTCCGAAACAAACTCATCTTGCACGCGAGTCCGCAATGAGCCCGGTTGCATGCTAGGGCATGATGCTTGAATCGAATGTCATGCTTAGCAGAAGTCGGTTGGCCACGGTTGGCCGACCTTCGCACCATGAACGGGCAAGAGTGGCCATCCTACGTCTACGTTGATTTATGGGGCTTAACTAGTCCTAAACGCTGGCTGAAACAAGGTGTGCGATTTGAGAACGGTATCCACCTTAGACATTCGATCCTCTAGTGCCCCTGCTAGTCTTACAAAAGGAACCTTTCTGGCTAACAAATCAGCCTCAATTCTTCGGTGCATCTCGTTGCGTGATGCTTCACCCGACCGATCCCATGAGTCATCGTATGGAATATCTGGTTCGCACAGAAAGAATAGATCGTATCGCGACTTCGCTTTATCCGCCATTTGAACAAGTGCTTCGTTTGCGTATCCATGGTAATATCGAGCGAATTGTAAAGTCGTGGAGGCGTCAGTATCTATAAAAAGATATTGGTTGGCATTCATCAAAAGTGTATCCTCACGCTGCAGATGCCCAGTGGCGATCTCGACAAGTTGTGGCTGTGACAAACGTCGTTCTATTTGATGCGACTCCCAGTACTCCCGACCGTATTCCGGCATCATGACTGACGCATATCGACTCGCCAAAGCCTCGGCGATAGTCGATTTTCCAGTTGACGGAGCCCCCAAGAACACAACCTTCGTAATATGGTCACTATAAACCAAAGGATCCATTTGGGACCGATGTGCAAAAGGGTTAGCTCGGATAACGGTTCCCGAGATGGGAATCTGTTTCCGGTCGAAGTCGACTAAACAGTGCTTTGCGTTCAATGCAAAACTTACGTGTTCTCCATATGCTTCACTACTGAAGAAATGAGTAATCTTCTGACCACTTAAGATTCGCAACAAATACTCATCGTGCATTTGTGTAATACGAAGATCTAGTCCAGTTTCTGTTGGCCCATCCCATGCTTCCATGACCATCACAGACGGATATAGCTTTCTAATCCACTCCGCTCGAACGGGCAAAGGAAGCGTTTCAATATCAGGGCAGTCGTAAATTAGAACGATCAAGCGATCGACTGCTTTCAATGCAGTCTCAATGACGAACTGATGCCCCTTGTGCAGCGGTGCGAATTTTCCTAGCGTAAGTCCTGTTTTCATATGGTATTTTTACACAGCATTGCTGTTCGAAGAGGTCATCTGCCGAAGCGATTTGCGCCAGGCAACATCTCCCCAAATAGCCATAACCAAGAATAGGATGTAAAGCACAGTGGTTGGGTATAGTTCTTTGAAAGCAAAAAGTCCAATCCCAACGATATCGACGGCTATCCAGAATCTCCAATTCTCGACATACCGAGCTGCCAACAAACACTGTGCAACGATGCTAGCTGCCGCTATAAAGGAATCCCATACCGGTAATGTTGCATCTGTGTAGCGGATTAGCAATCCTGCAAAAATTGCTGTAAGAATCGGCACAGCGAGAAGACAGCCAACTAGTCCAGCGCGGCCCAACGATCTTATTCTGACCCCGTCTTGAACCGGCGAGTCAGATGATTTTGGTGGATCATCGTCAGGTGAAAGGTCTACAAAACGTCTTCTTTCCCTTACAGCATTTCTGGCCAAGTCATTAGTTCTTTGAACTCTAATCCATGCCCACCAGCCATAAATCTGAAGAATTGCATAAAGCACATGCAAACCAAAATCGGCATAAAGTTTTGCATTCCAAAAAACACTCCAAAGCAGTAAAACTTGAACGAGTCCGGTGGGCCAAGACGCTGGGTTTCGGAAAATGTAAAACCAGACGCTGAGGAATCCAAAGATCGCTGCAACAATTTCAACAAGGCTCATGAGGAATTATGTTCTCTTCTGACGAATTACTTGAGTCGTCCGAAAGGGGATCGACGCTAGTCGTCGTCGTTCGTGTTGCAACTGACTGCGCATTGGGGTGTCAACACTGCGGATTTAGTCGCGATTTATCGTTTGCTAGACGTGAAATCGACACATCAACATTGCTCAAATTGGGTGCTAGTCTACAAAGCATCCAAGAACGAAGCAATCGACGAGTGTTGGTGTCTTGGATAGGAGGCGAGCCGTTTCAGTGGACGGCTTGGCGAGAAATGTCAGCTCGATTCAAGAACGATTTTGGGCTCGCGCTAAGTGTGACCACGAACGGTTTGTCGCTTGCCTCGGACTCGGTTCGGTCTTTTGCATTAAGCCTCTTTAGCGAGATAACGTTGAGTATAGATGGAGTAGAGCCTCACCATGACTTGATGAGAGGCTGTGCGGGAATGTTCCAGCGATTAAAAAGTGTTGTAAATAAAATTCAGCGGGAGAGAGAGCCCGGGCAAACGCGGTTGCGAGTCAACACAGTCCTAACTGATTTTAATGCGAGTTCTTTTCCTGAATTTTGTCGTCAAATGGCGCAGTGGGGATTTGACGAGCTGACCTTTAATCCGTTGGGAGGGAACGATCGTCCGGCATTCTTTACGAAACATCGATTAAACGTCTCTCAAGTCGAAGGTCTATCAACTGAGATAGATCGCATTCGCGATGAGTGTCACGAAATGGGACTCGTTATTCGAGGTGGCCCAGGGTATCTGAATCGTCTGCTCGCGACCGCTCGCGATGAACGGATACCTATTGACGATTGCAAACCTGGCGAAAACTTCCTCTTTGTCGATGAGCGAGGGTTAGTGAGTCCGTGTAGTTTCACCTGTGGCACGCTCGGTATCCCAGTGGATCAATGGATTGCTGAGGGGGCAATCAAGTCAGCACAAGATTTCTTGGGGAGCAAACGTCTCGTACGACCCAAAGCCTGTGAGGATTGTTTGGCGACCAATGTCTTTGATAAATTTACATGAACGAAAGACTCGCTAGTTTCGACTTTATCCGCATTTCGGTTATACTGGCGTCCAGATGGTCGATTAGTACATGTGCCGCAAAACGATAAGCGAATTGGAATCGCGATGCTTAAGAATTTCTTCCGACGTGTCTCCGCAGCCCCTACTAACCCAACCCCGAAGGCTACTCAACGAGACTTTGATATTGCGGAACTTTATCGTGGCCCCATTGAGGTTCAGGGTGAGTCATCGGAAACCGTCGTCGCGCTTGATGAAAAACTCCGTCAAGCGTACTTCTGGATTGTGAACCATGCGGTGATTAGCCCTTTTTACGATATCGAGTACAACGAAGGGATCCCGCAATCATTCCCATTCGGTGAGCGTGGCAACACCCTAGTGCTTCCCTCCGGCCAAAGCTATTGCAGTTTCGTCCTCCTACCATTGTTGACATTCGCGGTGCGAGCCAAATGCCTCTTGGTCGGTGGACCAGGCCGCGGCAAAACAACGAGTGCTGTTTTAATGGGTGTGCTAGCTGGGTATCCAATCCGCGAGGTCCGCCGTGCCATTCAAAAAGGGCAACCACAAATGACCATCGCTGATTTGCTAGGCAATCCGCTCCCTTCTGATTTGATCAAGGCTCAGAGTATCGACCAAATCGGAATCGCGTGGCGTAAGTGGCTCGGCATGCGGGTCAAGATCATCGACGAATACAATCGCATCCCAACACGAACTCAATCCGCCTTACTGACATTGATGTCGGACAACTACGCAGAGCTCTACGATCAAACCTTTGAATGCCCCGACTCCGCTTGGTATTTGACTGCAAATGACGATGCAGGGGGCGGAACCTATCAAGTAATCGAAGCATTGCGAGATCGAATCGACATAGTCGTTAAAGCACTGCACTTCAACAGTAGGTTTCTAGGAGAGTTATTGGAGCGTATTGAAACGGGCATCCGTCCCGAAGAAGTTATGCCTCCAGAGATTGTGTTCACCGAAGAGGAGAGCAATCGTTTACACAAGGAGATTCGGGCACTACCTGTTCCACGCGGCATTGTCCGTCGCCTCGAGTTCTTTGCGAGCCAATTCGAATACTGTGAAGGGGCAGCGACTCAATTCGAATACAAGACCAAGGATACCGTCAAACTCTCGGCAATCGATTGGAATCAAATTTCCAATGCAGAAACCGGCAAGGATAAACTCAAGGATATCGGAGCTCAAACCAAGAACGGAATGTCGGTTCGAGCCATTATGACCACGCTATCTTTTATCAAAGCGATGGCTTATTTTCGAGGAGCCAATCAAGTCGAATTAGAGGATCTTAGGCAACTACTGCCCTTTGTGCTTCATGACAAACTGGTACAGGACCCCGATTGTCCGTTTTTCGAAACGGCCGACAACGCAGCACTACGAAGCGACAAGATAGGCTGGATTCGAAGAATGTTCGATATGTCTTGTGCTGAATACGATCGCTTGCAACTCGATCGAGACGATCCGCTGACCCTGCTGAGTGAACAGTTCGACCAAGGGCTCGATGGAATTGACCAAAAGGAAGTACGAAAACGATTGGTCGAGATTGAGCGACTATTGAAAAAATGGAGTAGCTCCCGAAAATTTTACGGGCACATGTACGACGATGTTCTAAAACTGAAATATCTGCACCAGCGATATACGAACTACTTGCGGTGGCTTACGTGGAAGGAGTAATCTTCACTTCATGTGTCCATTGTTTGTGAACCAGAAATCATGATGAATACCTCAAGGCCACTGTCGAAACGGATGATCGAACTGCTCGAGGAGCAACGCGATGTTTGCAACGAGAAGTTTCGTTTTCACCTTTCGCAAGGTTCACGTCTCGAACCTGCGCTTTGGCTCCAGCACGTCCAAGAACGCATAGCCTCAATCGTCGATGCGGTCGAGGAGCATTTGCCAGAACGTTCCAGGATTACACTCACGGAGTTATATGATATCTCGCTAGATCTATTTGCAGTGGGACGCTTGAGCGAGGAGGGGAGTTCTATCCCGTTGCTGCGAGTTTGGGATGAGCTACTGCCAAATCTGGGCAAAGTGATTGCTCGTGATCCACGTCGAGTCGTGGGCTGTTTGTGTAACGCGGTTTTGAACATCTCTCAATCGGATGTACGAACGGCCCATCAGTGGATCGACTGCATGAAAATCGCTGGGCCGAAATCCGAATCTGTTGATCAATTGCTTGCCATTGGAAAGTTTGCGGCATGGAGAGCCGGCCAATCGGAATACCGTCTTGCTGCCTTGAAGATCGCCGAGAATTTGCCTGCCTCGTTGCTCGTTACGATTTTAGGGCCTGCCAATTCGGTCCCTGAATCCGAGGTTCACACTCTCGTTCGTAGCATGGAAAACGATCCTTGGCGTCTAGCTCATTCGGGGCAGAATGATGGCATCCAGCCGGCGATCGTAGGTGGTCGGTTTGCGGGTTACGGCGGACAGTTCTTTCACCCACCAATGGTTTACGAGTTCAAAGGAAATCTATGCGTCACAGATAGGAAACAAGTTTGGCGAATCGATGCCGATTCCTTTGGATTTCAGCTACACAAAATGGAAATGGCGCCTGAGGATTTGAAATCCAATCAGACGAATCGAGACCCAAAGGTGGCCATCGATGGGAAGGTCACTTGGGATAATCACGTTCTGTTGCGCCCTGACCTCGCGGATCCAACTAGTCATGCATGCGATGGGACGACGCTCGCCGTTACCATTCCTAGCTCGTTTCACGTGTTTCTGTTTTCGAGAGCGATGAGGAATGGAAAGTGAGCTCGACGACTACAGAACAAGACCAACAATTGCTGCAGCAATGGCATGAAGCATGGCCAGTTGCGCTCAACGATTGGAGCCGATACATTCAATTACACGAACCAGCATACTGCTTCACCGTCAAAGACGAGAAACGGGAATCCCTCTCCGGGAGTTTCGCGATGATAAGACTGGTTGACCATAGTGTCGTGATAAGTCTTCGTCAGATTCGAGAGTTGGGTCTTCAAGACTTCGGACCAGAGATCCTCGCTCATGAAATCGGACATCACGTATATTGTCCTAGCGATTTGACAGACAATGCGAGGATGCTTGCCAGGATGCGTCGAGGACTGCCGGGCTGCGAAGCCATGGCTCCCATGATCGCTAATCTCTACGCCGACTTGCTCATCAACGATCGATTGCAGCGTTCCTGTGGCAGAAACATGGCAGGGGTTTATCAAGCGTTAAAGTCTCCCGGACCGCCAACTAGATTGTGGCTGTTCTATCTTCGAACCTACGAACTTCTTTGGAGTCTGCCGTCGCGATCTCTCACTCGGGAACCAATCGACGAACGCATCAATCAAGATGCTTTGTTGGGCTCGCGATTGATACGGAACTATTCCAAAGATTGGTTGAGTGGCGCAGGACGGTTCGCATGTCTGTATTTCCCTTATGTTGTCGATGATGCAGAAAACGCTCGAAATAATGCCTTGCTATGGGGCGATACCCTTCAAGCGGGAGCGAATGGGTGTCCCGATGGTTTATCGGAATCGGAAGATGACGAAATAAACGGAGCCATTCACCCCGCTGAAGATCCAATCTTGTCAGGCCTCGATCCCATTGACTTGAGAGATGTCCTCGATGGCGGAGGAACGGGGCGTGTAGCGGGTAAAGATTCGGGACGAAAGACACTGAAATCATTCCGCGATCCGTTCCAATACGCCGAAATTCTAAAAGCCTCCGGCGTCAATCTTAACGAGAGAGAAATTGCAGTTCGCTACTACCGTGAAAGAGCGATTCCTTATTTGGTTCCTTTTCCCGCTCGCAAGTCTCCTATCGCTAGCGATCCCCATCCAGAAGGGCTCGATGTTTGGGATCTCTCCAGCGATTTTGATCGCATCGATTGGGTTAGCACGTTTACCGCGAGTCCCACCGTCATCCCTGGTATCACAACCCGTGAGCGATTAACTGGTACCTCGCCTGGAAGCGAACCGGAAACCGTTCCGTTTGATCTTTATCTCGGGGTGGACTGCAGTGGCTCAATGGGAGATCCTGCGTATTCATTGTCTTATCCCGTTTTATCCGGGGCAGTCATCGCGATGTCTGCTTTGCGAGCTGGAGCAAAGGTAAAAGTAGTCTTGTCTGGCGAACCTGGTCGCTCAGTCTCCACCGATGGGTTTATTAAGAATCAAACGGACGTCTTGAAGTCATTAGTGAATTATCTTGGTACCGGATACTCCTTTGGAATCCACCGCCTCGCAGAGACCTTTCCTGCGGATAGCAAATTGGAGAGACCGGTTCACATTCTCATCGTGAGCGACTTTGATATGTTTCAAATGCTGGATGAAACAGGAAGCGGTCGCGCAGGTTGGGATGTGGCGAAAGAAGCGGCCGTGCGAAGCGGTGGTGGAGCAACTTATGTTTTGCAGCTCCCCGGATACAAGGGCGACGTCAAAAATGCCTACTCGCCCAAGATAGATCGCATGCAATCCGACGGCTGGCACGTCCATCTGGTAAACTCCATGGAAGAGATGTTGGCCTTCGCGAGACAGTTTAGTCGAGAGCAATACCACGCCACTGGGAAAAAGGTTTGATACTT
>Ga0315899_10001174_pt1 | contig 30275 bp, 17 predicted proteins | sample LakEriMetagenome_2_FD_203518 | JGI IMG/M metagenome (GOLD analysis project Ga0315899, IMG submission 203518) | Freshwater fungal communities from buoy surface, Lake Erie, Ohio, United States - Buoy 4 MA112 | ecosystem: Environmental > Aquatic > Freshwater > Lake | place: USA: Lake Erie, Ohio... | reverse complement strand
TTTTTGGTAGATCGCCATAACCCCAATTATTGGCTTCGGTGTCCCAAAGATGATTCTTGATCGGGAAACCATGTCCGCCAAATTCGCCAACAACCTTTACGTAGGCATTGAATCGGTCTTGAGTAAATGGGAACGCCGGATCTGGATAGTTGTGTTCATCGGCTACATCTCCGACGGGCCAGAAGTTTCCGCCGCTGGCGATATTGACCAAGCGAGAAGGGTCTCGTTTGACCATCCATTCACCAACCTCAACAGTACGATGTTGTCCCCATGCTTCATTGAAAGGAACCCAAACAACAATCGACGGATGGTTTTCCAGATTGTTGACCATACGATCGAGCTCAAGCATGTATTGTGCATGAGCTTCATCGGTCCATTTCGCATCGGTCGGATTGGGAGCTAGACGGGTCCATGGTGGATTCACGGCACCGCTCACTTGATCTTGCCAAAGCATCATGCCCAGACGATCGCAATGATAGTAGTAACGGCGAGGTTCTACTTTGATATGTTTGCGAATCATATTGAAACCGGCATCCTTCAAGAATTCGATGTCATATAGCATCGCTTCATCCGAAGGAGGGGTTAGCAAGCCGTCTGGCCACCATCCTTGATCGAGCGGTCCCCAGTGGAAGACAAACTCACCGTTCAACGTGAATCTCCAGTGGCCATCTTTGTCTTTTGCCTTACCAACGGTTCGGATACCAGCATAAGACGAGACTTGGTCTAAAGCCTTGTCGTTCGCGTCGAGCAATGTGACCTCTAGTTGATAGAGGAAGGGAGTTGAAGGAGTCCAAAGTTTGGGATTCGAGATGGCAACTTCAACAGACTCAGCAGCCCCGACCTTTTCGGCCACAACTTTATCACCATCTTTTGCGACGAGGCGTACTTTTTGGCCAGCACTCTTGCTGCTTAGGATTGGTTGAACACGTATGGTTCCCTTAGTCGCATCGGTAGCGATTTTGATGTCGCGAAGGTAGCTTTGTGGAACACGTTCCATCCAAACTGTTTGCCAGATACCGGATACCTGTGTGTACCAGATTCCTTCTGGGTTAGGACGTTGTTTACCTTGTAATTGAAAGCCCATGGTTTTGTCTTCGACTCGAACGACGAGATCGTTCGAACCTGATTTGACTACATCGGTGACATCGAAGCTAAAGGGAGTGCTGCCACCTTGGTGGGTGCCAACCGACTTGCCGTTTACGAGAACCTCGCAGAGGTAATCCACCGCTTCGAAGTTTAGAACAAGTCGATCACTATTGAGCTTGTCCACATCAAACGTACGGTGATACCAAAGAGCTTCGGTCGGCTGGAGTAATCTTTCCACGCCACCTAGTTTCGATTCCAAGCTGAATGGTACCAGGATTTTTCCAGCCCAATCTTTGGGAGCTGACTTTTCGGTTGCAGGGGAAATGGCGTAGTTCCAATAGCCATTTAGGTTTGTCCATTGCTCTCGTACTAATTGAGGGCGAGGGTATTCGGTCCATGCGTTCTCGGCAGTGAGTTCTTCGCCCCAAATAGTAGTGAGCTTGGTCGCAATTGGTTTTAGCGAACCCTTGGCTGGTGGTAAGGCAGGTACATTGTTGGCGTCCACAACATGTACATCGATATATTGGCCCCCTCCAGTTTGTTTGCAGAGAACAGCCAGGAGGTTTGCCCCTTTGGTGAGCAATATCTTTTTTTGCTCTCCGGTGATCGGGAGGACTTTGTAGTCAGTCGTGAAGCCTTTCTCTTCGGCGATTTTTTGACCATTGAGATAGACTTCAACGTCTTCATCGTGATGCATTAGCAATGCAATGTTGCTTGGGATCTTTTTGACTTCGAAGGACTTTCTAAGCCAAATGGTTTTGGTTTGCCAACGAGTACCGAGTCGAGCTCCAGGCGTACCAGCGGTTCCGAAGCCGCCGTTGCCATCTTTCCATGACTTGTCATCGAAACCGGATTGAGTCCACTCGCTTGCGGGAGCATCGAGCGTGAACTTCCATGTGTCTTGGACTTCGATTTGCGCTCGAAGCGATTGGCTCAGCATCAATAGAGCGCCGAGCACCAGGGAGAGGGTTTTCATGCGGTTGCCTACTCTTTTGTTAAAGGTACGGTTTTGTTAAAGGTGGGGATTGTGGTGGGAGGGCGAATTATTTATGTCGCTAACCTTGTAGGGATCGTGTCCGAAACTCGCCAGGAGTCATACCGACGTGTCGTTTGAAAACGACGTACATATATTCGGAGTGTTCAAAGCCGCACAGGCTGGCAATTTTTTCTGCAGACAGGTCCGTGGTTGTTAAGAGTTCTTTGGCTCGCTTGACTTGAACATGTCGTATTTCTTCTTGTGGAGTACGACCGAGGTGTTTTCGTACTTTTCTTTCGAGAGAGCTACGCGATAGCGAGGCATTCTTCAGCACATCTTCCACGCTGATTCCTCGGCAAGCGTTTTGCCGAATATACTGTAGAGCTGTTGCGATGGTAGGATCTTCGATAGCGACCACATCGGTAGACTGGCGAACGGACACCCCCAACGGCGCAATGATTTGTTCTGAATCTTTCGGGATGCTTCCGTCCATTAGAGTGGCTAGCAGTTCGGCTGCTCGGTAGCCAACTCCCTCAGCATTAACCATAACGCTAGAGAGTGCGGGATCGCAGGCTCGACAGAGCAGCTCATCGTTATCAACACCGACAACCGCCGTTTCTTCTGGCACGGCCAAGCCCTCTTGATTGCAGACGGCCAGCACGTTGTGACCGCAGACATCGTTACAAGCCATGATGCCGCATGGCATTTCCAGTGTGCGCACCCAATCTGCCAAGCGGTCGCGTTCGGTATCCCAGGTCGATTGATGTTGGTCTAACCAAACCGAGTTGTGAATGCTGCAGGTGTGGCCATGTTCGGCGAGATAGTTTTGAAAGCCATTGAGTCTTCGGGCCGACCAAGCTTCATGAGGAAAGCCAACGAACCCGAATCGTTTAAATCCGCGCTCCATCAAATGCTCGGCGGCCATTCGGCCAACTAGTTGGTCGTCGGTGCGAACCAGTGGGAGTCCGCTACGGCAGTAACGGTCAGTCAGGTCTACAACCGGAACACCGGTCTTTGCGACCGTCTCGATTAGACCTGGTGTCGTAACACGAGAGATAATTCCATCGCCGCGCCAATCGCTGAGCCACGATGGGGGGCTGGCGGTCAAGTCGCGTTGCTCGAGGTAGAGTGACCACTCGTCATGCATACGCACAAATCGCACGATCCCGGAGAGCAAGCTTCTACCGTAGGAGGTCGATGTTTCCACTAGCAAGACCACTCGGCGTCTTGGTTTTCGTATGGTTTCAATCACAACGGAGTCATCGTTCGCTTAAGGGAAGCAAAACTGGAAACGAGCACGGCAACATTCGTTAGCATAAACACTCCCGTCTTTGATCACTATGATCTGCGAAACCAAAAGTCTAATTTATATTGTCAGGGTGTTTGCGAAAAAACATCGACTTTGGTCAAGATCTGCAGTAGGATTCGAATGTTATCAATACAAATCCCAGATTTGCCGTCAGACATCACTATGTCTCTTTGCCAGTTTTCAGCGAGGCAATTGGAAGGCAAGCAGGTAATTGGTAGGGGCAGCGCAAAATCTAACGGTTTCGAGGGGCCGATACCGGTCAAAACGAGTTTTCCAGACTTTATCGATTCTCAAGGGGTTGCGAAAAAAACATGACGCATTGACAATTCCGGCAAGAGTTTTGGAAAAGAACTAAAGTTCGCCAGAGTGAATATGAACCAATCAATGCCGCTAGGTTTCGAAGAATTGCAATTGGGCGACAGTTGGGTGAGTGCTTCGCGGATCGTTACGGAAGACGACATTCAGCAATTTGCCGACCTTACCGGTGATCGTGACCCTTTGCACACAGATCCGGTGTTTGCAGCCGATGGGCCTTTTGGAAAACCGATTGCTCATGGTCTTTTGGGCATCTCTTTTCTAGCTGGGCTCAGTTCTGTTGCTCCGAGGGTGCTTACGAGTGCGTTTGTGAGCATTCGTTCTTGGGCGTTTACCAAGCCGGTTTATATTGGGGACCGGGTTCATGTTTCTACAGAAGTGTTGGATTTAAAGCCACATGGACGACGTCATGGTGAAGTGCACTGGCACAGGAAGTTAATCAATCAGGACGGGCAGATCGTTCAGGAAGGAATCTTTGTTACGCTGGTATCGCGCAAGGCTCCGCTTAGTTTGCAGCGAAGTCGAATTGGCGAAATGAATCGATCAGCGGAAACGCAGCAAGTGGACCAATCACCACGAGAACCGGTGGGCACGTAAAGTGTTTGATTGGCTCTTTGGCAAGCGACGTCGACTTTTTGAGCAGACAGCTTCCCAGGAAGAGATTCAGCTTCTGAATGAAGGGCTGTGGCAGGTCAGATTCTTATCGGCGAAGCAACAAGACAGCCTGCTGAGATGGTGCCGTGTGTTTACAGCTGAAAAGAACTGGGAAGGTTGCAACGGATTGCAACTCACCAATTCCATCCAATGGTCCATCGCAGCAAGTGCTGGATTGTTAGTGCTCGCTTATCCGGACTGGTACTACGACAAAACCCAAACAATTCTTGTGTATCCAACCCCGTACGTGGCCGAGGTCACCGACCGAGGAAGTTTGCTAACGATTAATAGTACTTACTTGGGTGGTGAATACGTTCGTGCTGGCGAGACGATCTATCGAGGTCCGGTAATATTAAACTGGGAAGGAATGTCAGCAGGGGCATCGAGTAGCAATGGTGGTCATCATCTTGGTTTTCATGAGTTTGCACACCAGTTGGACATGATCAATGGTCCAATTGCAGACGGATTACCACCGTTGCCTGCGGGGGTTGGTGAAGAGGATTGGCGGACCGCCTTTCATCGAGAGTTTGAGCATGCCAAACAGGTAGTCGCATCAGGGCGTCAAATCTGGATGGACCATTATGGTCTTACTAGCGAGAGCGAATTCTTTGCCGTTTCAACGGAGGCTTTTTTCCAAGAGCCTCGTGAGTTCGCACACTATCACCCCAATGTTTACGAGTTGCTGTTGTTGTTTTACCAAATCGACATGCAATCAATTCTGTGATTGCATGTCTGTCGGAGAAACAAGCAACTTTGATCGCTAACGAACCCTAAAGCCGCGTCTGTTTCCATTGGATAGGCTGCTTTGTGCGATAGTCTCAATGTCGTCCATAGGGACAGAATATTGAGTTGTGGCGCGAATTTGTTGCATAGCAGCATCCACAGCTTGAGCGTTCAAGTTTGCGTTGTCGGGGCCTTCACCCTCGGCAGCGATTCTTGCGGCAGAAGTCGTGGCTGAGCTGAACAATGTTGCTGGTTCCGCATTAATGCGAATGAGCATATCGCTACCTTGTTTCGCACGAACTTGGACTCGGCTATCGGTCATCGCGAGCGATGTGGAGACTTGCTGATTAGAAGGTGATCTAGCGGAAACGGTGAGTTGGCTTCCAGCTTGGTTCATCTGAACGTTGACTTGTGAATACTGTGTCCAGCCACCTTTTCCTTCGTGCCAGTGGGCTGATTGATTGGGAGCGACAGCCACGACAAGTCCTGGTCGAACGTTTTGTCCCATGAAGTCTCGAAGATCAATAAATCTCGCAGCTCGCACTCCAACAGACACAGGTGTGGAAACTGAGTCAGTGTCATTAAAGGCAGACATCACCGAAACCTGTTGGGTGCCTTGGGTTCGGAAGGGAAGCGATGGGATCGAGAACTGTACGGTTCCTGGACCAATACTCTGGACTTGGATCGAGTTATTCACAACCGTCACAGGTCTAGTAACCGGAGTCGTGTCGCCAACTGATGGAACAAATACCGCCGATGCATTGATGCCGCCAACACCGGTGCTATCGAATGTTACACCGACATTTCGTAGGCGGAAATTCACAACGTTCAGGGACACGGTCGCAGTGTCGGTAAGACTCGAGCCATCGCTGAGGGTGTAAGTGAATTGAACGTTGCCGGTAAAGTCAACGTTGGGGGCTGAGTAAATCAATGACTTGCCACCGGCTGCAATCGACACAGTACCTTGGCCTGTAGGCGGCTGAGTCACTGCGGTAATTGTAAGGTTCTCTCCGGTGTCTGGATTGACATCGTTGGCTAATACGTTGAGAGATTGGTTCGGCTGTGATACGACTTGTAACGAATCATCAACCGCATTCGGCGCGTCGTTGACCGCTGCGATTGTGAAGGTTGCTGTACCAGTTGCGACCCCACCATTGCTGCTTCTTGCGGTGTAGGTAACGAGTACAACACCTGTATCGTTGGCAGCGGGCTGGTAGCTTAAACGAGTACCATTGCTGGTGATCGTTGCGGTACCTCGCGGAGCGTTGACAGTGATAATTGATAGAGTGTTGCCGGTTTCCGCTGGCGTATCATTCGACAGGACATTGAATTCTGCTGTTGTCGCGTCTTCCGAGATGTTAAAAGAGTCGTTGACAACAGTTGGAGGAATTACTGCTGGTCCAACAGTCACTGTTACGGACGCGGTATCGGTTCCTCCATTCCCATCACTTAGCGTGTAAGTAAACGTTTCGGTGCCAGTGAAGCCAAGACGCGGCGTATAAAGGACACCATTTCCGCTGCTTGCAACGGCAATCGTACCGCCAGCAGAACCCGCGCTCACACTGAGCACTCGGAGGGTTTCCCCTGTGTCTGGTGCCATGGTGTCGTTGCCAAGCACGTTTAAGAACAGAGCGTTGTCACCTGCTCTGGCTGTTAAAGAATCGTCGTTTGCAACAGGAGGATCATTGACCGATGTCACTTGAACCGTGATAGTACCGACCGACGTTGAACCTGATTGATCGCGAACTGTATACGTAAAAGTGTCTGTGCCGACAAAGTTAGCTGCTGGTGTATAGGTTAGGCCTGCGCCATTGTTGGCGACCGCAATACTCGCACCTTGTGAGGATGCTCCGACTGCTTGGATGGTTAAAACTGCCCCGGAGCCGGCAACTACGGTATCGTTGGCGAGCGGATTGAGTGCGAAGTTGGAGGAGTCCTCGGGCACACTAAAAACGTCGTTTACAACATTGAAGTTCGTTCCAACGGCAAGCGATCTGCTCTCAAATGTGACCAGATTCGAAGGGACTGGTCCATTGATCTTGAAGACAGAAATGCCTTGACCGGAGGTATCTGCTGGGTTGGCAGTAAAGAGAGCCTGTCCGGATGCTTTGGCACGCATTCGAATCGTAGCCAAAAGCTGAGGAGCACGACCTGGTCCAAAATTGAAGTTAGAAAACGCACCGAACTCATCCAGGATTCCGGGGACGGAAACATCCGGTAGTCGCTGTCCATTGCGAAACTCGGTTGACAACGTAACGGGAGTCGCGCCGACTAATTCGATTCTGCTTGGATCATACTCTAAATCGAGATACGCAGAGAAAACCCCGTCGCCTTCCGCATCACCACCCGTACGAAGATCCGTTACCACAACTCGAAGATTGAATTCCTGGCCAATCGATAGACTGGTTAACGCATTACCTTGTAAATCAAACGGTAGCAATTGAACTCGAACTCTCGAAGCTTCGGCTACGACAAGAGCGAACTGCTGTACCACAAAGTTACCAGCGGTATCAGTCAGGCGGAGATCAACTGTTGCGGGGCCGACTTGGGTTGAAAGCGGAGTCCACGAGATTACGCCCGTAGTTGGGTTAACAGACATTCCGGGAGGAGAGGAATCAAAGCTGTATCGCAGTCCGTTTCCTTCGTCAGGATGAGCTAAGTCAAATTGCAAAGCGGTCCCGACGTTGGCATTGGTCGGGAGTCGATTGGCCGCGATGGATACTGGTGCAACCGAATCAACGGTTACACTTATCGGCGAGGTCGGGTTAGTTGTTACGTTATTGAGTGTTTGAGTTGCGACAACTTGGTGAGTCCCTTGCCCCAATTGGGAAATAAGATTCGCAGTGATCGTGGTCGTATTGCCTGAGGCCAATGCGGTTCCAACAACTGTACCTCCTACTCGCAGGTTGACCGTTGCGCCTGATGTCGTGCCAGTTACTGTAAAGGTTGTGGCAGTGGAATTAGTAATTCGGTCCGAGTTGCTTAGGCCAGTGTCTGTTTCTGCAGTGAGTACAACTGACGTCGGAGGTTGTAGTGTTGGCGTAGCAGCGACATTGAAGGTCAAGACTTGTGTATCAAACTTGTCTTGAGTTGTAGTAGTGCCGCTAGCATTGGTAACACTTACTAGAATTTCAATCGGCCCAGAGTAGTTCGCTGGGGGAGTTACCGAGAGCAGACCCGTTGTTTCGTTTACATTGAACTGATAATCAACAGTGCCACGCCGAGTCGCGGAATACTTGACAGCGTCACCTTCCTTGTCCGTAGCAGATAGCTGCACGGTAGTAGCTTGGCCTGCAGGAATCGTTGCTGGAATTGTCGCAGGGTTCAAGAAAGGCGAACCGTTGGTATTATCGGCGGCGGCCGTCACTGTAAACGTTCTAGTGAACGTTTGGTTGGCAGCATTTCTAACTTGGACCGTGATCACCGATGTACCCGACTCACCATTGGCAACCAAGCGAATGAGACCGTTCTCCGTGTCGTTGAAGATGTCGGCATTGTTGATGCTAATCTCGTTGACAGGTCGACTGTTGGAAACCGAGGTTCTAGAAATGCCTTCTCGAACGGAATCTCCCTCGATCAATTGACCAAAAACAGAGTGATTAAAATCGAGGTGTTGTTGCAATCCTTCGGTGATGAAGAACTGCGAATCGTTAGTATCATCGGAGGACTTGGCATAAGACAGGATGCCGGTCCTGTTATGAAGCAAATTGGTGTTAAATTGGTCGTTTATATTACCCAAAGTGGAACCGCCAGAACCGGTCCCTGTTGGGTCGCCAGCCTGCAGAACAAAGTTGTCGATCACACGATGGAAGATGATTTTGTTGCTAGCGGTCTGATCGTAAAAGCCGCTATTAACCAGTGTTTCGATACGCTGCACCGGCCCAGGCGCTTCGGTGGCGAAGAGTCGGAAGACCATGTCTCCGTAGCCGTTAACCGAAAGTTTGAGCGACTTGGTATCGGTTATCATCTGCGCCGAGACAACTGATGGGTTGCTGCTAGAGACCGTTATCGTCAAAGGACCGCCGGCCGGGTCGTAGGCATCGACGGGAATGTGCAGAGGCTGTCGGAAGCGAACCGTTTGGTTCGCGATTTCAGTGAATGTGGGGCCAGCGGTTGTGGGGATAGCGACGCCGGATTGAGCCGACAACTGGGCTAGCGACTGCAAGCCCGTCACGCGAGTTCCATTCTGAAACTCCCAGGTCGGATACTGAGTGATGTTCTCGGAAACACCGACCGTATTTCGCGTCCGGTCGGGATTGGTGACTTCAATGAATGGCAAAAAGGAAGCGCCATCTTCAAACAGTAGTTTTTGTTGATTACAAATCGGGCACCAATCCGCACCAAAGAAACGGACCCCAGCTTGGGTAAGTGCCTTTGCAAACTCGACTAAATTCTGACCGTTTTCCCCCTCGCCGTCATCCTCGCCCTCGCCTGTCAGGCTAAAGGTCATCATCGGCTGACTGAAGGCGGCTGGCACCTCTGGGCTGGTCGGCACATTCGTGTCCGCATAGATTGACGAGTCCTGATAAAAGTCTGCCGCCATCAATTGACGGGTCTCCAGCGGTTCAAAATGAATCGGCCTGCTCGCACGCGCGTCCCCGTCGGCAAATAGCCGACTCAGAAGTGATGCAATCAATTGTCTCTTCTCCTGGCGAGGCCTTGCGCTAATGGATTTGGAGAGTCGCTTTGGAACGTTGGAATCGCGTTTCATAACTTGTTGCATTCCCTCGTTGGAGGGGTCATTTAGGAAAAGGGTGTCGTCAAGCCGACCACAGGAATCTCGAGGAAGCTTGAACCTCAATATTACCTGACCAATACAGCAGAGTCCCTTGCTCAATTCTCCGTAGTCCTCATTCTCGGAAAACCAGGGTTCAGAATATGAGGGTTACGTGAGATATTTCGGTCGATTCGTCTTCGAAGCTAGCACACTCATCCCAGCCTGACTCGTTGGACAATTAGGATTCCTAATTGACAAATACTAGATTTTGGAATTATGGCCGGTCGATAAGTGTAAGCCGCAGAGCAATAGATGGGGTGGGAGGTCGGAAGGTTCCAAGGGAAGAGTTCGGAAATTTGACCTAGTCAAGCGAGCGATCTCTCGCCATACTCTGTGATTCGTCCTAAATTTTGACCGAAATGACCTTCTTTTTGGAGGGTCGTGCTAGCAAGAGTTTTAGTCATGGCAAAGAGCAAAAAGAAAAAGGAAACGACTTTCCTAGTTTGTCAAGAAACCGGTGACATCAACTACACACTGTTGCGCCGTCCTGGAGGCGAAAAGCTCCAGTTGAACAAGTATTGCCCTCGCCTTCGCAAGGTGACTGTACACTTGGAAAAGCGTAAGTAGCGGATTTTGGGGCAGTGGAGGCTTGTCGGCTGTATTCTCCGATGGAGGGTGGCAGTTTGGCGGGATTTTGCTGCTTTATCGCTCAGGTTTGGTGATATCTTCATGCCTTCTATGCTGTAAACGGGCGGTCCAGAGGGATTAGCTCGGCGTGGTGGCTAGCAGGCTTTCTGTACACAGACGCTTTAGCTTCAACGACGGAATTGTATTTCGAGCAGAATGCATTACGAGCCTTAGGACCTTGGGAGTCGTGAGTGGTTCGTAGTCTTCTATCGTCGTGTGTTGAGTGTGAATCATCTCCAGGTGAGCGGCGGTCGACTTGTGAATCGAGTCGGCTTGGGATGCTTTCACGGTGAAATTCCGTTGTTGGATCGGTTCTTTTCCTTGGCGAGGGTACCGAGTTCTCCGATCGCTTGACGCGATGACGGATTGGGTGTGTTGTAGTATATTCCTTGCAATCGTGACCGTACTCGCTGACCATTTGCGGTCCCCAATGTTTTTCTACACACACAGACCACGGCAAGGACGACAGACATGGCAAAGAAATGGATGTTTCGTGGGGTTGATATCGCAGCCAGTCAGGCGCTTGCCGAGAGGGCTTCCACCGACCTCGTCGTTGCCCAGCTCCTATACCAACGCGGCATCACCGACCCGGATTATATTAATCGCTTTCTCGACCCTAAATTTTCGGACTTGCGAGAACCATCGCTGCTGCCCAATCTTTCCTTGGCTGCGGAACGAGTTTATCGGGCCATAATCGACAAAACCCCGATTACGATTTACGGCGATTACGATGCCGATGGGATGTGTGGTACAGCAATCTTATTCAATGGGCTAAGGCTTCTGGGGGCCGATGTTCAATATTACATCCCCAATCGGCTCGAGGATGCGTACGGTCTGTCGTGCCAATCCCTCGAAAAGCTTGCCGAGAGAGGGCGCAGGCTTGTTGTGTCGGTTGATTGTGGTATCGCTTCGGTTAAAGAGGCGGAGCGATGTCGAGAGCTAGGGATTGAGTTGATTGTCACCGATCATCATACCATAGGGGAGCAGCTTCCATCGGCGACGCACATCGTGCATCCAGCGTTACCAGGACATGGCTATCCATTTCACGGTTTATGTGGGGCGGCCGTTGCATTCAAGCTGGCTTGGGGGATTTGCCAACTGGCCAGTCAAAGTAGCAAGGTCAACGAGGCACAACGCACCTACTTGTTAGAAGCAACTTGCCTAGCCGCTATTGCGACCATTGCAGACGTCGTCCCGTTATTGGATGAGAATAGAATCTTGGTCAAGAGTGCACTCAAGCTGATGCTTCAGTCGCCGCCTCTTGGTCTATCTGAGTTAATCAAGCAGTCGGGTTTAAGCCAGACCTCCATGCTTACTGCCGAGAATGTTGCGTTTAAGATTGCCCCCAGAATCAATGCTGCGGGGAGGCTTGGGCAGGCTCAGTTAGGGGTGGAGCTATTAACAACTCGCGATCCCGAACGAGCCAAAACGCTTGCCGAGTATCTAGGACGCCTAAATGAGGATCGCGACTCTCTAGAGAGAAGCGTCACGTTGGCGGCGACCAAGCAATTGAAAGAGCAGTTCGACTCAGATCAAGACGCTGCATTTGTATTGTCCGGAGCGGGCTGGCACCTGGGGGTCATCGGTGTTGTGGCAGGACGAATTGCCGACAAGTACCACAGGCCGACCGTTATGATTGGTCTCGATCCGATGGGGCAAAAACCGGGAACAGGTTCGGCTCGATCGCAAGGAATTGTTGACTTGCATGCAATTTTGTGCGAGTGTCGCGATCATTTGATCTCCTGTGGAGGCCACGCGGCCGCGGCTGGTCTCAAGGTTGATGAGAAAAAAATACCTGCGTTTCGAGAGGCTTTCTTGGATGCTATCACAACTAAGCTCAACGGTCAGAAGCCTGTCGAAACACTGAATGTTGATGCCGAGGTAACGTTAAAACAAATCAGCAGCCTGGACCTTATTTATCGCCTTGAAAAGATGGCACCATTCGGGGCGGCTAATCCTCGACCTGTACTAGTCGCGAGCAACGTAACCTTGGCAGAACCAGCCAAAACCATGGGAAGTGGCAATCGCCATCTCGATGTGAAGTTATTGCAAAATGGGACCAGGATGCGAGGTGTTGCGTTTGGTCAAGCGGAATGGATTGAGCCAATGAACACGCATCAGGGTCAATTTGACATAGCCTTTAGGCCGCAGTTGAACGAGTTTAACGGAATGAAGAGAGTGGAGTTGCAGCTTCTTGATTGGAGAGTTGCCAAACTCTCCCCCGAGCAACCTCATTCAGTTACGACTCGCACATCCCCAATAAGCCAACCTCAATAAGCAAGAAATACCGATCAGTGTCCGACATTACTCCTCCGAACAATTCCTCTAAGCGCGACTCCAACCGAGTTCAAAAAGTATCGAGTGGTGATCGGCTTGATCGCGACATCGCTGAAACCATAGGCTCGGTTGATAACGCGCCAACGTTGGGGCTGAGTCATGGCGGTTTAACGGTCGACGGTTATTCTCGAGCGGCTGTCCAAACCTACTGGCGAATTGCGGAGCTAAAGATTGGTTTTGATCTGGGGGCTCAGCCCTGGGATTTTATGGCTTTGCCACGCTACTTCGTTTCCCATGCGCACTTGGACCACATTGCTGCATTGCCTTCGTATGTAGCACGGCGCAGGATGATGAAAATGGACCCGCCAACCATTTATCTTCCTGAATCAGCAGCATCCGCAGTGGATTCCATGCTCAAGTGTTTCTCTCGACTCGATCGAGGAAGGCTACCATGCGAGCTGATTCCCATTGGCCCGAACGAAGAAATCGAGTTGTCACGTGAGATCGTTGTCACCACCTGCGCCATGAAGCATTCGATACCAGCTCTCGGGTTCATCGTGTGGGATAGACGCCGCAAACTTAAGCCGGAGTATACGTCGTTAACGGGTGATCAAATTCGAGACCTTAAGCTTTCAGGTGTTGACGTAACCTACGAATTGCGTGTTCCGCTGATTGCCTACACCGGCGACACTGCTCCCGAGGGGCTCGATAGTTGCCCTGACATGTATCGCGCCAAGATACTCATCACTGAAATGACCTTTGTTGCTCCAGACCATCGACGGGAGAAAATCCATAAGCACGGGCATACGCATCTCGATGATTTCGTCGCGCGTAGAAATGACTTCCAAAACGAGATCGTCATTGCCGGGCACTTTAGCACTCGGTACAACGACTCGCAGATCAAGCGATGGGTGGATAAGGCATTGCCTGATAAGCTTGACGGCAGGCTGCAACTCTGGATCTGAATTTCGATGTAGCTTAGGACGATTTTCGGGGCTTGAGAATGCCCTGATCGCTCAGCCATTGAATGGCGTCACCTAGCGAATTCAGGTAGTTTCTCGAAGCATAATTCAGGTCCCGGCGCGCGAGGCCCGAATCGTAGTGATGGAATTGCTGAGCCATTTCAATCGCGGCCGAGTTAAACTCGGACTCGTTTTTTCGTAGAGTGTTTAGTAGGTCAGCGAGCAGTTTGCCGATGACCCGAGCCGGTTTACGCATAGCAATGACGGGTGGGCGAGCTCCTAGGTGTTTGGCGATTTGCGTCCAGAGTTCTAGATAGGTGATGTTCTCGCCAGCCAATATGTAGTGCCGGGAAGGGGCGCCATCGACTGCGATCTTGAGAATTGCTGACGCAACATCGCGTGGGTCGCAAACCGAGCAGCCGCCGGCGGGAGCCCATGGACGGAATTTCTGGAGGGCGACAATCATTTTGCCGCTGCTAAGCTGCCAGTCGTATGGCCCAAGCATAAACCCAGGGTAAACGGCAAAGCAGTCATCCCCACGCTCAATGGCTTGATTGCAAATCCGTTGGGCCGCTTGCTTTGAAACCACATAGCTGGATGGAGTCTGTAGATCCCCTTTTCCGAATTCTGGGAGCGGGTTTTCTGGTGTCGCTAGGGGAAGGCAGTTCACTGTGGACACGTGGACAACCCGAGTGTCGTTTTTTTGGGCCCATTCGACAATTCTTTTCGTGCCAACCTCGTTGACGGCCATCGACTCCGCTAGATGTTTCCATCCAATGTGAATTTTTGCAGCGGAATGGACAACCGCGTCGATGCGGGAATCTTGAAGTAGTTTTTCTAAAGATCCGTCAGTCACATCAGCTTGGATGTGTTCAGCGGTGAATTCTTGGAGGGAGGGGTGTGTTTTTGGGCTTCGGGATAGGGTGACGACGTTTAGCCCAAGCTCTAAAGCCTTGCGAGCGATATTGTTTCCGAGCAGCCCTGTGGCCCCAGTAACGAGAATTCTTTTGCGGGATTGGATCATGAAGGCTGGGAAATCAAGGGGAATTGGGCAATGTTGGCGCTGATGAGCTAGTCTAGTGCCAGAGGAAACTTTTCTGACAAAAAAACACAAAAATCCCTCTGTTGGTCTACCTTAACATTACGGGATAGATAAACTATCGGCGTGGACGTCGGCTCGGTCGAAAATTTGGTGGATCAAGGACGCGTTTTTTCGCGTCATTGGCTACCCTTCTGCACTTTGAGGGGAAAAAGAATGTACGGATATGCAGCTTCGGCTCTTCGCTTTTCCCTTGTTCACACTGTTTCTTGTGTCGCTACTCGATCGAAGAGTGGCGTACATCTTTCGCGTTCTGGATTTTCGCGTGGTCTTTCCGGGCAATACGGGGTGGCATCTGGCCTTCCTGTGGTTCGGGCTTCGATGCCGAAATGGTACGGGGTTGGACAATCGGAATCAAATCCGAAATCGAATCGATTGATGGCACAAATCGGCTGTCTGGCTAGCGATTTGGCTCCGAACATGAGGGCTATGTCGACAGTGAGACTTCAGTCGATGGAGGAAGCAGTGGATTTCTTGCACCCGATCGATGCAACCGCGGTGATGAGGGGTAGTTCCGACTTACCCTGTTCCACCAGATCTGTCTGCTGAGTTTTAGCACTACTAACAGCGATTCCCAGACTTTTTTTCCCTAGCTCGGTTTGAGTTTTACCCTAATGGCAACATCCTCGAAGAGACGATTGCAACCCACCACCGTTCGTTTGTTTGGGTCTGGTCGTAGCCAGTTCCCCATTCCGAACTTGACGACGCTGCAGACGGTTTCGTACGAAGCGTTTTTACAGGAGGATATCCCCTCGGACAAACGCAAAAATCAAGGCTTAGAGTCCGTGTTCAAGGAGATCTTCCCGATCGAGAGCTACGACAAAACCGTAGCCCTTGAATACCTCCGATACGAGCTTGGTAAGCCTCGGTACACCCCAGAGGAGTGCCGGCAGCTACGTTTGACATACGGAAAGCCGCTCAAGGCTTGGTTCCGGCTCAAGCGAGATCAGCCGCTCGAAGAAGAAGTTTACTTGGGCGACATTCCAATCATGTTGGGTGGTGGCGAGTTCATCATCAACGGCGCGGAGCGGGTTGTCGTCAGTCAGTTGCACCGATCTCCTGGCGTGGACTTTGTGGAGGAAGCAGAAGGTACTTCCGACCGTAAGCTCCCGTCGGCTCGGGTTATTCCTGAACGTGGTAGTTGGATTGAAATAAACGTCACCAAGAAGGACTCGCTTTCGGTTCGGATTGACCAGAGTGGTAAGTTTTCGGTGATGACATTGCTTCGAGCGATGTCACCTAAGCTCAGCACCGATCAAGATCTGATCAAGGCTTTCTATTCTGTCGAGGAAGTAAAGCTGGCTGGAGCCAAGAGCGTTGCCAAGATCGAGAACATGATCGCCGCAGATGACGTCGTCTTCCCGACCGGTCACGAGCGAGCTGGCGAAATCATCATTGAGTCAGGTCATAAGATTGGCAAAACGGTTGCCGAGGCCATTTGTGCGGCTGGGGTCAAAGAGATGATGATCATGGAAACGCCTCGCGTTCCCTACATCCTTAATTCGCTCGCAGAAGACAATACGAATTCGCACGAAGAAGCTTTGTTGCGTATCTATCAGCGTCTTCGCCCGGGCAACCCACCAGCTTTGGAAAAAGCTCGTTTGTTGTTCCATGAAAAGTTCTTTGATATCAACCGATATCGCTTGGGTCGCGTTGGTCGATTCCGCGTGAACCGCAAGCTCGGCTTGAGTGTGCCAGAAGATGAAATGGCACTGCGTCCAGAAGACTTGGTCGCTTCGATTCGCTACCTGATCGATTTGTTCGATCCCGATTCGACCGCACGTTTCGACGATATCGATCACTTGGGTAACCGACGTCTGCGAACCATCGACGAGTTGGCTTGTGAAGAGCTCCGCAAGGGTTTCCTCAAGCTTCGACGAACGGTTCAAGAGCGAATGAGTCTTAAGGAAGTCGAAGACATGACGCCACGTTCTTTGGTAAACCCAAAGAGCATCAGTGCTGCGATCGAGTATTTCTTTGGTCGGGGCGAGCTATCACAGGTCGTCGACCAAACCAACCCGCTGTCTCAGCTCACTCACGAACGACGTCTATCGGCGTTGGGGCCTGGTGGTTTGAATCGTAAACGAGCGGGCTTCGAGGTTCGGGACGTTCACATTTCCCACTACGGACGAATTTGTCCGATTGAGACTCCTGAAGGAACAAACATTGGTCTGATCAGTTCGCTTTCGATTTATGCGGGCGTGGACGAGTACGGTTTCTTGGTGACTCCTTACCGCAAAGTTCAAGACGGGGCGGTTACCGACGAAGTTGTCTGGCTGCGAGCCGACGAAGAGTCTGACGCTTACATCGGCCCTGCTGACTTGGAGATCAAAGACGGTGCGTTGGTATCTGGACCTGGTTTGATCGCTCGTCACCGCAGCGACTTCGAGATCGTTACACCTGACGTTGTTCACTACATGGACATTGCACCAAGTCAGATGATTGGTGTGTCGGCTGGTTTGATCCCGTTCTTGGAGCATGACGATGCGAACCGTGCTTTGATGGGTTCTAACATGCAACGTCAAGCGGTTCCATTGTTGGTAGCAGAGCCACCGATCGTGGGAACGGGTCTCGAGAAAGAAGTCGCAGCTAACAGCGCGATGGTTGTTCGAGCCAAGCGTGCAGGCAAGGTTACCTACGTAGATTCGCTGAAGATCGAAATTGGTCCAGACATTTATCCGCTCAAGAAGTATCAAGGCCTAAATGAACGTACCTGTTTGAACCAGCACCCAATCGTCAATTTGGGGGACAAGGTTGAAAAGGGACAGATCATCGCCGACGGTGCTTCAACACACTTGGGTGAGTTAGCTCTCGGACGCAACGTTCTGGTCGGCTTTATGTCATTCGATGGTTACAACTACGAAGACGCGATCATCATCAGCGAAGAGTTGGTTAAGCAAGACGTTTATACCTCGATTCACATCGAAGAGTTTGACGTGGAAATTCGCGAAACCAAGCTCGGTCGTGAAGAGTTTACACGAGACATTCCGAACGTAAGCGAAAAGGCTCTTCGAAGCCTGGACGAAAGCGGGATTGTTCAAGTTGGCACTTATGTACGGCCTGGCGATATCCTGGTAGGCAAGGTCTCGCCAAAGAGCAAAACCGAACTTACACCTGAAGAAAAGTTGCTTCACGCTATCTTCGGTCGTGCTGGTGAAGACGTTAAGAACGACTCACTGGAAGTTAGTTCGGGTGTGGAAGGTATCGTCATCGATACCCAAAAGTTCTCGCGTCGAATGAGCTTGTCTGAAGAAGAGCGAAAGGAGTTCGAAAAGGAACTCAAGCGAGTCGAGACAGAAGGAAACAAAGATGTTTCGACGACTTTTGCTGCATTCGCTGAAGAGCTGGAAAAAGCCATCGGTGGCAAACTCACAGATGAAGACGGAACACCGCTAACCGGCGGTCAAGATCCGAAGTTCATCGCTGAGAAAGCTCAGACCTTTAACTTGTCTCGCTTGCTGAACCGACTCGATGCCGGACTACACGCAGAAGTCAAAAAGGTACACAAGAACTTGTGGCCAGCTGTAGATGAGGCGTTGGACATCAGAGACCGACAGCTCAACAGCATGAAGCGAGGGGACGAACTCCGAAGTGGCGTGCTTCAAATGGTCAAGGTTTACATTGCTACCAAGCGGGTGATCAGCGTTGGTGACAAGATGGCAGGTCGACACGGTAACAAGGGGGTTATCTCCAAAGTATTGCCGGTCGAAGACATGCCTTTCTTGCCAGACGGTACACCGATCCAAATCATGTTGAATCCTCTTGGGGTTCCTAGCCGTATGAACGTCGGTCAGATTTTGGAGACACACTTGGGTTGGGCTGGTGCAAAGCTTGGCTTCCAAGCCATTACTCCAACGTTTGATGGAGCCAGCGAGCAAGACATCAACAAAGCCTTGGCCGAAGCAGGTTTACCGAGTCACGGAAAGATCCGTTTGTTCGATGGTAGAACTGGCGAACGAATGGAGCAGGAAACCACGGTTGGATTTATTTACATGCTCAAACTGCACCACTTGGTCGACGACAAAGTGCACGCACGAAGCACTGGACCATACTCACTCATTACGCAACAACCTCTGGGCGGTAAGGCTCGGTTTGGTGGTCAGCGATTCGGGGAAATGGAAGTCTGGGCGTTGGAAGCGTACGGTGCAGCTTACATCCTCCAAGAGTTGCTTACCGTTAAGAGCGACGACGTCGAGGGACGAACCAAGATCTACGAATCGATGGTCAAGGGTGAAAACACCTTGGAAGCAGGCACCCCAGCCAGCTTTGACGTTTTGACAAACGAAATTCGAGGTCTGGCTCTTAATATGCGGCTTGAGAAGAGAAGACTCTAGTCGAATGATTCGCGGCCACTTCGATTGCGGTTTACGGACATTCCGCGATCGAGTTGGTTGAATCGATGTAGACGCAACAGCAAGTGGTTCTTAACCGAACGACGAGCAGAAACAAAACCGCGTTTCAAAGAGAGTCTTTGAGACGCAACAATCAAACCAATCCAAATATCACATATCAGGCAACCTTCGTTTTTTCAACACGGGTGTGTTGAACAGAACGGAGGCCGACCCAAGGAGTAATTCGTAATGGCCAATGCTGAAGCCACATACGATCGCGTTAATGACTACACCTCGGTCAAGATTTCGTTGGCTCGTCCTCAAGACATCCGATCGTGGTCGTTCGGTGAAGTGAAGAAGCCAGAGACGATCAACTATCGAACCTACCGACCTGAGAAAGACGGTCTGTTCTGCGAGCGGATCTTTGGCCCAGAAAAAGACTGGGAATGCGCATGCGGTAAGTACCGAGGAATGAAATACAAAGGGATGATCTGCGACCGTTGCGGCGTTAAGGTCACTCACTCTCGCGTTCGACGTAAGCGAATGGGCCATATTGAGTTGGCTGCGCCTGTTGCTCACATTTGGTTCTTCAAAGCGATGCCTAGCCGACTGGGCAATCTCCTCGAAATGAAGACGACGTCCCTTGAGAAGGTCATTTACTTCCAAGATTACGTCGTTACCAGCGCCGGCACGACTGACTTGCAAGTGCAACAGCTAATGACCGAAGAAGAGTACCGAGCTGCTCGTGCTCAGTACGGGGACAGCTTTGAAGCTGATATGGGGGCAGAAGCCGTTCGCAAACTTTTGCAAGGTTTGGATCTCGTCAAGCTTTCGGAAGAACTAAGAACCGAGCTTGCTGAAACCAGTAGCAAGCAACGCAAGAAAGATCTTATTAACCGTTTGAAGCTGGTTGAGTCGATTCGGGACAGTGAAAACCGTCCTGAGTGGATGGTGCTGGACGTAATCCCTGTTATTCCTCCGGACTTGCGTCCACTCGTTTTGCTCGACAGCGGCAACTTTGCAACTTCCGACTTGAACGATTTGTATCGGCGGATCATCAACCGAAACAATCGATTGAGAAAGCTCGTCGATCTTAACGCACCTGAAGTCATCATTCGAAACGAAAAACGAATGTTGCAACAATCGGTCGATGCGTTGTTTGACAACGGCCGATGCAAGCGACCTGTACTAGGTAGCAGCAATCGACCGCTGAAGAGCTTGACCGATATGATCAAGGGCAAGCAAGGTCGTTTCCGAGAAAACTTGCTCGGTAAGCGAGTCGACTACTCAGCTCGATCGGTTATCGTGGTTGGACCTCGACTCAGGCTGCACCAGTGCGGTCTACCGAAGAAGATCGCTTTGGAACTGTATCAGCCATTCATTATTCGCAAGTTGAAAGAGCTTGGGCATGCTGACACCATCAAGTCGGCCAAGAAGATGCTTGAGCGAAAGGACGAAGAGGTTTGGGATATTCTCGAACAAGTAATTCGCAATCACCCTGTTCTTCTCAACCGTGCTCCGACGTTGCACCGAATGGGTATTCAAGCCTTCGAACCAACGTTGGTTGAAGGTAATGCAATTCACTTGCACCCTTTGGTTTGCAAAGGCTTTAACGCTGACTTCGACGGTGACCAGATGGCAGTTCACTTGCCGCTGTCGATCGAGGCACAAGTCGAGGCTCACACGTTGATGATGAGCACGCACAACATCTTTGCGCCGAGTAATGGTAAGCCCATTATGAGTCCTTCTCAGGACACGGTCATGGGTTGTAACTACATCACCCAACAACTCCCTGATCAAAAGGGTGAGGGAATGATCTTCGCAACGACGACCGAAGCCGAGTATGCGTTCCAACAGGGGACCATTGCTCGCCACGCAAAGATAAAGGTTCGATTGCCAGGTTGGCGCAAGGTCAAGGGAGATCCAGAAGGCAAGCGTGGCGTGATTGTAGAGACGACTTTCGGTCGTATTCTCTTCAATTCCATCCTTCCTGACGGCATGGATTTCTACAACATGGCCATGAAAGGTAGTGATTTGGCAGGCGTTATTAGTGACTGCTATCAATTGCTTGGACGTCGTGCGACGATCAAGTTGCTTGACGACATGAACCAACTTGGATTCCGTGAATCCACCAAGTCTGGTCTCTCCTTCGGTGCGGATGACTTGTTAACACCTGAATCGAAGGCTAAGCACATTGCTGATGCTGAGAAAAAGGTCATGACGTTCCAAAAGAACTACCTCAAGGGGGTCATGACTCCGCAAGAACGCTACAACCAAGTTCTTGATGCATGGACAGCAACACGGGAATTGATCACCAAGGACATGTTGGTGGCAATGGAAAATGACAGTCACCGAGGCGATTGGTATATCAACCCGGTCTTCTTGATGGCGTCCTCCGGTGCACGGGGGGGTATCGAGCAGATTCGACAGTTGGCAGGTATGCGGGGGCTTATGGCCAAGCCGACCGGTGAGATTATCGAAACACCGATCAAGTCGAACTTCCGAGAAGGCCTGTCCGTTCTCGAGTACTTCAGCTCGACTCACGGTGCTCGAAAAGGATTGGCGGATACGGCACTAAAGACCGCTGACTCCGGTTATTTGACTCGTAAGCTGGCCGACGTTGCGCAGAACGTGGTTATCACGATGCAAGACTGCGGAACTACCCAGGGCATCACGAAGGGAACGATTTATCGTGGTGAAAAAGTTGAAGTTCGACTAGCGGATTCGATCATCGGTCGCGTCAGTCGCCAGAACATCGTTAACCTGATCACCGCTGAGACCATCGTTCAAGAAAATCAGATGATCACTCGCGAAATAGCTCGCCAGATCGAAGAAATGGGCTTGGAAAAGATCCAAGTACGTTCGCCGATGACATGCGATGCTCCGCTTGGGGTTTGTCGTACATGCTACGGTATGGACATGAGTACCGGTGCGTTGGTCGAAGAAGGGATGGCGGTTGGTATCATCGCAGCCCAAAGTATCGGTGAACCAGGAACTCAGTTGACGATGCGTACGTTCCACCAAGGTGGTGCGGCGAACACGACCACGGAAGAAAGTGATATCAAGGCCAAGAAGTCTGGTATCGTCAAGTTCATGAAGATGCGATCGGTTACCAACGACGAAGGCCATGACGTGGTCCTCAATCGAAATGGTGAAATCGTCGTCGTTGACCCTCGCGGACGAGAGCTAGAGCGATACGAAGTTCCATCTGGTGCACGTCTTACGGTCAAAGAAGACCAAGAGATCACCAAGGGGCAAACATTGTGCGAATGGAACCCTCACAAGATTCCAATCTTCTCAACGGCTGGCGGTAAAGTTTTGTTCGTCGACGTCATCGAAGGCGAAACACTCAAGTTGGAAAAAGATCCTAGCGGTAACTTCCAACGCCGGATCATGGATTCACGTGGTAAGTTCCATCCGCAGATCGTGATCGAGGATGCAGACGGCAAGGCGCTCGACGTTCACTACCTTCCTGAAAAGGCTGTTATCTTGGCCACCGAAGGCAAGATGGTGAACCCAGGTACCGAAATCGCGGAAATGCCTCGGGAAGCGACTGGCGTTCGGGACATCACGGGTGGTCTGCCTCGGGTTACAGAAATTTTTGAAGCACGAAAGCCAAAGGATCCAGCTGTAGTTGCTGAGCTTGATGGTACCGTGGAAATCTCCAAAGATCGTAAGCGAGGAAAGCGATCGATCATTGTTCGCAGCGACAGCGGTGAAGAAGTTGAGCACTTGGTACCACCAGGAAAACGATTCTTGGTTCACTCCGGTGACCGAGTCAAGGCTGGGCAAGCTTTGGTGGACGGTCCATTGGTGCCACACGATATCCTTCGCGTTAGTGGGGAAGAGGCCGTTCAACAGTATCTCGTCCACGAAGTTCAACAAGTTTATCGTCTGCAACGCGTGGAAATCAACGATAAGCACATCGAGATCATCATTGCTCGAATGCTTCGTAAGACCAAGATCACGAGTGCTGGAGATTCCAGTCTACTTTCCGGTTTGGTCATGGACCGCTTCGAATTCCGACGAGTTAACGATCAATTGTCCAAGTGTGTGAAGATCACCGATCCAGGTGACACCGAGTTCGCACTGGGAGCGATTGTTCCTCGGGATGCATTCGATACCTCCAACACTCAAGTTGAAGGCTTGGGTGGCAAGTCTGCAAAGGGCAAGAAGCCGAAGCCAGCTCACGGCGAAGTTCAGCTCCTGGGTATTACCAAGGCGGCTGTTCAAAGCAATAGCTTTATCTCGGCAGCCAGCTTCCAGGAAACCACTAAGGTTCTTACCGAAGCAGCCTTGGCTGGTAAGGTTGACCGATTGGTTGGTCTTAAGGAGAACGTGATTCTCGGGCACTTGATCCCAGCGGGAACCGGTTTCCGAATTTTCCAAGACTCCGAAGTCAGCTATCGACGTGAAGCTCTTGAGGATTTGGTCAATCGGGGAACAGTTGCCGTGGAAGAGAGCTTCCCACTGCTCAACCAAGCACCGAGGCCAGCTGATGAGCCAATGGTGTCAAAGCCATCGGTGGTATTGCCTTCGACTCCTATGGTTGATGAGTCCGTTGCAACAGCATCAGATGATCAGCCGTCTAGTGAAACTGCTAGTGCTCCAAGCCCATCAAGTGATGCTGGAGCAACCCCAGAAGAGTAATCTTCAAACTTGCAGTCGATTTCATCTCAAAACGCTACAAAAGAGGATCCGAATAGGGTCCTCTTTTTTTTGCAAAACCAAAGTAGAGCAATTGCCCTCAATTGCTCAGAGTAGATTGATTGTCCCCATGATCGCAGCCCGAGTTGGTGACGCAGCTTGGAGGTGCTTGTTCCGAATACTTTCTTAGTGGCGGCGTGGAGCGATTCGCAACCCTCCTAAAGTGCTAGCATTGTGCGATGGGATTTTGGTAGCGCAGCGCGCGGTTTAGAATGCGTTCGTTCGTAGAAAAAATGCGTCTATTGGCAACGCTTGGGTTAACGTATACTTCCGGTTTGTTCCTGGAAATCGTTCGTAAAGTCCTGGTTTAAAGAGAGTTATGACTTCCCAGCCAATCACCGACGTCTCACAAGCATCGCAGCCGTTTTACTTTGGGGTCGATGTGGGGGGGACTGGAATAAAAATGGGGCTCGTCGATGATGCCGGTAAGACGATCGGCTTTAGTTCCATTCCGACAGAGGAGCCTAGAGGGCCCAAAGACGCTATGCAGCGTGTGGCGGCTGCATGTTCAGCGCTGTTAAATGATTTAGGATTGGACTGGAGTGTCGTGCCGCGTGTTGGCTTGGGCACGCCTGGTAGCCAGGACATCCCAAGGGGGTTGCTCATCGCTCCACCGAACCATCCACATTGGCATAACTTCCCGATTGTTGCGTGTTTGGAAGGGGAGCTTGGTCGGCCAGTATCCTTTGCGAACGACGCTAATGCCGCTGCTTTTGGGGAGTTTTGGGTGGGGACTGGTGCAATATACAGCTCCATGGTTCTTCTGACGCTTGGAACGGGGGTGGGTGGGGGAATCATTGTCGATGACCAATTGGTAGTTGGTCAAAACAGTTTTGGTGGGGAGTGTGGTCACTTGATAGTGGACTCACGCCCTGATGCCAGGCTATGTGTTTGGGGCGGCGGGCGAGGACATTTAGAGGCGTATGCGAGTGCTAGTGCGGTAGCAGCTCGAGCGCGTGAAGAATTGAAAGCGGGAGCGGATAGTTGTTTGAGAGACCGGGCAGAACAAGTTACCAGTCGTATGATTTATGAAGCTGCGGAAAAGGGAGACAAGTTCAGCCTCAAGATTATTGACGAAACGGCGGACTACTTGGCGATCGGCATCGCAACATTGGTACACACTTTGGATCCAGGTTTGGTTGTATTGGGGGGGGCCATGAATTTTGGCGGACACGAATCGCCGATTGGTCAAAGGTTTATGGAACGCATCAAGCGATCGTTCCGGGAACGAAGCTTTGAGTACGTGGCGAATGGTACAACAATCGATTTTGCTTCCTTGGGGGGAGACGCGGGCTATTTAGGGGCAGCTGGTATAGCCCGTATGGATCACAAGAAACAATAAAACGGTATTCGGAAACTATACATGAGTTCAGTTAAGGCTGGCGACAAACCGAAGGAGATTCCTCAGTCTCACATTCGCAACTTTTGCATCATTGCCCACATCGATCACGGCAAAAGCACACTCGCGGACCGATTGTTGGAAAGAACGGGAACAGTTGAGGTTCGCAAGATGCGTGAGCAGTTGCTCGACGCAATGGACTTGGAACGTGAACGCGGGATTACGATCAAGGCCAAGGCGGTTTGTCTACATTACAAGTACAAGGGCGAGTGGTATGAGATCAATTTGATCGACACGCCGGGGCACGTAGATTTTCAGTACGAAGTCTCGCGATCGTTAACATGTTGCGAAGGTGCGTTGCTGCTAGTCGATTCCTTTCAAGGAGTCGAGGCTCAAACTGTGGCGAACGCTTATTCGGCCATGGATCACGATTTGAAGATCATTCCTGTGATCAACAAAGTCGATTTGGTACATGCTCGCATTGATGACGTTACAGCCGAAATGGAGCAAGTGCTCGGGATCGATCCTGATGAGATCGTGAAATGCTCTGGCAAGGCTGGCATAGGTATCGATGAATTGCTTGCAGCTATCATCGAACGAATTCCTGCACCGGTGGGCGAAAGCACTTCGAAGCTCAAAGCGATGGTGTTCGACTCGCACTACGACGATTATCGTGGCGCGATTACCTACGTTCGGGTAATGGAGGGGGAAGTAAAGCGGGGGGACAAAGTTCGGCTTCTGGGGGTTGGATCAAACTACGAAGTTCTCGAATTAGGGCAATTCGTTCCTGAGCGAAGAGCTTGTGATCGCTTAGCAGCGGGGCAAGTAGGTTATTTGATTTGCAATATTAAATCTCTGAAGGACGTTCGTATTGGAGATACGGTAGCATACGCAAGCGATGAGGGGGCGGAAGCTTTAGCTGGTTATCAGCCCCCGAAGCGAATGGTGTATTGCGGGCTTTATCCAAGTGATGGTCAGGAGTTTACAGAACTAAGAGACGCGCTTGAGAAGTTGTCGATTAATGATCCTTCCTTTGAATTTGCTCCTGAAACGAGCGATGCATTAGGGTTCGGATTCCGTTGCGGGTTCTTAGGCCTTTTGCACATGGAAATCGTTCAGCAGCGGTTGGAAAACGAGTGTGATATCGATTTAGTTCAAACTGCTCCCAACGTGACTTATGAGATTATAAAGCGTGACGGGACCAAGATGGACATTCATCGTCCGCAGGAAGTGCCAGACTCGGGGGACATTGAAGAGTTTCGGCAGCCGATTGTGCGCGTAAACTTCGTACTACCTCAAGAGTATATCGGAATAACGATGAAGCTCTGCCAAGATCGTCGCGGGGTCTTGAGAGGCAATGAGTATCTTTCCGCAACCCGTTCTCTTGTTACATACGATCTGCCACTCGCGGAAGTCATTTATGATTTGCATGACAAGCTAAAGAGTGCGACCCGCGGATATGGGACGATGGATTACGAAATCATCGGTTATGAACAAGCTGACTTGATTCGAATGGATATCTTGGTCAACGGCAAGCGTGTGGACGCACTCAGCATCATTTGCGATCGTAAAGATTCTGACCGTAGAGGCCGCGCTGTGGTCAAGAAGCTCAAAGAGGAAATAGATCGCCACATGTTCGAGGTGGCCGTTCAAGCCGCGATTGGTGCACGAGTTATCGCTCGAGAGACCGTTCCAGCATTGAGGAAGAATGTTACTGCGAAATGTTATGGTGGCGACATCACGCGTAAACGAAAACTATGGGCTAAGCAACGCGAAGGCAAAAAGCGGATGAAATCGATCGGCTCCGTCGACATCCCGCAAAAGGCCTTCATGGCAGTGCTCGACACAGGGGCGGACAAATAGAACACTTGTGGCGTTCGACAGTCCAACTCATACGGGTTTGTCGCTTGAGTGGCATTTCGAAAAGAAGCATTGGCCAAAGGGCGTTAGCTCTCGGTTATCGGCCAGCATAACGACAACCAAAACGCCCGATAAAATCACTAGCAACGAGGGACACATGAACATGGACGAATCTAGCGAGCCGGGCAAGTTCGGGAAAACTAGAACGCGAATGCTTGTCGCCGGGATAGTTCTTTGGTTAATCGTTCCCCTTGTGTTTTGGTTTGTTTCCGAAATTGATCACCAATTTGGCAACATGTCTGCTGTTGGTTTTACACTGTTCGGGGGGCTATTCATCGCTGGTGCGATTCTCTCTTGGGTCTCATGGCGATGGACTGTAGCCCTGGCCCTAGTAACGGCTGGCGGGATTTACGGAGCATCTCAGTTGGTCGAATTCAAAGGGTTTACTGGAGAGCTAGTCCCCATATTGGCCCTAAAGAAAGGACCCTCATCAACTAACTCTGCTTCGGTGGCCATTAAAGCTATCGAAAACACCGATGCCGCATTAATCTCAGACGCGGCCAGTAGTAGTTCCACGCAGCTGTTAGGCAATGAAAGAAATGGCTTGATATCTTCTCGAGAGTTTTCTACCGATTGGGGACAGAGACCTCCAAAGATTTTATGGAAAAGGCCCATAGGTTTAGGATGGTCCGGGACCGTAATACGCGATCAGAAGATCTTCACGCTTTATCAATCAGAACAGAATGAAACCATTGCGGCTCTAGATCTTTTGAGCGGCGCAACGATTTGGGAGACAAAGCTCCCTGGGTATCATACTCATCCTCTCGGCGGAACCGGCCCAAGATCGACCTCAACGATATTCGATGATTTGCTTGTTTCACAAACCGCTTCGGGGCAGCTTGTTGTGTGCAAATTGGCTACCGGCGAGATCGTATGGAAGAAAGATCTGATTGAATTGGGAGGTTGGAACCTTTCGCAGTCCGAACACGCGATTACTTGGGGACGCAGTGCTTCACCACTAGTGATCAACAGAAACGGGAAGCCAACAGTCATTGTTCCTTTGGGAGGATCCAAAGACAATCCTGAGCCGATCTCGATGGCTGCGTTTGACCTGGAAACGGGAGAATTGGTCTGGCGCGTTGGACGCGATCAGATTGCCTATAGTTCCCCGGTAGTATTTAACATTCACGGGCAGGACCACATCGCCATCATACAAGAGAACTTCGCGATTGGTTATTCGATTTCAGATGGAAGTGAAATTTGGAGAGCGGATTGGCCCAGCAAATCTGGCGGGGATGCGTGTGCGTCGCAGCCGGTTCTGGTCGGAACCAATCGCGTTCTGCTCGGCAAGGGATACGCGCTGGGAAGCAAATTGATAGAAATCGAAGCCCAAACGCAGCAGAACCAAGATAGCAATGAGAGCGGAGTCCCAAAATGGACGGTCAAGACCATCTGGGATCATACGAGTTTGTTAAAGACCAAGTTTACGAGCGCCATCTACCATCAAGGAAAATTGTTTGGCCTAAGCGATGGGGTTCTCGAATGCGTGGATCCCAATACGGGCAAGCGAGCTTGGAAGAAAGGCCGCTACGGACAAGGCCAGTTGTTGGTCGTGAATGATCTTCTGTTGGTTTCCACGGAGGATGGGCATATTGCTTTGGTTCATCCTGAACGAGGTGAGCTGATTTACGAAATGCCTGTGATTGAAGGAATCACGTGGAATATACCGACGGTTGCGGGTCCGTTTCTTATTGTTCGAAATGGTGAAGAGATCGCTTGTCTGCACAGTCCCATTTCCGCTTCCAGTGCCATACAAGAACCTACAGTATCAGAAGGCACTGCGGAACAATGAAACAAACCCAATTGAAGGAGCAATTGATACTTGGCGTCGATCCCGGATTGCAATTGACCGGCTATGGGATTATCAAGAGTTCTGGTTCTAACGTCACATTGGTTGAGGCGGGTGTAATCCGAGTCTCACGATCTCAAAGCTTGCCAGCTCGATTAAGTGAACTGTACGAAGGCATCAGCGAGGTCATCAAAACTTATCCGCTAAGTGCGATTGCTATCGAGCAATTGTACTCTCATTACGAGAGGCCCCGAACCGCCATTCTAATGGGGCATGCGCGTGGAGTTTTGTTCCTAGCAGGAGCTCACGCCTCGCTGGATGTGTACTCCTATGCTGCAACCCAAGTCAAGAAGTTGCTAACTGGCAACGGAAGAGCTCCGAAAGACCAAATGCAGAGAGCTATCCAGATGCAGTTAAGACTTAAAGAACCACCTGATCCGCCCGACGTGGCGGACGCTTTAGCCATCGCATTGTGTCATCATTTTTCCTCTGGCCCTACGGCCAAATTGCTACTCCAATCGAAATCCGAGAAATCTAAGTGATCACTAAGATAACAGGTCAGTTGCTGCAGTTGACCGATGACACTGCGACGTTAAACATCCCTCCTTTCGAGTACCAAGTTTCCATTCCTGAATACACGCGACGCCATCTACAATCGGAGCTTGGAAACTCTATTTCGTTGCACACCATTCATTACATCGATGGAAATGCCGCCCAGGGGAGTCGACTGACACCTAAGCTCGTAGGGTTTCTTTCAACGATTGAACGTGATTTTTTTGAACTCTTTTGTTCCACGGATGGGGTTGGGGCCAAGAAGGCGCTGCGGGCCATGGTCCGACCGGTACAAGACATTGCGATCATGATTGAGCAGCAGGATGCCAAGGGCCTATCGACTTTACCAGGAATTGGGGCCGCAACTGCAGAAAAAATTATCGCAACACTTCGCCGCAAGATGCCTCGGTTTGCATTGCTCGTCAGACGAGAGGCTCCTGGGATGGAGCCTCAAAAACCAGGCGTTGTCGATGAAACTTATCAGGCATTATTAGTTTTGGGGCATAATGAGGCCGATGCTAGACGCCTAATTGAAACCGCCATTGCGACGGGCCAAAAATTCAAGGATTGTGAATCCATGATTCAAGCCATCTATCAACGACAGGCAACGAAGAACTGATTCAATTCGGCTTCACAGCCAGCTTGAAAAATCGGTACCCCATTGTGGGACGAGCTCGATACTGGATCGTCCGATCATGATGTGTGATTGGTTCCATTATCCGCGGATCACTATTGGCTGACTGCAGGTGACGCGGCATTGAAAAAGCTAGCATCATGACCTCTTTTGGGTTTGCTAGCACTGTTCATCTATATTGGCAAGTAGTTTTCGGAC
>Ga0315899_10001172_pt1 | contig 30279 bp, 22 predicted proteins | sample LakEriMetagenome_2_FD_203518 | JGI IMG/M metagenome (GOLD analysis project Ga0315899, IMG submission 203518) | Freshwater fungal communities from buoy surface, Lake Erie, Ohio, United States - Buoy 4 MA112 | ecosystem: Environmental > Aquatic > Freshwater > Lake | place: USA: Lake Erie, Ohio... | reverse complement strand
AGCCAGGTCAGGTCAAGGCCCAACACAACGGGTCAACCCAACCGCTGTACGTCATCTGCCGGTCGGGCAGCCGGGGACGGCAGGCGTGCGAAAAACTGATCTCCGCCGGGGTGACCAACGTCGTCAACGTCGAAGGGGGGACCCTCGCCTGGGATCAGGCCGGGCTGCCGGTCGTCCGGGGCAAGAAGGCCATCTCCCTCGAACGGCAGGTCCGGATTGTGGCCGGGTCGCTGGTCTTTATCGGGTCGCTGCTGGCCATCACCAATCCCTGGTGGCTGATCCTCCCCGGTTTTATTGGAGCGGGGCTGGCCTTTGCCGGGATCACCGACACCTGCGGCATGGCGATGATGCTCGCCAAGATGCCCTGGAACCAGGTCCCCGTCGCCGCCCCCGCCACCCCGGCGGCTCCCGCCGACGCGGCCAGTTGCCAAAGCGACGCCGCCAAGTGTTGTTCCTGAGACTGGGCGGGGGGCAATCCGATTTTTCACGGGGGCCCGGGGACTTGCCTTGGGCTCGCCCCGCCAGGCTCCCGCTACGTCCATCGCCAGAGTATCCCCTGATTCCAAGAGCACAGCCATGATTCTCAAGCAGTACTATCTCGGTTGCCTGTCGCACGCCTCGTATCTGATTGCCGATGAGCAATCGCGTCTCGCGGCGGTGGTCGATCCCCAGCGCGACATCGGTCAGTACCTGGCCGATGCCCGGGCGGGGGGCTACAAGATCCAGTATGTGATCCTCACCCACTTCCACGCCGACTTTCTGGCGGGACACATCGAGCTGCGCAACCAGGCAGGAGCCACCATTGTGATGGGGGCGCGGGCTGCGGCGGAGTTCGAGGTGCGGAAGGTGCGGGAAGGGGACCAGCTCGATCTTGGCTCGGTCCGCCTGACCATGCTCGAAACCCCGGGACACACCCCCGAGGGGCTCTCGATTCTGGTCTACGACCGCACCCGCAGCGAGACGGTGCCGCAGGCCGTGCTGACCGGCGACACGCTCTTCATCGGCGATGTCGGCCGCCCCGATCTGCTGGCCTCGATTGGAGTCACGGCCGACGAACTGGCCGAGATGCTGTATCACTCCCTCGACAAGTTGCGGAAGCTGCCCGATGAGACGCTGGTGTACCCGGCCCACGGGGCGGGCTCGATGTGCGGCAAGAGCCTGTCGAAAGAGACCGTCTCAACCATCGGCGAACAGAAGAAGTTCAACTACGCCCTGCAGCCGATGGCGTTTGACGAATTCCGCCGGCTGGTCACCGCCGACCAGCCCGAGGCTCCGGAGTACTTTGTTTATGACGCCATCAAGAATCGTCAGGAGCGTCCCGACCTGGAGGCCACGCTCAGCCGGTCGTTGACCGCGCTGTCTGTGGCCGACGTAGTCCGGCTGCAAAACGCGGGGGCCCAGGTGGTCGATGTGCGGGAAGCGATTGACTTCGAGGGGGCCCACCTGGCCGGGGCCATCAACATTGGTCTGAAGGGAAAATACGCCACCTGGTGCGGCTCGATCCTCTCGCACGAACAACCGATCGTGGTGATTGCCGAGACCGGGAGTGAAGAAGAAGCGGTGACCCGCCTGGGACGAATCGGATTCGACAACGTGGCGGGCACCCTGCAGGGGGGAATGGGCGCGCTGGAGAACCAACCCGAGCTGGTTCGGCAGATCGCGCGGATCACCGCCCCGGCTCTGGCCGGCACGCTGGCCGGCGATACTCCTCCGTTCGTCCTGGATGTCCGCAGCGAGGCGGAATGGAAGCGGGGACACATCGCCGGCAGTCACAACATTCCGCTGACGCATCTGCGGGAGCGGCTGGGCGAACTCCCCGCGGATCGGATCGTGGTCGTGCACTGCGAGGGAGGGTATCGGTCGGCGATCGCCGCGAGCCTGTTGGCCCAGGCGGGAGTGGCCGAACTGCTCGATCTCGTGGGGGGCATCAAGGCGTGGCAGGCGTCGCAACTGCCGGTGGAGGTCCCGGCGGGAGAGCCGCAGGCGTGCGGTACAACCTGCCGCACGTAGGCCAAGTCGATGCGGCTCCACCACCTCTGGAAGCTGCTTCTCTGAATTCCGCCGCACCCCGGGGGTGCGGAGACCTCTGATCGTGGTGACCCGCCATGTCTGCTCTGGGCCTGCTGTTTGGTTCGCTGGTGGGGTTGTCCCTGGGATTGACCGGGGGGGGCGGCGCGATCTTCGCCGTCCCTCTGCTGGTCTATGGATTGGGCGTCCCCTTGAAGGAGGCGGTGGCGATCTCCCTGGCGGCGGTGGGGGGGACCTCGCTGGTGGGGTTTCTGGCGCGATGGAAGCTGGGGCAGGTCGAATTGCGGACCGGGTTGCTGGTTGCCGTCGCGGGGATGCTGGGAGCTCCCGTCGGCTCGCAGTTGGCCAATCACCTGCCCGAGCCGCTGTTACTGCTGATGTTCGGCGGGTTGATGCTGATTGTGGCCCACCGCCTGTGGCAGCAGGCGTCGCGGTCGACATCCCCCGCCCTGACCTGTCCGCTGCCCGACCCGCGCTGCGCGGCCGAGACGCCGACCGGTCCCACCTGCCAACGGGATGCCGAAGGACGACTGCGACTGACCTCGCGCTGCGCCCTGCTGTTGCTGGCGGTGGGGTTGGGAACGGGGGTGTTGTCGGGTTTGTTTGGTGTGGGGGGAGGATTTGTAATCGTCCCGGCCCTGGTGCTGTTCAGCAGCATGCCGATCCATCGGGCGGTGGGGACGTCGCTGATGGTGATTGCCCTGGTCAGCGTCTCGGGGCTGATGTCGCAGTGGTACTCCGGGCGGGAGATTCCCCCCGGCCTCACGCTGCAGTTTGTGGTGGGGGGAATTGGGGGGCTGTTTCTGGGACAGCAGATTGGCCGCCGGTTGCCCGGCCCCGTCCTGCAAAAAACGTTTGTTGTGGCGATTCTGGCGGTGGCCACGTTTGTGATTGGCCAGAATCTTTCGGCCTGAACCAAGTCCCCTGCCCTGCGCAGCGGCACACCTCTTGTTTCGGAGAATTCCTCGGATGTCCCCAACCGTGCATCATCAGATTGTCATTGTGGGGGGCGGCACTGCGGGAATCACCGTCGCGGCCCGCCTGGTCCGTACGTGGTTTCACAAGCCGGATGTCGCCTTGATCGAACCCTCGTCCACCCACGACTACCAGCCCTTGTGGACCCTGGTGGGGGGTGGCCTGGCGTCGAAAGACTCGAACCGCCGGCCGGAAGCCCAGGTGATTCCCCGGGGGGTGACCTGGATCCAGGATGCGGTCGCGAGTTTCGATCCGGCTCACAACCGGCTGCAGACCCGTGACGGACGCACCATCACCTACGACTGGCTGGTGGTGGCGGGAGGTCTGCAGGTGAATTGGGACAGGATTGTGGGGCTGCGGGAGGCCCTGCAGACTCCCGGGGTCGGCAGCAACTATTCGTTCGAGACCGTCGATCTGACATGGAAGGCGATCCGCGAGTTTCGCGGAGGGACGGCCCTGTTCACCAATCCCTCCGGAGCGGTGAAGTGCGGCGGGGCTCCCCAGAAGATCATGTACCTGGCTGACGATCACTTCCGAAAAAATGGTGTCCGCGACCGGACGCAGGTGATCTTCGCCTCGGCTCTGCCCAACCTGTTCGCGGTCGATCGGTATCGTCCGACGCTGGAGCGGGTGGCGGCACGGCGGGAAATTGCGTGCCGGTTTCGGCAGGAATTGGTCGAGATTCGCCCCGCCACGCGGGAGGCGATCTTCCGGACTCCCGACAACCAGGAACAGACGATCATCCAATACGACCTGCTGCACGTGACGCCCCCCATGGGGCCGCCCGATTTCATCGCCAAAAGCCCACTGGCCGATGGGCACGGCTGGCTGGATGTCGATGCCAAGACGCTGCGGCACACCCGGTTTGCGAATGTGTTTGGCCTGGGAGACTGTGCCAATCTGCCGACCAGCAAGACCGGGGCGGCCATCCGGAAGCAGGCGCCGGTGGTGGTGGCGAATCTGCGGGCTGCCATGGAGAACACGCCATTGCCGGACCAATACGACGGCTACACGTCGTGTCCAGTGGTCACCGGGATCGGCAAGCTGGTGCTGGCCGAGTTTGACTATCGGAAACAGCCGCAGGAGACCTTTCCTGTGGACCAGTCGCGGGAGCGTTGGAGCATGTGGCTGCTGAAGCGTTACCTGTTGCCGGTTCTCTACTGGCACGGGATGCTGAATGGGCGGCTCTGATCAACTCTCCCCAGACCACTCCTTCCCGCTCCTTGTCTCCTTCCGCACAACGACGACTCCCACCCTCGATATTTTTCCGGTGCTTCCATGACACGCTCTTTGCCTGGTTCGCTTGGTCTGGTGTTGTTGATTTCCTCCTGTGTGCTGGCCCAACCGGGAGGGGGGCCGCGGCGCGGTCCGGGCCGGGGTATGGGGCGCGGCATGATGGGGGGCGGAGGTCCACAGGGGGAGATGCGCAACGACATGCAGGTCTTCCACCACTTGCTGGAACACTACGACGACATCCGCCGTACGGTGAAGAACACCGAAACGGGAGTGGAGACCGTGACCGAGTCGGACAACCCCGAGATCGCGGCGAAGATCCAGGAGCATGTGGTCGCGATGCAGAAGCGGCTGGAGGAAGGCCGTGGTTTGCGGTTCTGGGACCCGTTGTTCCGGGCGTTGTTCCAGAAGTCGGCCGAGATCTCGATGAAAGTCGAGCGGACCGAGAAGGGGGTCAAAGTGACCGAGACCTCGAAAAATCCGCAGGTTGTCCCGCTGATCCAGGCGCATGCGCGGGTGGTGAGTGGCTTCGTCCAGCGGGGATTCGACGAAGCGCATGAATCACACGAAGTCCCCGGAGAACAGACCGCCGAGGGGAAAGCGGCCGACAAGGAAGCCGATCACCACGAACACGGCGCACACCACGAGCATGTGAAGCACGGGGGAGAGTCCGGAAAGCAGGCTGTCCACCCGACCGGCGCCAAGCCCCAGTTGGCTTTTCCGCTCATCAAAAAATTCGGCGGGGTCGTGGTGCGGGAGAAGGCCGCCGAAGCCCCCCGGAAGGGAGCCAGGGTGGTGTTGGATGTGACCACCGCGGCGGAAGCCGATCAGTTGAACAAGGGACTCGAACGGGCTGCCCGGCTGATCAACCTGTATGGTGCAGCCGGCTTGAAGGCCGACGATGTGCAGATCGTCGTCGTGGTGCATGGCGACGCCACCCGCAGCATTCTGGGGGCCGAGGCTTACCACGGGCGATTTGACGTCGAGAGCAATCCCAATCTGCCGTTGATTGCCGAACTGAACAAGGCGGGGGTCGAGGTGTTTGTCTGCGGTCAGGCGCTGGGGAACAAGGGATTTTCGGATGACGAGGTGACGGAGGGAGTCACCATCGCCGTCTCGGCTCTCACGCTGCTGCTCAACCGCCAGGCCGATGGCTATACCGCAATTCCCGTGCACTGAGCCGATTGCCAGCGAGCATGGCTGGCAGTTCTCGCGGCTGGCCAACGCCACCGATGCCGCGTTGCTCAGACGGGATCGGTGGGGGCGTCCTCAAGATCCTGCGAGGAGGTCGACACCCCTTCGATCCTGGACGGCTGAGACGATCCCTTCCACACGGCCAGCAGTCCACAGGTCAGCAGGATGGCGGAGGCGATCAGCCAGGTGGTGGGGAGATGGGTGGTGGGGTCCTGGCCGAGGCCCGCCCCAGCGAGCCGGGTCGAGTAGTACGAGATGAGGGTGGCCGAGGCGTTGTGGAGGGCGTGCAGCAGGGTCCCGGGAAGCACACTGCCGGTCCGTCGCCGGACCCAACCCAGGGCAAACCCCATGGCGGTGGTTGCCACGAGCCGTTCGAGGGCGAGCGGATTGGGCATGATGAGGTGGAAGGCCCCGAAGACCAGCGAGGTGATCCACCAGGCGGTCCTGGTGCGGGACGCGGTCGTCTCTGCCCCCTCCCGGGCTCCCGCCACCCGATCCCGATGTTCGATGGCCGACCAGAGAAAGCCCCGGAAGAAGTATTCCTCGAAGACCGCCGGGACGACGGCAATCAGCGCGACAATCCAGCCGACGGGAATCTGCCGCAGATCTCCCGCATAACTGGTGAGGCGTTCCAGCAGACTCGCGAAGTCGACCCCCCGGAAGCGGGCCACCGCCACAATCAACTCGTGATCGGGAACCCACAGGCTGAGCCCCAGGGCGGCGGCCCCCAGCCAGACAAGGGGCGAGCGGGCGTGATCGGTGAGGGCATACCAGCGGCGGGCATCGACCCGGGCAAACCAGCAGACCAGCGCGGGAATGGCCCCAAACGCCAGCATGGTGATGACACTTCCCAACTGCAGCCGGGGGAGCAATCCCGGGAGGATCTGGCCAATTCCCTGCAGCAGGAAGAACAGGGGGAAGATGACTGCCACGGTGACCACGGCGGCAATCACGCTGGGGGCCGACTGCCGGCCGCTCGACCGCCGCCACAGGTCATGCCAGCCGCTGGAAGAGCTGTACAGCACCGACTCGGCCCCGAAGATGCGCGAGGCCAGCCCAATCGCCGCGGCGGCGTACAGGGCGGTCGAACCGACCACCGCCACCGCGGCCCCAGGGGTCACCTGGTCGGTCAGCAGGTCCCGTCCGAGCAGCACGATGTTGGCCAGGGGCATCACCAGCAGCAGTCCCTCGAGAGCCAGCCCCGGCATCAGTCCCAGCGTTCCCGGGGCGAGTGAGAGCAGCATCAGCGGAATGAGATACGCCTGGGCCTCTTTGAAACTGCGGGCAGTGCAGGTCACGACCAGCAACAGTGCCGCGTAGAACGCGGCGAACAGCAGCAACAGGGCGAAAATCGAACCCAACGTGGCCGCATTGAACCCCGCCGCCCCGAAGACCGCCTTCCCCAGCCCGCTGGCCTGCAGGGTGACTGTCATCATCAACAGGTTGGCGGCCGCGGTCAGCAGGGCCACCACCAGCACGGCGACATACTTGCCGAACAGCAGACTGACGCGGGGGATGGGAGCCGCCATCAGCACTTCCAAAGTCCCCCGTTCCCGTTCCCCGGCGGTCAGGTCGATGGCGGGATAGACCGCACCGGTGACCGTCATGAGGGTGAGGATGAGGGGGATCACCGCCGCCAGCGAAATGCGAGCGCGGGGTGGGGCGATCGAAGAGACCGAGCGGCGCTGCGCCAGAATGGGGGGCGCGCGTTGGGAGACCTGCAGCACCTTCAAACGTTCGTCGAGAAACTTCTCCCCCGCTTTGCGCAGGCCTTCGGTGACCAGGTCGGCCGCCTCGCGGCTGGCAGCCGAGTCGTCGCGGTAGAGCAGTTCGAGGTCGAGTTCGAGATCCTGGCGGGGGTCGAGATTGCCCCGGGGAACCCCCAGCGGGCGGATGACCAGATCGGCCCGCCCTACCTGCAGCGCCTCATCGGGATCGAGGTCGACGTGCCCGGTAAAAACTGCCCCCCGCCCCTCGGAGCGGATTGTTGGGCCCGGTTCGTCGAACGTCAGCCCCCCCTGCCGCAGCATGTGCACCAGGTAGTCCCCTTCCATCGGATTCCGGAAGGCGAGGTTGAACACCGGCTGGTCGACGGCGTTCAACTGCGAGAGGAAGAACTGCTGGAATGCGATCGAGAGCAGCGGATACAGCAGCAGGGGCATGAGGACCAGCGTGAGGATCGTGCGGCGATCCCGCAGAATCTCGCGCAGTTCCTTGAGAGTCAGGCGCCAGAGCCGCCCCAGCCGACCGCTGTTGTCCGCCGCTGCTGTGGCCACCAATCCCCCGGAAAAACGAGACTCTCGATTCTAGTCAGGCTGGCGACCGCCGTCCCACCACATTCACTCCCGAACCAATCAGCAGCGACCGGTCATACACCCAGCGGTAGAGCCGGCCGGTCTTCTCCGGGGGGAGCACCCGCAGGTCGACAAATCCCGCGTCGCGGTACCAGCCCAGGAGTTCGTCGACAGTATGGTGGTGCTGATATTGCGGGGCGTACCAGTCGAACGTGTCGCACAAGCGGTTTTCGTAGACCGGGTGGGCGCTGAAATTCACGAGCTTGTTGAGGGTTTTGTTGACGACCGGAATGCCCCCCAGCGTGGCCCCCCACCGGCACCACGCTTCGAGCCGGTCGTGGGGCATCTGGATGGTGCGGCGGCGGAGCCAGCTGTTGAGCGACTCTTGCCACCCCTGGTTGCGGCGATAGAGCCAGACGGCATACCGCCCGCCGGGCTTCACCAGGCGGGCCACGGCGTCGAACACCGCCCGGGTGTCGACATCGTGGTGCATGACCCCGATCGAGAAGACGAAGTCGAACGACTGCCCGGGGAAGGGGAGCTGCTTGAGGTCGGCCTGAACGAATCGGACGGTGGGAAGGTGGGCGCAGAGTTGGGCCGCCTTGTCGACGGCATGCGAATGGTCGGCCCCCCAGACACGGGCTCCCGCCTCGCCGGCGACTTTGCTGTAGCGTCCACCGCCGCAACCGGCGTCGAGCACGTCGAACCCGGCGAGTTCCGCGAGCGACACGCCGGTTTTCGCCTGGAATGTGGCCCGGTCTTCGTCATCATGGGCGACTTCGTAGCGGTTCCACTGCCGGCCGAAGCTTTCGAGATGCTGCGACGCGACGAACCGGGGCAGGCCATGCACGACCGGCACGCTGCCCCCGCATGCGGCACACGCCGCCAGGTCTTTTCCCAACTCGGGCAGAGGCTTGCGGCAGGTGGGACAGAGCAGCGGGGGAATTGCCGGGGTCATGCTGTCATTCCTCCCGCCAGTTCCAACAGCGACTGTAGCCCACAAACAGCGACGACCACCGGCACACTCCAGCGTTCGAGCCAGGCCAGGGATCGATGCCCGCCGAGCGATGGTCAGTCCCCCGCCGGCGGAGGGGCCGGTGGGGGACAGGGACCACGGCTCTCAGGTCAGCTTGCGGGCGCGGATCCAGTCGGTGTGGAAGTCGCCCTCTTTGTCGAGCCGCTTGTAAGTGTGGGCGCCGAAGTAATCGCGCTGGGCCTGCAGCAGGTTGGCGGGGAGCCGGTCGCGGCGGTAGCCGTCGAAGTACGACAGGGCGGCGGTGAAACCGGGCACAGGCAGCCCCAACTGGACGGCGGTGGCCACCACATGCCGCCAGCCGGGTTCGGCCTGGCGGATGGCGTTGGCGAAGAAGTCATCCAGCAGCAGGTTTTCGAGCTTGGGGTTCTTGTCGAAGGCCTTCTTGATGTCTTCGAGGAACCGCGCCCGGATGATGCAGCCCCCGCGCCACAGCAGCGAGATGTTGCCGTAGTTGAGGTTCCACTGGAATTCCTTCGCGGCCGCTTCCAGCTGCACGAAGCCCTGGGCATAGCTGCAGATCTTCGAGGCGTAAAGCGCCTGCCGGATCGCTTCAATGAACTGGGCCTTGTCTCCCGTGTACTTGGCGGTGGGAGGGGGGAAGACTTTCGAGGCGCGGACGCGGGCGGGCTGCTGGGCCGAGAGACAGCGGGCGAAGACCGACTCGGTGATCAGCGTGGTCGGCACACCCAGGTCGAGGGCGTGCTGGCTCATCCACTTGCCTGTCCCCTTCTGGGCGGCGGTGTCGAGGATGTGGTCGACCAGGTGGGTCTTGGTGTCGGGGTCGATCACCGTGAAGATGTCGCGGGTGATCTCGATGAGGTAGCTCTCGAGTTCCCCTTCATTCCACGTCTTGAAGACCTGGTACAGCTCTTCGTTCGAGAGTCCCAGAGCGTTCTTGAGGATGAAGTAGGCCTCGCAGATGAGCTGCATGTCGCCGTATTCGATGCCGTTGTGCACCATTTTCACATAGTGCCCGGCCCCGGCGGGCCCCACCCATTCGCAGCAGGGGATGTCGTGCTTCGGCCCGACCTTGGCGCTGATCTTCTGCAGGATCTCCTTGACGTGGGGCCACGACGCCTCAGAGCCCCCGGGCATGATGCTGGGTCCCTTGAGGGCCCCCTCTTCACCTCCCGAAACACCGGTGCCGCAGAAGAGCAACCCGGCCTTCTCGACCTCGACCGTGCGGCGGTTGGTGTCGGGGAAGTAGGTGTTTCCCCCGTCGATGAGGATGTCCCCCTTCGAGCAGAGGGGGATCAGTTCGCGGATGAGGTCGTCGACCGCGGGACCCGCCTTGACCATCATGAAGATCTTGCGGGGGGCCTTGAGGCTGTCAACCAGTTCCTTGAGGGAGTGGCAGCCCTTCAGTTTCTTGCCGGGATGCTTGCCGACAAACTCGTCGACCTTCGACACCGTGCGGTTGAAGACCGACACCTGGTAGCCCCGGCTTTCCATGTTGAGAACGAGGTTCTCACCCATCACCGCCAGGCCCACGAGACCGATATCACTTTGAGACATTGACGCCATCACGCTGGAACGAAGACGAAAGAGAGACACGCCGCACGGCACAAGCCGCTTATTGTGATCGAACCCCCCGGAAAAATGAAGTGTGGCCTCGAACCGGGAGTTCCTGCGGGCCCCTGAAACCGGGGGTGGGGCCGGTGTCCGGGAAGCGGTCTCCGCCGGGTGGCGGGGTTCCCAGAGTCACGCTAGGATTTTGCCGGGAAATGTCCCTCGATACCGCCAGTTCGACGGTCTTCGGTTCTGCCTGTCATTGCCTGGATTCCGGTGCTGCACATGCGCTCTGTTCTGCACTCCCTGCTGGGAATTGGATTGTGTCTGGCCACTGTGGGCTGTTCGGATGGTCCGGCGACTCCGCCATCGCAAGGGGGGGCTGGTGCCGGCCAGGGGGCGACTGGGGCGGGGGGCGGAGGCAAAACACTGCGGATCGCCGTGATCCCCAAGGGCACCACCCACGACTTCTGGAAGTCGGTGCATGCCGGGGCGCTCGATGCCGCCCAGGAGACCCCCGGCGTGCAGGTGATCTGGAACGGGCCCGACAACGAGAAAGACAAAGAGCAGCAGATCAAGATTGTCGACACCTTCGTGAACGACAAGGTGGATGGGATCTGCATCGCTCCGATTGACCGGGACGCCCTGATCGAGCCGATCCGCCGCGCGAAGCAGGCGGGCATTCCCGTCGTGGTCTTCGACAGTGGTCTGAGCGACACCTCCGACATTGTCAGCTACGTGGCGACCGACAATTACCAGGGAGGGGTCCTTGCCGCCCGGCACCTCGCGGGGCTGCTGAATGGCGAAGGGGGCGTGGTGCTGTTGCGGTATCTCGAGGGGAGTGAAAGCACGGAACAGCGCGAACAGGGCTTTCTCGAGACTCTCGGCAAGGAGTTCCCCAAGGTGGAGATTCTCTCGGAGAACCAGCACGTCAACTCGGATGCTGCCGAGGCGTTGCAAAAGGGGACATCGATTCTGCAGGACCTGGGCCCCAAGGTGAAGGGGGTCTTCACCGTGTGCGAACCGAACAACAAGGGAATGCTGCAGGCTCTCGAAGATCTGCAGCTGGCGGGGAAGGTGCAGTTCGTGGCGTTCGACTCGGATCCCCTCGTCGTCCGCGGCCTGACCGAAGACAAGGTGCATGGGGTGGTGCTGCAAAATCCCGTCAAGATGGGGTATCTCGCCGTTCAGACCATCGCCAACCACATCGCGGGGAAGCCGGTCGAGAAACGGGTCAGCACCGGCGAGGAGCTGGCGACGAAAGCGAACATGAGCAGCCCCGAGATGCAGGCGCTGCTGAACCCCAAGCAGGCGAACTGACGGAAACCCCGGTCCAAGACGACCTCCAGTATCGATGCCGGTGGCGAAGTCATCCCCCGGACGGAACTCTCAGCCTGCGTCCCTTCCTGGTGAGGCTTCATGTTTTTCAGCTCGGCCGAACCGACGCCCTACGATCTGCGGTTCTCCCTGTTCGGGATTCCGGTACGGGTCCACCCCTTTTTCTGGCTGTTCTCGGCGATGATGGGGTGGGTCGGGGGCGACCTGGGATCGACGGCGGTCTGGGTGGCCTGTGTGTTCTTCTCGATTCTGGTGCATGAATTCGGGCACGCCTTGGTCCTGCAGGCCCAGGGGATGTCTCCCGAAGTGGTGCTGCACGCCTTTGGCGGTTATGCCAGCCCCCAATACCACCGGCGGACCTCGACCTGGCAACGGGTTGGCATGTTGTTCGCGGGGCCTGCGGCGGGTTTTTTGCTGTACGCGCTCGTGCGTCTGCTGTTGTCTGTGCCGGGATTTCAGGAGTGGATCAGTCCTTTCGAGTTCGACACCCAGGGCAAGTACCGCCTCCGCCAGGCACTGAGCAACCTCCTGTTTATCAACCTCTGGTGGGGCCTGATGAACCTGCTGCCGGTCTATCCGCTCGATGGCGGGCAGATGACCCGGGAGCTGCTGCGGGCCAGGTCCCCTTGGCACGGCGTGGAAGTCTCGCTGATGATCTCGCTGGTTGTCGCCGGATTGGTCGCCTCCTGGTTCCTGTTCTTTTCTCCCAACCATCAGCCCTACGCTGGAATTCTCTTCGCCTCAATGGCCTTCGAAAGTTTGCAGGCCCTACAATCCCGCCGCTATTAGCGGCCCGGCAATCCACCGGCCGGACGCCGCTGTGTTCTTCCGCCGAGGTTGCCGCATGAGTCGCTCTCCCCTCTCCCTGCTCCTGATCGCAGCCAGTTTGGGCGGTCTGTTTTTTCCCAGCGCCGCGGTGAGGGCGGGGAAACCCGAGCTGCTGGCGGAAATCACAGCGCTCGAAGAAACCGCCTGGCAGGACGCGCTGCGCATCTGGGACTGGGCCGAGCCGGGCTACCAGGAACAGAAATCGTCCACCCTGCTGGCCGAGCGGCTGGAACAGTCGGGCTTCAAGGTGACAAGGGGTGTGGCGGAGATCCCCACGGCATTCGTCGCCGAGTTCGGCTCGGGCCAGCCCGTGCTGGGTCTGCTGGCCGAGTTTGACGCGCTGCCTGGACTCTCGCAGGAAGCGGTTCCCGAACGCCGCCCGCGTCAGCCAGGGGGACTGGGACATGCCTGCGGACACCATCTGTTTGGAGTTGCCGCAGTCACCGCCGCCCGGGCCATTGCCCAGCGGATGCGGGCTGGGGAAATCACGGGCACCGTCCGTCTCTATGGCTGCCCGGCCGAGGAAGGAGGCGGAGCCAAGGTCTTTCTGGCGCGGGCCGGTCTGTTCCGCGACTGTGCGGCGGTCCTGCACTGGCATCCCGGGTCCCGGAACGCCGCGGGGGATGCCTCGTGCCTCGCCCGGATCTCGGCCAAGTTCCGCTTTCATGGCAAGGCGGCCCATGCCGCCGGGGCGCCGCATGAAGGACGCTCCGCTCTCGACGCGGTCGAGTTGATGAACCATGCCGCTCAACTTCTGCGGGAACACACTCCCGATGGCACCCGCATCCATCATGTGATCACCGCCGGGGGGGATGCCCCCAACGTCGTTCCTGAGTTCGCCGAGGTGTACTACTACGTGCGGCACCCCGACTCGCGCGTCGCGGCGAACGTCTTCAAACGGCTGGAGCTGTGTGCCCAGGCCGGGGCCCTCGCGACCGAGACGCGGCTCGAAACCGAGCACCATGGCGGAACGCTCGAAATCCTGCCGAACAAGGTGCTGGCCGACGTGGCGATGGCCAACCTCAAGGCCCTGAACACGCTGGAATACAACCCCGAAGAGACCGCGTTCGCCCTGCGGCTGCGGGAGACATTGGGGACACCCGTGCCTCTGGAATCGATCCGCCAGGTCATCGACCAGACCGGCACCACGGTGAAGGGGTCGACCGACGTGGGAGATGTGAGTTGGGTCGTCCCCACGACCGGGTTCAATGCCGCCTGTTGGGTCCCAGGGACCGCCAGCCATTCGTGGCAGGCGGTGGCGGCCGGGGGAACGACGATTGGCCGGCAGGGAATGCTGCTGGCCTCGCGGGTGCTGGCCGCCTCGGCGTGGGATCTGTATCACCAACCGGCGACGCTGACCGCCGCCCGGGACGAGCTGCAACGCCGACTTGGTGATCGGCGGTACGAACCGTTGATGCCCGTCGACCTCAAACCCCGGCTCGACTACCGCAAGTCAAGGTCTGAGTAAGCATTCGCCGATCGGTCGTCGCACGGCCGCAATCCGCCAATCATTCGGCGGCAGATTCCCTGCCCGGTGGCGAGAGCTCGAGGCAGACCAGTTCTTCGCCGTTGCGCACGTACAAACGGCCATGGGCAACCACCGGGTGATTCCAGGTCTTGGCCGCCAGGGGGGAAATTCGCCCCAGCTCCTCCAGCCGCTCGGGGTTGGCCCGCAGCAGCACCACCTCCCCCGTCTCGGCCTGCACGATCAGCAACTTCTGGCGGGCGAGCAACAGCACCTGGCCTGAGCCGTACCGGCCCTGCCGCCACATCCGCCGGCCGTCCGACAGCCGCACGCAGGTGAAGATGTTCTGGTCGAAGCCATAGGCGTATTCCCCCTCGACCACGCTGTCGTTGTGGTAGGGACGCAGCGTCTTCTGGAACCAGCGTTCCTCGACCGACCAGCCGTCGGTCCCCGGCCGAACCTCCAGGCACTTCCACCCCATCTCGCCCCCCACGCCGGTGCTGATCCAGACGAGGTCCCCCTGCACGATCGGCTGGACATCGCGGTTGATCCCCTCGATGTTCCAATCGAACGACCACAGTCGCTGCCCCTGCGCGGGATCGACCGACTCCAGCCCCTGCCCTCCCAGCAGCAGCAACTGCCGCTGGCCGGCGAGCGTGGCCACCTGCACCGACGAATAGCTCTGCGTGGCATCACCCGACGCCCACCGCAGTTCGCCAGTCTCGCGATCGAACGCCGCGGTCCCCCGCTGTTGGGGAGCGCCGAGGAAGACCACCACGAGGTCGTCCACCACCAGCGGCGAGCCGGCGTAACCCCAGGTGGGGACTTCCCCCTGGTGCGTATTGAGATCGACCGACCAGACCACCTGCCCCGTACGGGCCTCGCAGCAGGTCAGCCAGCCGGTCGCCCCCTGCACATACAGCCGCCCCGCGTCGAACGTCGGCGTGGCCCGTGGTCCGGGGCCGGAGATCGCCTCGTAAAACCGTGTGGGCGTCCCCCTTCTCCAGATCTCGTCCCCGGTCTGCGCGTCGAGGCACGACACCAGTTCGTCCTCTCCCCGCTGTTCCTGGGTGAACAGCAATCCGCCAACGACCGTGCACGAACCCCAACCCGGCCCGACCTTGCGGCGCCAGACTTCGCGGGGAGGCTGGGCCTGCCAGTCGGTCGCGATCTCGTCGGTCTCGTTTCGTCCATCGCGATTTGCACCGCGAAAGCCGGGCCAATCGCCCGGTTGAACCACCACCGGCCCACCGGCCGCCGCAGGCTCATCCGCCGGGGCGGGACGCGTGCGGGACTCTTCCTGCAGCAGGCGTTCCTCGGCGGTGGGGACGAACCGCCAACCGAGCCGCGGATTGATCTGCCCGTCCGTCCCCTCCACGCGTACGAGGGTCAGCAAGGCCCACGCGGCGGCAATCGCCCCGGTCACCCACCACCGGCGGGTCCCCTCCAGCCGTCGTCCCACCCCCAGCAGGGCCAGCAGCCAGACGAGCGAGACAAAGGGCAAGCCCAGCACCATCAGGAACGAGCCATCCAGACCGGTAAACAGCGTTCGCCAGACCAGCACTCCACCCACGAGGTAGACGAGGGGATTCCACCAGCGGTCGGCACCCCGGGCCCGGCTGAAGCCGATCCACCACACCAACAGCAGCACCGCCCCCACGGGAGCCCCGGCCACCAGCGAGACAAACCCCTCGACCGTCCGCAGCCGCCAGCGGGGAATCACCTGCGTGAGGACCAGGGTCAGCCCCAGGATCACCCAGGCGGGCCACGTCCGCAGGACTCCCTCCCGAGAGGCACCCGGACCGGCCTGGCCCACTGGCGATGATTCCTCCACCACGGGGACTTCCTGACTTGCCATGCTGCGCGAACTCTTCCCAAATGGTCATTCGGCTTGAGGAGGCCATGTTCCACCGTCGCCCCCGCGGGGTCCGCTGCCCCACTCCGTCAAAATCATAGCCAGCAAACTGCAAAATGCCGTGCTTCGAGCGTTTCAGCGGCGATGCACCAGCCAACCAGGCTGCTGGATGCGAATGGCAAACAGGGTTTTCCCGGCGGTGATGTAGAGCGTTCGCAGGTCATCCCCCCCAAACGTGAGGTTGGTGATCACATCTTCGGGAACGGGGATTCGACCACGCAGTTCACCCCGGGGCGAGACGACGTAGACCCCGGGGGGGACCTCGGTGGTTTCGTGGGGACCGCGGGGCCGGGCGATGCCGGCGGCAATCACCAGATCGCCCGACTGCAGCACCGCCATGCCGTCGCCCCCGCGCCCCGGAGCGAAGTCAAACACCACGCGGGGATGCGAGGCGTCGCCATTCTCGGCCAGGTCAAACGCCCAGATCTTCCGGTTGCCGCCGACGACCGGGCAACTGTCGACCACGTACAGCGTCCCCTCATCGGGAGAGAGGGCGATGCCGTTCGGCCGCTGGATCTGCGGCTGCGTCAGAATCACCCGCACCTCGCCATTCGGCGAGACACAGTAGACCGATTCGTGCGAAAGCTGCATGGTCGAGCGGTCGCCATAGCACGGATCGGTGAAAAAGATCTGGCCATTCGAACGGGCCGCGACATCATTGGGGGAGTTGTACGGCTTTCCCTCGAACCGCTCGGTCACCACTTGTACTTCGCCCGTCGCCAGGTCGGTCCGCACCAGTCGCCGGCGACCGCCGGGACCGAATTCGTTTCCCTCGCACGACAACAGCCGTTGCTGGTGATCGAACAGATTGCCGTTGGTCCGGCCGCTGTCGCCGCGAAAGACCGTCGTCTCGCGCATCCAGGGATTGAAGCAGAGGATGCGGTTGTTCCAGATGTCCGAGAAGAAGACCCGGCCATCGGCATGCACGGCCGGACCTTCGAGAAACGCCACCGCCGCGGGGGTTTCGAGCACGGTCTGGGGGGCGACCAAATCGGTCGGCAACGGGGTGGCGTGCAGGTCGGGCATGAGAGCGGCTCGTGAGATGAACACCCACAGGGGGCGAAGAGCGGGATCGAAGTCGGGACGGAGAACGACTCAGGCGAGGGAGACCGGTTCGATGGTCTGCCAGGCCGCCGTCTCGCTGCTGCGCAGCGCGGCCAGATTGCAGCGCAGGGTCTGCCACCCTTCGGCCAGCGAACAGGCGGGGGTCTGCCGCTGTTCGACCGCATCGAGAAACTGATGTGCCTGGCGCAGGTAGACATCGTCGCGTTCGCGGGGACCGAATTCGCGGCTGGTCCACTCGGCACCGGGCTGGGTCATGGTCATGAGCCGCTGGCGATGGATCTCGCACCGCACGGTTCCCCGCTCGCAGACCACCTGGATGACGATCTCGTTCGGAGCCTGATACTGGTTGATCGAGTAGCTGCCGAGGATTGTGGGCTGCGTGGTGCCGGGGGACTGGTGCCGCGCGAGCAAATGCACCGTGTCTTCGACCTCGACACCCGGCAGCGACTGATGAGCGGCGTCGCACACCAGACGGCGGATGGGACCGACCAGCCATTCCCCGAGGTTGAGCAGATGGGTGATGGCATCCTGAATGGCTCCGCCGCCGGTCTCATGGCGGGCGTAGTAGATGTCGCGGTAGGCGGGACGATAGGTGGGAAAGTGCTGTCCCCCCACCACGGTCACCTGCAGCGGATTCCCAAACTCGCCCGACTGCAGCAGTTCGCGGGCCGCCTGCAGCTCGGGAAACGCCCGATAGACATAGGCCACCCCCAGCGTCACAGGGCGCTGTTGCCATTCGACCGACAACTCGCGGAGCCCGGCCTCGTTGGTTCCCAATGGTTTTTCAATCAGCACATGCACGCCCGCCGCCACCAGCGAGCGGGTCATGGGGATGTGGAACGGTGCGGGGGTACAGACCACCGCCACCTCGGGAGGAGTCTGCAGCGCCGCCTCGAGCGAGGGAAAATGCGGCACCACATAGCGGGCGGCGACGGTCTCGCGCAGCGTGGGGTTGATCTCGGCAATCGAGACCCGGGCCCGGCCCGTGTTCTGAAAGCAGCGGGTGTGCCGTTCGCCAATCGAACCTACACCAATCACCAACACCGAATGTTGCATGGCCACGAAGAGCAGGGAGGAGAAATCAATCCGCGGGGGGACGGGGACGGGGAGGGAGCCATCGCCAGGCGAGGACCAGGCCCAGCCCCATGATGGCGCTGCAGAGGAGGAAACTGGCGCGATACCCCTCGGCCGGAGTGGAACGTTTTCCAACCACGTCGGAAACCGCACCAAACACCAGCCCCAGGGGGGCGGCGGGGACCATCAGCAGGTTGGCGACCGCCATGTTGCGGCGCAGATCGCGGGGACGGGAGGCGGCCAGCAGGTAGTTGGGGGCGTACACTCCCACCAGTTCCCCCGCGCCGTAGATGGGGAAGGTCGCGAGATAGGCGAGACCGGTGGCGAACGCCGCGTAGGTGGGGGCCAGCAGATACACGAAGCCGGTGGCCAGCAGTCCCGCCCGGGGACTGGTCTGCGCCACCAACAGTCCCAGCAGCAGGCCCGCCAGGGCCTTGGTGCCAAACCGGATGGCGGTCTGGTACATCACGTACTCGGTCGGCTCACTGGTCATCGCCTGACTGGTATTGAGCGTGAGATTGGCGACGATCGTATTCCCGGCATACAGCAGAATCGTCACCAGCGAAATCTGCAGCAGCAGGGGATTGGTCCAGAACTCGGTCAATCCCGAGAGGGGCAGGGGACGTTCCACTTCGCGGGGAACAGGCACCACAAACTGGCTCGCGAAGCAGGCCGCCAAGAGCATCGGAATCATGGCGGCGGCAAACACCACCGCGTAATTGCCAGGAAACGCCAGGGGGACGACGAGATCCCGGCCCAGAACGGTTCCGGTCAACAGCGCCTGCGACCCCAGCGAACCCGCGGCGGCCAGCAGCGGGCCGCCGCCATACGCCAGCGCCAGGGTTCCCCCCCGTCGCGACTCGGCCACACCCCGCGCCATCGCCTCCCAGACCAGCGTAATCGCCAGTGGAATGCTGATTCCCGTCACCACCCCCTGGGTCACCACCGCCAGGCTCACCAGGCGGGGCGACAACCCCAGCCAGACCGACAGGGCCACTCCGCCCGCCCCGAGGGCCGCCAGCAGGTAACAGCCCACCAGCAGCGGCTTAAGCCTCCGCACCGAAGGGAACAGCGCGGCGATCAAGACCGGCACAAACGCGAGGGCGTAGTAGACGGTCTCGGGACTGTTCGCGAAGAAGTTGGATGACTCCATCTTCGCGAGCATGGCCGCATGGGTCGCCCCCACATACAGCACCGGGGCGGCCAGGTACTGCATTCCCACGCAGCCGGCGAAGAGCAGCAGGTTGCGGGTCTGGGCTGCGGCCGGCAGCGGATGGCTGGCCGCGTTGACGTCGGGTTGGCTGCTCATGCGGTTGTCTCCACCAGGCCCGGAACTGCGTCTCCACCACCCGCCGCGCGGCGGTTACTTTTTGCCGGATTTGGCGGGGGCTTCCGCTTCGAGCGATTTCCCCGCCTCCTGCAGCGCGGCCCGCTGTGCCGCACTGACTTCCGGATACTTCAGGTTCAGCGACTGGATCGTATTCACCAAAATGCGCGACACCACCGCCCGGGTCACCCACTTGTAGTCGGCGGGCACCACGTACCAGGGGGCTTCCTCGGTGCTGGTCGCCTCGAGGCAGTCTTCGTATGCCTTCTGGTATTCGTCCCAGTGCCTGCGCTCTTCGACATCCCCCAGACTGAATTTCCAGTTCTTCTCGGGCTCCTGAATCCGCTCGAGAAACCGCTGCCGCTGCTCTTCCTTCGAGACGTTCAGAAAGAACTTCACGATCGCGGTGCCATTGCGGCTGAGGTATCGCTCGAAATCACGGATCTCGCCATACCGCTGCTGCCACAGTTTCGGGCCGGCCTCGGTATTGGGAATGCGCTGCCGGACGATCAGTTCGGGATGGACCCGCACCACCAGCACCTCTTCGTAGTACGAGCGGTTGAAGATGCCGATGCGGCCCCGCTCGGGCAGGGCCTTATGACACCGCCAGAGATAGTCGTGATCGATTTCCTCGGCCGAGGGAGCCTTGAACGAGGTCACCTGGACCCCCTGCGGATTCACCCCCGACATCACGTGCTTGATGGTGCCATCTTTCCCCGCCGCATCGAGCGCCTGGAAGATCACCAGCAGCGACCAGCTGTCGGAGGCGTACAGCAGATCCTGTGCCGCCGACAAGGTGGCGATGTCGGCTCCCAGGATCTCCTCGGCATACGCTTTTTTTTCCGACTTGGGCTGATCCTCGTCGCCATGCCAACCCGGGTCATGATCCGAAAGCTTGAGCTTCTTGCCCGGCTTGACCAGAAACTGTTCGAGCAGCGAGTCGAGCACCACCATCGGTCACCACCAGGCTTGTTGGGTCAGAGACGAATCGGAGAAGGCACCAGCGCACTGGTTCCGCGCGAGGCCTCGGGGGCCCTACCCCTGGACCACGGTGTTGCTCAGCGAGCCAATGCCCGTGACATCCATGGTCACCAGATCGCCGGCCGCCAGCGTGAATTCATTCGGCGGCACAACGCCTGTCCCCGTCAGCAAAATCACCCCGTCGGGGAAACTCTGGTCGCGGAACAGCCAGTCGATCAGCTCTTCGAACGACCGCTTCATCTGGTCGAGATTCGATTCTCCCTGAAACACTTCGACCCCCCGCCGGCGAATCGACATCTGGATCTTCGTCTTCGCCCGATCCAGCGGCCCTTCGGGCAGCAGCACACAGGGTCCCAGAGCGCAGCACTCGTTGTAGACCTTGGCCTGCGGCAGGTAGAGGGGATTCTCTCCCTCGATATCGCGGGCGCTCATGTCGTTGCCGATCGTCAGCCCCACCAGTTTCCCCTGGGGAGAGATCACCAGGGCGAACTCGGGCTCGGGGACCGACCACTTCGTGTCTTGGCGGATTCTCACCGGGCCCCCCGGTCCAGAGACCCGCCGGGCCGTTCCCTTGAAGAAAATCTCGGGGCGCGGAGCGGTGTAGACCCGGTCGTAATGCGAAGCCCCCGTCTCCGACTCTTCCATCCGGGCGACCTGACTGCGCTTGTAGGTCACGCCGGCCGCCCAGACTTCCTGGTGATCGATGGGAGCCTGCAGATCGACTTCGGCCAGTGAGATCAGCCGCGATTCGGAGAGGTGTTTCTGGACCAGCGCCCGCGGATCAGCGCAATACAACACATCCGCCAGAGACCGGCAGCCCCCGGGAAAAGGCATCACCCGGATCCCCTCCGGAACCAGCACTCCCAGGCCACTTTCTCCCGATGGCAAGACAATCTTTCCCAATCGCATCGCGCGGTCCTCGTCGGTTTCCAACAGGTGGTTTCGACTGGCCAGAATGACGCGTCAACGGGTCGCACGCAAGGCAGTCAGGGTGCGGGCCATATCCTCGGGCAACGGGGCCTCGAACGTCATTGGCTCCTGGGAGACGGGGTGCCGCAATGAGAGCCGCTGGGCATGCAGCGCCTGCCGGCAGATCAGCACATCGGGGTCGGCCGGCACGGGCTCGCTCCCGGCCTCCTCCTCTTCCCCCGCGGACGATTTCGCCGGACGGGGAACCGGGGGGAGCTTGTCGCGCCGCACTCCCAACTGAGACAGCCGCAACTCGGACCGTCCGCCATACATCCGATCGGCCACAATCGGGTGCCCCAGGTGCTGCAGGTGAACCCGCAGCTGATGGGTCCGCCCGGTCTTGGGATTCAGCCGCACCCAGGTGAAGTCGTAGAACCGCTCCAACACTTCGTAAAAGGTCGTGGCCACCCGCGTGTTTTCGCCGGGGGGACAGACCATCATCTTTTCACGCTCGCGGGGATTCACCCGCAGGTGGGTTTCGATCCAGTCGCCATCCCGGTTGAAGACCCCCCAGGCGAGAGCCACGTACTGCTTCTGCACCTCGCGGCGTTCGAACTGCTCGGCCAGCCGGTGATGCACCTGATTGTCCTTGGCCACGACGATCACGCCGGTGGTGTCGCGGTCGAGACGGTGCACAATCCCGGGGCGGTCTTCCCCGGCCATGTCGCTGAGCTGGTCGAAATGAAACTGCAGGGCGGCCGCGAGCGTTCCCGTGGGATTCCCCCGGCCCGGATGGGTGATCATCCCGGCGGGCTTGTTGATGACCACCAGGTGCTGGTCTTCGTACAAGACGTCGAGCGGATGCTCTTCGGGGACGATCGACCGATCGGGGAGCGCGGGGAGCCGCACGGAGACCAGATCATTGACCCGCAGCCGTCGGCTGGCCTTGACAGCCAGCCCATTGACCAGCACCCCCTGCTGTTCGATCGCCTTCTGGAACAGGGCCCGGCTGTAATTGGGCCACAGGCGCGACAGGAAATGATCGACTCGCCACCCGTGGGCACGTGCTTCCACGGTGACCAGGGTGGGTTGCGTCGACAGTTCGTCGGTCATGCCAGCGGCAGGGGTCGCGAAGACCGGCGGGATCCAGGCCGGATGCTCAGGGGGTCTTGTCCGCGGCGGGCTCGGCGGCCGGTTCCCCAGCCGCCTTCTCCGTCGGCTCCGCCGGGGTTTCCGGAGCGGGCTCGGCCGGAGTCTCGGGAGCCGGCTGCGCTGGGGTTTCGGTCGCGGGCTCGGCGGGGGTCTCCTGCCCGGGAGTGTCGCCCTCTTGCGGAACACTCAAGCCGTCGGTCTCGTCGGAGGCGGGCTCTTCGGAGGCGGGCTCTTGCGGTTCGGCTCCGGACTTGTCGCGGACCTGCTCGGCCAGATCGCGGAGGGCATCGAGCCCCAGATCGCTGCCCGTGGCTCCGGTGTCGCGCGGTTGCTGATCCTTGGGCTTGGGACGGTCAAACTTGGCGAACCACTGGTAAAACTCGGCACTGCCGCCCGCCGCCAATTCGCGCAGACGCTGCTCGGCCTTGGCTTTGAAGAAGGAATCGGGGAACCGCTCGATCAGCCGCTGATAGGCCTTCTTCGCCTCCTCGGTGCTCCCTTCCGAGAGACTTTCCTCGGCCCGGGCCAGGCCGAACAGGGCCCGTTCCCGAACCATCCGGGGGGCACTCCCCTGTTCCGACAAGACTTCGAAATTCTTGCGGGCCTGGTCCAATTCTTTGCGACCCGCCTCGACATCCAGGAACATCGACTGGATGCCGTTGGTCAGCCGCTGTTCCCCCTCCACCAGACGCGCCCAGGAGGCGGCCGCGGAATCGGGATTCTTCTTCCAGACATCTTCGAGATCATCGGGGCTCGACGCTCCCGACAACTGCGACCAGGCGACCTGATCGCGGGCCTTCAGATTGCGCTGCCACAAGATCCAGCCCACCAACAGGGCGGTCGCCACGCAGATTCCAATCGAGATGCGGTTGCCGTGCTTCTCAAGAAATCGATTCAGTTTCTGCAGCAACAGGGCGAGATCGTTCTGCTGCAGTTCGTGGCGCTGCTGGTTGTCCATGACACTCGAAACCGGGGGAACTCACGGGTACAACGGGACTCAAGGTGGCAACCCCCTGCGGCCCGGCACTTTGCAGAACCTTGACCGCAGCCTCGGGGAGGCCCGGCAGCGACTGGACGTATATCCACAACGTCCGGCACTGCACAAGCCGTAAGTCTAGTCCATTTGACAAAGACCTGCCAAGACCCGTTCCCTGCCTCGGGCCGGCTGTGGAGTTCCACCACGAGGGCGAATCGGGTTCTTTTCCCTTGACCGCCATTCCTCCCGAACGCCGTCTCACGGACTCCGCCGTTTCGAGGCAAGGGTTTGATGGCCATCGCGTACCTCTCCCCTCCGAGGCATTCGTGGTGATGTTGTCGGTGAACTCTGGAGCCACGGCACACGCCCACAACCAAGAGGGGATCCAGGGCCCGGGCGGAGCGGCATTTGAAGCTGACAACGCGGGGCCTGTCGGGCGCCGGATCTGCGAACACCGACGGGCCGAGCCAGGAACCGTTCGAAAGCCGGGACCCGCAGAACGCCAACCCCCCCACCAAGGCTCGTGGACGCCAGGGGTTCGCCCCCCCTGGTCCCCCGCGGACAGTCCCCCCAACCCAGGGGCCGGGGCGCACAGCCAGCACCTTGCGAACCCCTCAACCTCACGGTAGGTTTCCTTTGTCGACGGCCCCTTTCGTTCGCGCCCCCCGAATCCTGCGCGCCGCCGTCCACCTCATTTCGGGAGCCTCCCGAGCCAGTCTGTCTCCCTGTTCCGGGCGGGGAACCCGGAGAAGTCTTCATGTCGCAGATCGCTTATCGCCCCGACGTCGACGGCCTGCGGGCGGTTTCGGTCGTGGCTGTGCTGTTGTTTCACGCACGGCTGGCCTGCCCCGGTGGTTTCGTCGGGGTGGATGTCTTCTTCGTGATCTCGGGATTCCTCATCACCAGCCTGATCCTGCGGGACCTCGAAACCGGGCGGTTCCAGTTGCTCGATTTCTGGTCCCGCCGCGTCCGACGGATCCTCCCCGCCCTCACGGTGTGCCTGCTCTTCACACTGGTGGCCGGGTGCCTGTTGATGCTTCCCGACGATCTGCTCGAACTGGCACGGTCCGGCGTCGCCCAGTCTTTGTTCGCCGCCAACTTCCACTTCTGGGCCACCCTCGACTATTTCGCGGGACGGGGTGAACGGGCACCGCTGCTGCACACCTGGTCGCTCGCGGTCGAGGAACAGTTCTACTTCGTCTTCCCCTTCGTGGCCTACTGGCTGGCGCGGCGTGACCGGAAGCGGTTCACCCAATTGCTGTGGCTGGTTGCGGCGGTCTCGTTCGTCCTGAGCATCATCGCCACCCACTGGAAGCCCTCCTTCGCGTTCTACATGCTGCCGACGCGCGCCTGGGAACTGTTGTGCGGCTCGTTGATTGCCTGCCACGCTTCTCGCCCCGGCCCCGACCCGCGCCGTGCCGAGTGGTTGTCGTGGCTGGGCCTGGGGGCGATTCTCTCGAGCATCTTTCTCTACGACTCGACGATTGAATTTCCCGGGCTCGCGGCGGTTCCCCCCTGCCTCGGGGCGACCCTGGTCATCTGGTCGAACACCTCGCACCGCACCACGGTGGGGCAAATCCTGGCCTGGCGCCCCGTCGTGTTCATCGGTCTGATCTCTTACTCCCTCTATCTGTGGCACTGGCCAATCTTTGCCTTCCTCAATTACGCCCTCCGCGAGCAGGCGACGGTGGCCATTCGGGCCGGGGCGGCGATCGCAGGAGTCGTGCTCGGAGGCCTGTCGTGGTGGCTTGTCGAACAGCCGTTCCGCAAACCTCGCCCAGGCCAGACCGCCGGCCGGGTCATCGCCTGGGGATTGCTCGCCTCGGCCGTCCCCCTGGCACTGTGGGCCGGGATTGCGGCGACCGGGGGCTGGCAGGGGCGCTTCAGTCCCCAATTCCGCGACTACCTCGCGACGCGCCGGATGTCGACCACCCACCGCTCTCTCTCTCTGAAAACCATCGAAAAGGGAGACCTCCACCCCCTGGGTGAGCCGGGTGCACGCCCCTGCTTCATCGTCTGGGGAGACAGTCATGCGATGGCTCTGGGGGCTGGTTTCGACCAGTTGTCACGCGAGCTGGCTGTGCCGGGGCAGCTCATTGTGGAGCAGGGAACCCCGCCGTTGCTCGGCTCGAACCGCCGCCATCCGGATGGAGAAGCCGGTGTGAACGAGGCCATCGTGACCCGGATCGCGGCCTCGGGGGTGAAGCAGGTGATTCTCTGCGCCCGCTGGTCGTACTACGCGCTCGGGGGACTCGATGGCGGTGTCGACTCTCTGGTGTTCGATTCCGAGTCACGCGGCTTTTCCCGCAACGAGGGAAAACAGGCGTTCGCCCGGGGCCTGCGCCGGACCGTGACCGCCCTCCGCGAGCAGGGAATTGAGGTCTGGGTGCTGCGTCAGGTCCCCGAGCCCGAGACGAATGCCGCCTGGAGTCTGGCGGTGGGCCAGGTGCTGGGAATGAAGCCGACGCGGGGAGTGACCAAGGCGGGCTTCGATGCGCGGAATGCGTTCGTCGATCAGGCGGTGCGTGAGGCGGGCATCGACGCCGATCACTACATCGACTTTGGCGGGGCGTTCTTCGACGAGGAAGGGCACATCCGCGACCACGACCCCGACGGCATCTATTACCTGGATGACAACCACCTCAGCCGGTACGGGGTCTCGCTGCTGCTCGGGCCGCAACTGCGGGACTTGCTGCGCGGCATCGGCGACTCGTGTGCCGCAACTCGATAGGGTGTGGGGCGGCCCCACACCGGCCAGTCGTCCCCGCGCCCCGCGACGCACTTGCCTCGCCCGGGGCGGGCGGGTACACCCAAAGAGCGCCCCATGCGGGGCCGGTTCCGGCTCTCCGGTCTGTTGTGCTGTCTGGATGGTGTCATGTCTGCTGAGACTCCCGCCGCGTCGACTCCTCCCCGGCCCCGCCGGCCTGTTCGTCGCGGCTCTCCCATCCGCCGGCTGCTGTCGGTCTTGATCGGCATTCCGGTCATTACGGGCGGTTTGTTGCTGGGCTGGCTGTGGTGGGCGGAACGTCCTTTGAAGGCGGTTGAACGGTCGCTGACCCAGGGAGATTTCCGCACGGCTCTCGAACGGGTCGACACCTACCTCAAAGGCGACCCCGCCAGCAGCCGGGCCCTCGACCTGAAAGCCCAGTCACTGGTGGGCCTGCGGCGGTTCCCCGATGCCCTCGCGATTTACGAGCGAATCGGCAGCGATACCGTGAATGGCCAGCGGGCGTGGGGCGAGGCCCTGCTGCGGATGCAGCGCTGGACCGACGCCCTCCCCTTGCTGCGGCAAGTCCACCAGAAACAGCCCGACAACGCCGATGTCACCCACGAACTGGCCGCCTGTGCCATGCAGGCGGGCGAATTCGAAGAGGCGGTGCGACTGGCCGAAACACTGAGCCAGTTGCCCGGTCAGCGCGAGCGGGGGCTGCTGCTGCTGGGAGTGCTGCACAGCAACCACGGCAATTACCGCCTGGCCTCCGAGGCGTTTGGCCAACTGCTGGAATCGAACCCCGATGGGGCCGGTCTGCAGATTCTTCCGGAAGAGTTGTTCCAGGGGATGGGCCAGGCCTGCCTGAACGACGGCAAACCCGAAGAGGCCATTCGGCACCTCACCCGGGCCATCGAGCTGCGTCCCACCGCCGAACGGTATGCCTTTCTCGGGGAAGCGTGGGAATTGCAGGGAGACCTGGCCCAGGCGGGTGAAGCGTGGAAGCAGGGAATTGCCCGTGATCCCGACCTCGCCCGGGCCCGCGAGGGCCTGGCCCGCGTGGCGCTCGACGAACGGCAGCCCGGCCAGGCGATTGAATGGCTGCAGCCGTTGTCGGTTCCCACCAAGCTCACCAGCTCAATCGCCCACACCCTCAAGCGGGCCAACTCGCTGCTGGGAGACAAGGGGGCCGCCGACCGCTGGGATGCCGAAGAGACCCGGCTGCGCGAGGCCGAAGAACGCAAACGGGCCCTCGATGACGTGGTCAAGCAGGCACCCCAGTCGTTTTGGGCCCTCGCGCTGCGGGCCCACAAGTTCGCCTCGGAAGGAAACCGGCAGCAGGCGGCCACCCTGCTGCGGACCGTCGACGGACTCAGGACCCAGAAGCCGGACGGATACAAAGACCCCCAGGGGTTCCTCCAGCAATTGATCGACGCCGTCCAGACCGGCAGCCCCCTCCCCTCCCTCGACCTCGTGCCCCTCGAACGCAAGTAGTCGTACACCCGTCGGGACCACCCGCCCCGCCGCCATCGGGCTGGCCTTGTCCAGCGGCGGCACACACCACGATGGCGGGTGCCCCCCCCAGGACCGCGCCCCACCGCGTCTCTCGGTGCCTCTCCAGAACGGGCTGCCCGTCCCCCCAAGCACTCCCCCCCCGTCCCCACCGACCGCCCGTCGGGGCGACCCAGATTCCCCAGCTTCAACCTCTGTGGGGGATGCCCCCTGTGGTTCGTGCGACGTGGGCCGCCGGGCTTCCCCGTTACCGGTCGGGGGATGAATCCAAGTCATCTTGCCACATGCGTCGGGTGCATGGTACATCGTCGCCGCCGTGGGAAGGGGTGTTTCTCCTCTCCTCCCGGCGTGTGCCTGCGGAGCGTTGGGCCCCAGACAGGCTGTCCGTCCACCCGATCGCCTTTTCCCTGGCTCCTCATGGCTCGCGCAGGCATGTTGTTGTTGGCTGGTGTGCTGATGACGGGGCTGGCGGGGTGCCAGCAAGGGTCTCCCGCGAAACAATCGGCAACACGTTACCAGCGCGTGCCTCCCAGCAAACGCTATGCGTTCGTCGATGTGAAGCGCTACCAGCCCGACCAGTTGACGCAGGTTCCCAAAGGGGCCCGCTGCACGGTCGAAACCAGGGACATCAACCGTTCGGTGACCGGGTGGGTGCAGAGTGCCGGCCCCGAGGGCATTGTGCTGGTCAATGCCGAAGAGATCGTCGCCAAGACCGAGGTTCCCTCGAACCTCAACGGGAAAGGCTACGACCACAAACCCAAAGATCGGGTGCAACTTTCGGCTGCCGAGGTCGCCTCGGTGCGGGTGTTCAAAGATTAAGCATCCCTCGTCAATTCCGCCGGCGGGGACGGAATCAGCGGGGATCCCCCGCTCTCGGTCATCCCACCCGTTTTTCTCCGGATTCTGGTTGTCCGCCCGTCCGGGGAACTTAGAATTGGTGGAGGGGCGACCCGTCGCGACTTGGGCGGGACCTGCCGAGACGTGTGGTGACTGGAATGCGATGCTCGCCATCCCGACTTTTGGGGCGGGAAATCGCCCGCTGTCCCGTTTGTTTCCTTCCCAACGGTGAATGCCGTGGCCCTGACCCAGATTGATCGCGACCTGCTCGATCGCTGTATGGCAGGTTCCAAGGAGGGTTGGACCGACTTCGTCAATCGGTTTTCCGGATATTTTGTGCATGTGATTCGCCATGCGGCACGCTGTCGGGGGATCTCCCTGAGTCCCGCCGATCTGGAGGATCTGTGTGCCGATATTTACGTGACATTGCTCGAACGCGACTTCGCCATCCTGCGTCAGTTTCGCGGCAAATCGGCGCTGGCGACGTATTTGTGCGTGGTGGCGCGGCGGATTGTGGTGCGTCGGCTGAGCCAATGGCGGGCCTCGGAAGTGCTGGGGCATCAGGTACCGGAACCGGCCTTGGAACGACTTCCCGCCCGTCCCGGCGACGCGCAGCGCATCGACGACACGGAGCAGATCGAGCTGATGCTCGACGGCCTGGCCGAACCCCAGTCGAGCATCATCCGGCAGTACCACCTCGAAGGGCGCAGCTACCGGGAGATTGCCGACGATCTCGGGATTCCCGAGAACTCAATCGGTCCGACGCTGTCGCGGGCCCTGGCGCGCCTGCGGGCCCGCTCGATCAAGACCTGACCGGTCAAAACCTGACCCGTCTCGCAACAATCGTGAGTCTTCACCCTCACGGCCCGCTCTCGCAGCCTGAACGATGCGCCCACGGCGTGCGGATTCTTCGGCGACAATGATTCCTCCCCGGTAGCGCATTCAACCCACACACTGCTCGCCGCAATCCCCCAGACCTGTGGGATCAACGACCTGTCCCCTTTGACGTCCGCCCCTTTGATGTCCGAACGGTCCGTCGTTCGGCCCAAAGGGCCAGCCGCTCTCCCAGCCAGGGTCGGAGGCCCTGGTGGCCGCCACCACCACCCCGTCCGGCCCAACGGGCCAACCGTTCCACGAACCGCGCGGGCATCGAGAGGAATGGTTGGCCCGTTGAGCCGGCACAGGTCGCGGTCGGTCCTACCCGGCCCGCTGGGCCGGGCTGGGAGAACGGTTGGCCCCTTGGGCCGCAAGACGCCTGCTGCCCCTCCGCCCCCGGCACGACCGATCCCTGTAGGGGTCCCAGAAGGTCGCCGGGGGTCGAGCGCAGCGACCACCCCCGGTCCACGCCCGCCACATCGCCAGCACCCCGCAGGTGGTGCCAGACAGCGTGGTTGAACAGGAACAACGCGGACGGCTCTCACCGAACGACCCACCGACCGTCATGTGCGGCCGTGTCCGTAAGGCACCCAAACAATTCCCGGTCCGGCGGGAGGTGTCGCGTCGCGCCGGGTGATTTGAGCTTACAAACCATCTGACGCGGTTGCTCTCCCGCGCCATCCTCTGGGCCAACGTCCCGCGCCGACCCCATCCGCCTTGTGCGGATCGGTGAAGCAGGTCGCCGGCTAAGACAGTCCGTTGAGCAACGGGCCAGACCCCATCCAGCTTGCCTGGATCGGTGAATGAGGTCGCCGCTCTGGGATGAACACACGACTCGGCCTGAGGCGGGTTGACGGACCGTCGTCACCGGATCCGGGCGTTTGATGTTGTCCCCAGCGAAGACCTCATTCACCGATCCGCACGAGGCGGATGGGGTCTCGTCGCGACGCCGACCTGGCGATCTAGCCACAGACCTTCTTCACCACGGACACAAGGTCCGTGGGGTCGCTGGTGTTCCGAAATGCTGGGCCGGACTTTACGGCGA
>Ga0315899_10001171_pt1 | contig 30306 bp, 26 predicted proteins | sample LakEriMetagenome_2_FD_203518 | JGI IMG/M metagenome (GOLD analysis project Ga0315899, IMG submission 203518) | Freshwater fungal communities from buoy surface, Lake Erie, Ohio, United States - Buoy 4 MA112 | ecosystem: Environmental > Aquatic > Freshwater > Lake | place: USA: Lake Erie, Ohio... | reverse complement strand
CGGATCGGATTGCCTTTCTCATCCGTCTCTCTTTCGACCGATAAGCCTAGTCAAATCTGTCACTATGCATGGGAGAGCAATACCGCCGGGGGATACAAGAGACTATGGTCGCCACACGAGATCAAACGTACGAATTCTACCTGAGTTAAGCATTCTCAGGCACCCTTAATAGATTACAAAATCTCGAAGTCCCGATCGCTGCCCCAAATATGCAACGAGCTGTTAAACTAGCGACCTTTTGAAATAAAGTCCCAAGAATGGAATCTTCGATAGAATGCTCATAGTGCTGGTCTCCGCAGTTTTTTTGCTCGCAGTAACGACACTAATTCACTACGAAGTTCTGCGACTATTGAACGCCTTTTTGCCGCAACTCAGGATTCCGAATCGGACCAAGTTGCTACTGGTCATTTTCGCGAGTTTCGTCGCGCACCTGCTCGAGATGACAATCTATGGCTTCGGGTACTTCGCGTTGGTCGAGTATTGCAACGTAGGAACACTGGAAGGCACAACAGAATTCTCACTTTCCAACTGCCTCTATTTTTCAACCGAAACCTACACATCGTTGGGGTTCGGAGACATAGCACCAAAAGGACCAATCAGGATACTTGTCGGAGTTGAGGCTTTGAACGGACTACTTTTGATAGGTTGGTCAGCATCCTACACCTACCTAGCGATGGAACGATTTTGGGATTCGAAAGGCGTTACGGGATAGTCCCAGTGGAACGACCGTCGAAGCCAATTCCCTGTCGATAACCCATGTACGGTGTCACTCTTTTTTTCATCTTGTGCGATAGAATCTCCTTTTTAACTTGTAATCCCAAAGATTGTATTTTAATCCTGAGTCAGGCGTGTCGGCGTGCATTGCAACTATCGCCCCCCATTTCGCATCTACAACTCTCCGAGGAGGCCGATAATGCTTTTATCTCGACGACAATTCGTTCGAACCACAACGCTAGCCACCGCAGTAGCAGCTTCTGCTGCAATTCCGCTCGAAGTTGATGCTGCACAATCCAATAGTACTTCATTGTCCGCTGAGGAGGCATTGTCCAGCTTGAAGGATGGGAATAAGCGTTTCGTGTCCGGAAATTTGCGGTACCCTCATACGGGAAAGGAGTGGCTCAAAGGTCTCGTCAAAGGCCAAGCACCATTTGCAACGATCCTGGGATGTAGCGATTCACGAGTTCCACCCGAGTTATTGTTCGATCAAGGCTTTGGTGATTTGTTCGTCGTGCGGGTCGCAGGGAACGTGGTCGACGTCGATGTTGAAGGAAGCATTGAATATAGTGTTGATCATTGCGGCACCCGGTTGGTTGTCGTGATGGGACATCAAGGATGCGGGGCTGTTACCGCCGCGTTGAAATCGTCGGGAGATCTGAAGAATGAGCCAAATGAAATCCAACGGCTAGTTCGATTGATCAAACCAATAGATCGATCAGCAACAAAGGGGTTGTCGTTCGACGAAGTTCTAGCTCGTTCGGTTGAGGAGAACGTGAAGGCATCAGTACGTACCCTATCCAAGATTCCTGACTTAGCTATGGCGATCGAGAAGAAGAACGTAATGATTGTTGGTTGCGTCTACGACATAGCAACCGGAACAGTGCGGTTCATGGACGCCTAAGTCTCGGTGTTGGCTGATTGCAATCTCAGCAATGCCAATTGACTTCCTCCATAACAGACCAGCCATCTAGGGTCCTCAAGTGTTGAACTAGCTTTTCGATCAGCTTTTCGATCAGCTTGAAGAGGGCGGCTTCATCATCAGTCATCACCTCCTTCGTGTGACTCGTTTTCTCCGAGCGGAATTGTCATGCCAACTCCTGGCAATCCAACGCTGCGATCACTCGACTTGAATCCTGCGAAAAACAACGAGATCCAAAGTCCTGCAGCCAGCAGGATGACAACACACCAAATCGGATGCGACGAGGAGATTGCCTCAGCAGGCTCTCCCGCTTTGCGCCCAGAAATCATCGCCATGGAGATGTTTTCTCTATGACGAATGGTATGCCATGCAAGACCTGCGAGGTGGGAAAGGACCACGAGCAGCAATCCCCAGGCTAAGACTTCGTGAACTTCTTCAAAGGTCTCGCTCGCAAAGGCACCTGTGACGAATAGTGCCGGAACGATCACGAACATTAGTATCGCCGCAGTAGCCGAGCCTGGATTGTTACCAGCATATCTTTTAGTCTTCGATACCATAGCGCTAATCATGTAGGAAGCGATCTCGCTAGGTCGGACCGGGAAACTTGAAAACCTCGCATACCTCGCGCCGAATAACCCCATCAACAATCGAATCACTAGAATGAAAACAGCGACAATTCCAAAAAGCATGTGCCACCGGAATAGAGGCTGGTCATCATCCACTAGAAATGCGATGGCCAAAGCCGCGCTAAGCGAGCCTGCGAACGCCCAGTGAACGAGACGGCTCGGTATGTCCCAGACCAATATCCTGTCCATGATCGTATTCCCCAAATTCGTAAGGAATGCGGAAGTAGGATTGCAGACTTGCAGATCTTCTCCTAACGCAACTCTTATGGTGCAACTTCTATGATGCAACTCGCATGCCGCGAGGAATACTCGGAGTGAATTGCTCCAAAACGTTGAGAATTCAGATGTTGGAAAGAACTTATGGCGTTTTCGGCCATGTCTCGCGAATACATTCTTTCCCTTTGTTTGGATAGATTGTTACCAGCTGCGTCGCATAACTCGCCCGGCACTTAAAGCACGCAAACCCAGCGATTAATTTGCGAACCGTTAAGTATTGCTAAACAGACACATCAAACAGCGCCCCAATCGCGGCTGTGGCGATCATGGCCAGAGCGCCCCAAAAGGTGATCCGAAAAACAGCCCGACCAACAGGAGCTCCTCCCATCGACGCAGATAATCCGCCCAACGAAGCCAAAAAGAAAAGAGATAGGATCGAGACGACCCACGGAATCGCATTGATTGGAGTGAGGTAAGCTGCGATAAGTGGCAAGATTGCTCCCACAGCAAAGGAACCCGCGGACGCTAACGCAGCTTGAATTGGCTTTGCCGTGGTTAAGTCCGATATGCCTAGTTCATCGCGAGCATGAGCACTCAGTGCATCGTGCTTGGTAAGTTGAACCGCAACCTGTTGCGCTAAATCCTTATCTAATCCTCGTGCAACATAAATGGATGCAAGCTCGGCTAGCTCTGTTTCGGGCATAGTTGCGAGTTCTTTACGTTCACGATCTAGATCCGCATTCTCCGTGTCAGATTGGGAACTGACCGATACATATTCCCCCGCAGCCATCGACATGGCTCCAGCAACAAGGCCTGCGACACCGGCAATCAGTACGCTGCCGTGTGTTGTTTCGGCCGCTGCAACGCCGACAATGAGACTAGCAGTCGACACAATGCCGTCATTGGCACCCAAGACCGCAGCACGAAGCCATCCGATCCTGTCGGTGCGATGTAATTCTGAATGACGCATGGGAATTGTCCTTTTTGGGTAGTTGGTGAGCCGGTAGCTAGTATCTACTAGGCATGAGACCGGAACACTTGCTATGTCGAATGACCTATGGAAAAACAGAACCACGAACGGGACGAGTCACAAGTCTTCCGTTTCATCTCAATAGACCGCCAAAAGAGGTTGCTTCGGTCTCATCGAGTATCTTTCTCTTGAGACATAAACTGTTCGATTTGACTACATTGGTTAAAGACTTAGAAAGCGATCTTATCACCGAAAGGATAGTCTGTAGGCTGATACTCGATTTCTAAATGCGGTGTGTCAATGCGTTGGCCTCCTGCCTGGCGAGAACTGAGAAGACCATCGAGTATACCAGCCGATAAAAGCGTGCGTTCGACGGGGTAGGCAGGTCGACCCGTCAAGAACATCTGCTCGATGCCTTTCAGCAAGCACGCGAAATGAGGATAACGTGGTTCCACTCGCTCTTCCATACGAGTTGCTGTCACAGCCCCTCCTGGAATCTGGAATGCCATCGAGATCGCTTGCGCCTTTCCTGCCAGCATGATCGCCGGAGCCAGGAAGCCGTCTCGGTACTGGATCAAGAAGATCGCACCATCGTCGGGTGGGGCGTCGAGTATCGTTTGCCGATCGGTTTTGCTAGCCGCCAATGCGGCATCGAGCACCTGTGGATCTATGACGCCTGTCTCCAGCAACTTGCCAAGATCACGTACGGGCAAGCTCTGCACCCAGCGGACTCCTCTCTCGAAAGGCTTCTCGAAAGGCTTGCCGATTCCAGACTTGCTCTCCGTATCCCTCGGTGCACGGCGTTCCAAAATGCTTTGCATAACATCCAAGGTATGGAAGCCATAGATGTCCAAACCGGAATAACCAACGGCGACACTGGATTGAAGCTGCGCTCCGAAGGGAAGCGTTACATGCGGGTCTCGATAACCTACTGGTAACGAGGAACCAGCCATCCAAGGTACGTTTAACTCTCTAGCTCGTTCTGCCATCCACTGCGCATCGGCCCATTCGGGGCCGGGATGCTTATCGTTGAACACAGGAACCACTTGCTGACACTTTTCCATGGTGCCGCAAATCTCATCAAAGAATCGTCGACGGGGATAGAGATGTTGGCCTTTTTCATTGTAAGGATATTCGCCATGCTCGCCGATACTCATTACGCCATCGACAGCCAATTGATTGGTACCTAGTGTTAACGCTTCCGGGATAGATTGACACAATCGAAAGCCGTATTTCTTAGCTAGTTCGACCGAGAGATCATCGTTAGGAAATTGGTCAACGTAGAGTGACACGAGTTTCAGTTTGGGGCCGGGACCGCCATCTTCTTTCCAGCCTTGCAGAATCTTGCTTAGCAAAACATCGGCATGCGAGTTTCGACGATAGATGGTCACGATACCCGCGACCCGCTTGGGACCGGATTCTGCACCGTACAACGATAGTCCGCTGGCAGCAACACTCAATGCTGTGGCTTGTTGCAGGAAAACTCGGCGGTTGGCTGTGATGTTCATATGGGTCTCGTTAAAGGAAAATCGAGGCGGGACTGTGGCTATTGTGGTCTTTGCCTATAGTATGCCATATTTTTGAAACGCATCGGTGGCCTTCATTCCGTTACGAATGGCATCTCGGACTATGTTCTCACCTTGCACTTTTGCCAGGGCTAACCGTAACGTCTCTTCTTCCACCGATTGAGGAACTACAACGATACCGTCGCGATCCGCGATCACTAAATTTCCAGGGGCAAAGCAGACTCCCTCGATCTGGACCTCGACATCGATGTCGATAACTCGCTGGCGATTGAGGCTATCGTAAACACACGTTCCGCGTGCCCATACTGGGAAGCTCATGCTAGAAATAACATTCACGTCGCGAATAGCTCCGTCGACAATCGCTCCGACGCAGCCCCTGTTGAGGGCGGCCGTGGTCAGCAATTCACCCCAGATACCGGAACGCATCGATCCGTTCGCAGCCGCGATGAAGATATCATCAGGTTGGCATTCATCAACCGCCTTCAATTCGAGTTCGTAAGGTTGCGGATCGACATGAGCCATATCTGCCCATAAAGTTGTTTTACAGCGCCCCAGGAGAACGGAATTCGTGATTGTCAGAGGAGACAGACCCACACGAGGCGATTGATTTCGGAATCCAAGCTGATCCAATGCATCGGCAACGACTGCGGAATACAGCTGTGTGCGTAATTCGGCCATGGTGTGATTCATGTCGGATTGCCCTGGTTGATCGTAGGAGGAATATTGGCCATACTCATACTGATTGTAGAGGAAATCGAGTTGATATTGTTGCCCATGGCATCCTAGAACTTCTACATAACAAAAGGGACGTGTTACGATCGCGAGTCTAACTAAAGCACATTGCCATCGTTGCCTCGCCTGAAAATCGATTCCGAAAATCTTCCCATAAGCTTCGCCATGCGCATCGGCATTATCGCTCTCCTTCACGAATCGAACACTTTTGTTAGTCAACCAACAACGCTCTCGCAGTTTCGAGGGGATTTGTATTTGGAAGGGGAATCAATTCGCTCGCAACTTGCGGACAGTCATCACGAAATCGGTGGTTTTTTTCAAGGCTTGGAAGAGTGTAGTCGCAATAGTGACGTGACCGCGGTGCCTCTGTTGGCGGCCCGAGCCACTCCGTCTGGAATTATCACCGCCGACACGATGAACACTCTCGTAGCTAGCATGCTTAGAATCGTCTCGAACACCCCTGAACTCGATGGCATCTTAGTCGCCCCACATGGAGCGGCGGTTAGCCAATCCGCATCCGACGCAGATGGCTATTGGTTATGTGAATTGCGTTCGCTCGTTGGAAACGATCTGCCGATCATCGGAACGCTAGATGCTCACGCGAATCTGTCGCCTGCCATGGTACAGGCATGCGATGCGTTAGTCGCCTACCGAACGAATCCGCATTTGGATCAGCGACTTCGCGGTATAGAGGCGGCCCACTTAATGGTGAGAACAGTGCGAGGTGAATGCCAGCCGACCATGGCTGCAAGCTTTCCGCCGATGGTGATCAACATTGAACGACAATGCACCAGCGAGCCTCATCTCCGAATTCATTACGAATTCGCTGACTCGCAGTTATTGCAACCAGGAGTACTTTCGAACAGTATCCTCCTGGGCTTCCCCTACGCTGATGTTGTTGAGATGGGAGCAGCGACCGTTGTGGTTACCGACAATGACGCGATACTCGCACAGCAGCTTTCCGATGAACTTGCGAACCGATTGTGGCAGCATCGGTCGGATTTTGAGGGACAGCTGATGGACATAGACACCGCGTTAGAAGTTTGCAGGTCTGACTCTAGGTCTCGTTATTGCTTGTTGGACATGGGGGACAATGTTGGTGGTGGGTCGTCTGGAGACGGCACCAATTTAGCTGCAGCGTTACTGGCACAAGGTTTGGGACCGAGTTTTGTATGTTTATGCGACCCGGAAGCGGTTGCGTTTTGCCGTTCCGCGGGACTGGGAGCTCGGTTGCAACTAGCGGTTGGAGGCAAGACTGATGATCGTCACGGTCGTCCTCTTCAAGTTGACGCTTGCGTACGATCAATGCATTCAGGACATTTTCGCGAAACCGAGCCACGCCATGGTGGCATCGTGGAATTTGATCAAGGAGCCACAGTGGTTTTGGAAACGGTGGATCGCAATTTAACGATCATGCTTACCAGTCGCCGCATGGTTCCCTTTAGTTTGCAACAGATCAGAAGTTGCGAACTGGATCCGAGTCAATTTCGCATTCTAGTCGCCAAGGGGGTTAACGCACCATTAGCCGCATATCGCGATGTTTGCGACAAATTCTTGCGAGTTAACACCATCGGATCCACTTCGGCAGATCTCAATCAATTAGAGTATCGCAACCGTCGCCGCCCCCTCTTTCCGTTTGAAAGAATATAGCTCAACCGGTACGAAGAGCTTAATAGGATCCTTGTCTCGCAATGGGACGAAGTCGCGGTGCAATCCGGGGTACATAGGGCAAAAAGATGGATGCGCAAAAAAATAATATAATCCATTTGTTGTGCCACATCTTTCTGCCCTCACATTTTTTTGCCCCGCACATTCAAGTTTTCTGCGTCTTGAATTAGAGCACGATAGAGTATCTTTCACCCGAGTAGCTCCCCCACTGGCAAGTGGCAAATTCACGGCCAGAAGATCATTTGTCTTGTATGCCTTCGAGGGCTCGCTGGCTCACGATGAAAGCTTGAATGGATGGTTCGAGCTTTTTGTAGAGCGGCATGGTTGGATTGACGACTCGCCAAAAAGGGAACATTACTTTAGGCGAACTCCCTTCTTTCTCATCGGACAACGTCTGGTGCTGCGCCCATTCCGAAACGATGAGCTTGCGGAGAAAAATGCTCGTCGTCACGGGACAAGCGACTTCGGCCGAGGTTCGTTCCGCTAACGCTTGTCGCAAAGCGGATAGCGAAAGTTCCTTTCCTTTCGAAGTCGCTTCAACGACACTTTGGATTAGTTCAGGCGTGGGAACCACCATGGTTTGCCCCGCCTTCATATCAGCAAAGTTCGTCTCCAAGACCTTCACCTTCGGTTCCGGTAACGACTTCGCTTTATCAATGGCTCTCTTTCTCATGGCCTTCACGTTGTAGTTTGTTTCTCAAGTCGTTGATGTAAGTATCCAATATTGTATTTAAGTCAAAGAATAGGTAACCCAGTATTCTGGCAGGCAAACTGCCAGCGGTAACCGTTTCCGTAAACTCAACGCGAGTTTCCTTCTCAGATTGTTCAACGAATCGACCAGTCCAACGCCCGCTTATCGATGGGCTGCCAGAGAATTCGATCTCGAACAAATCGGGCTTAACCTTACGAACCGTCTTGAACAATAGCTCGTGCCCATCTTTGGAGACTTCAACCCATTCCTCTTGGCCATCGTCTGACTTGATAACACGCACCGAAGCAACCGAGGGACGCCAGCTTTGATCTTCAATTCGGGTTACTGCTTCAAAGACTTGCTCTCGCGTTGCTGGCAATGAAGCGGTACGAGTAGCGGTGCGCGACGCAGGAATAAACAAGATGCCTGCTGCGATTAACAAAACAATGCACCCTAAAATGAGAATGAGTCGCTTCATAGTCTATACGTAATAAAAAGGGATAAGCTTAAAGTGAGTAAGATTCGATCGGTATAACAACTTCCGTGATGAGATCTTGCTCGTTTCTGGCGTTTCGTGGGTCTACCAAGTAACGTTCCACAGCCGGTGCATCGCGCAGTTGATAACCCGATTGTGGTAACCAGTTCCGATAGGCGGCGTTCCAGGTTTGCCACAGAAAGCGGTAGCTACCTCGGTGCACAAAAATCGCCGCTGGGCCAGGTGGCAGTAGCCGCAGTTCACACGGTTTCGGATCGATCGGTAACGTTTCGTTGATTAGCTCAAAGCCTCCAAAGAACTCCATACGATTAGGATCAGTGAAGTCCGGGTCATCGAAGACAAGTCCGATTCCAACACCAAGCGAAGAACTGATCTTGAGTTTTGCGGCGGTCTTTAACGCCGTTGAAAAAGCGAGTCGCGCCGCTTGTTCAAAACCTCGGTTGTAATAGCCTCGTTGCAAGCTCCCAAAAATCGAAGCGGCTTGGATCGCTTCCATTCGATCTGGCATCAAAACCATTTGGCGAGACTCGGCCGTCTGACTTAGTTGCGACGTTAACGTGGGTCCCAAATTGCCTGCAAGCGCCCCAGGAGTGGCTCCAAACAAACTCCGAAATGCGCGAATGAACGAGGACATCGAACGGTACCCCAGGCCCTTTACTTCCTTTTTGTTAAGCCTCGAGTCGCTATTTAATTGATATCCACGAGCAAGCCGCTGTCGTCTGATGAAGCCGGCTAACGGTTCACCAACGAAGGAGTGAAACAATCGGTGTAAGTGGAATTTTGAAATCCCGGAGACATCCGCCAGTTCATCTAAGGTCAACGCTTGCGCAAGGTTAGCGTCGATGTGCTCTACGACTAAGTTGATTCGATTGCGGTACTCGTTCTCGAACATGTTCCACTAAAAAATCGCATGGACTGCAGGTAATGTAGATAAAACTGTCCCCTAATTATCGACAGAGTAGCTAGCGTCTGCCAGATCATTTAATGTGCAGCGCTTGCTATCTGTAAAAAGACTTCGCCGGAACGTGAACACGTAAGCCTGCCGCATATAGTCAACCGGGTTGACTAGTTGTGAAAATTGGTTATACTGATTCCATGGACAGCAATCTAGACCCCAAAAAAATACTGGTTGATGCAGTAGATCAATATCAGCCACTCGGTCGATTTTTGATTTTGCTATTTCGAGCCTTCGAAGACGACTTAATTCGCCGACTCGAAGCGGAGGGATACTCGGATGTGAACCCCGCCGATTTGAACGTATTAAGGTTTGTTAAGCCGACCGGCAGCACGTCGATTGAAATCGCAAAGTTGGCTGGCGTTACGAAGCAAGCGATAGCCAAAAGCATCGCCACCATCGAGACAAAAGGCTACATAAAGCGTCAGCCAAATTCAGAAGATGGCCGGTCGCAAATCATCGTGTTTACACCGAAGGGGATGCGTTTGTTGAATGTTTGCATCGCCGCGATCTCGCAGATTGAATCGGTTTACGAATCGAAACTCGGCAAGAAGGCTTTTGCTGACCTCAAGTTGTCCCTCACTAAGCTCATTGGAATCTATGACTCAAAGTAACTCAGGTATCAAGTTTTTGGATCATCCAGATGGACGACTTGCCTATCGCGATGAAGGGCATGGGGAGACGATCGTGTTTGTTCACGGTACACCCACTTCGTCTAAGGTGCCTTTCGCACGCCAAGTGAGCGTTACGGCCTTCTTTCGTTCAAGAATACTCTGCTGGACTTCAATCTTCCGTGCTGGCACATGAATGATCTACCTAGTCTTGCGTCACTTCCCATCTTGCTAGCGTGGGGCATGAGCGACTCACTGATCAGTTCACGGAACCTCGATCGGTGGCTTACTATGTTTCCGGATGCCAGAGTATCGAAATTTGAGAAAGTTGGACACTTTGTTGCCGATGAGGGAGAAGAATTGCTAGCCGCTGAGCTGAGGAAATTCCTACAGTAGTCTGCCGCTTTTACCTCCAACCCGGGGAAGTGGTCAACGAAGCAATGGAGACAAATGCAAGAATCGTACTAATTTATTTTAAGGTTTCCGAACCTCACGTTCAAAAAAATGTCCTTAGGCATACCACGCTTTTGTTGGCGGTGTTGCTAGCGTGTCTCTAAGACAATCTTCGATGGTCGAGCTTAACTACGTGAAATAGCAAGATCAACTGCCGTTAAGGAGTACATCCCTTTTGAATCGCCACCGTCTATGGATTCGTGCTGGTCCCCAAGCGTTGCTAGCTGCCCGAGGTACCTAGGGCCGCAACTGGGAGATGATGTCGATCATAACCCGACGCGTAAGCAAGGGAATTTGCCGGTATATTGTCCCTCGCTCACGCTGCGGGTTAGGATTTAGGCGGTTCTCCAATCAAGGTTATCTCAAAGTTGTGGCACTAGGGCAAAAAGATGGGAGGGCAAAAAATAAGTGGCAATCGATTCGTGGCTTGTAATCTTTTTGCCCCAACATTTTTTGCCCTAATTCACGGTCTGCAAAGCACAAGGAAGACGGTTGTTTCTGAAGTCCGTTGAATACTTTGCTTCGTATGTTTCTTTCGATAACAACGAATCGGTAGCAAACTCACTGGGCTCGCAGTCTCTCCATCGTTTGACGCAAACGGCGCAGCACTCGACTGCGGCATTGGCGAACGTTGGCTGGCGTGATTTCTAACAGATGGGCTACTTCGTCGGTTGACCGTTGATCGACAACGCACAACCAAAAGGCTTGCCACGTCTTGGGCTCAATCTCTTGTTGCACGGTCGCCATCGCTCGTTGGAGATTACCATTCGATTTACTAAGACATTGCGATGGATCGTCTTGACTCGATGGTGCGATGTTTGGTTCATACGGCTGTTCTGCGACTCGCATCGCAAAACTAGAGCCACCTACGGCAGGCGGACGAAGAACTTCTCGTCGACGATAATCCGCAATCCTGCGACGCACGATTTGGTGAAGCCACGCTCGAAAAGCACCGGCCCCCGGTTGCGAACGAAAACTTGCTAAGCCACGGGCTACCGACATCCAAGCATCCTGGATCACATCGGCGGTCGCGATTCGGTCGAGCCCTTGACCACGGCACCAACGCAACATTCTTGGTTCATACAAATTCACCAATTGTTGCCATGCTTCTGGCTCCGAGCCGATTGCGGCGGCCAAAAGAGACCCGCGGGTCGGCAACGAATCGTTCGATTGGTGCTGCGAATTCATGAGGAAAAATCTTTCGGTTTAGCGTGTCACACTCCCAACGACTCTCTAGGTATCCCTGGGCATGTTATCGAAAAAGCTTGGCAGAAAGAAGCATACCCTCGCAAAATTCCTCCTGAGGTCACTTAAAATGCACTCTATGGCAGACACCGCAAATCCTAATTCCGTTTTACCTTCTGAGTGCCCATCGCAAGACATTCTACTCGAGTATTTTCTAGGGATGGCGGATGATTTCGTCAGCATTAGCATCGATACCCATATCTCTACCTGCGATGCGTGTAATCATCGATTGACAGAACTGGAGTCCTCGCACGGCTCTCTGTTGCGTGAGACTCTTCAATCGTCAGGCGTCCACGATTCGACCGACCCAAATCCCGAAGAAGCCCAGCAAGCCATCGATGCGGCCTGGCGGGCCGTCCAGCAGCGTCTTCACGAGGATCTGTCCCGTGGTTCATCCCCGGTATGTGTGGGGCAATATCGCGTCCTGGAAAGGATCGGATGCGGCGGCATGGGGAGTGTTTATCGCGCTGAGCACAGTCAACTCAAAAAGGTGGTCGCCCTGAAGCTTATCCCAATCCAGTGGTCGCATCCCCAAACGTTGCAACGATTCGAACGGGAGATTCGTGCTGCTGGTCAATTGCAACATCCCGGCATCGTCACCGCCACTGATGCGGGTACACAGTCCGGTATGCAATACTTGGCCATGGAGTTCGTGGATGGACTCGATCTGGGCAGGCTCTCTCGCAGTATCTCTCCGATTCCTACCGCGGATGCATGCGAGATCGCTCGCCAATTATCCTTAGCACTCTCTCATGCGCATCAGTTAGGTATCATCCATCGCGATATCAAGCCCTCCAACGTCATGCTTGATTCCCAGGGGCGCGTGAAACTTCTCGACTTTGGTCTCGTTCACTTCCATCGTTGGGATGGTCCTGTCGGTGAGTTAACTACGGTTGGGCAGTTCCTCGGTACACTCGATTACATGGCTCCCGAACAAGCCGAACGAAGCGAAGTAGTCGATGCGCGAAGCGATTTATATTCGCTTGGGGCAACGTTGTTTAAACTGCTAACCAGTCAGACGCCGCTCGCGATGACCCCGCATCAATCACCGATCGAGAAACTCAAGCGACTCAGTCAGCATCAACCGATTCAGCTACAAACACTCCGTCCCGATCTGCCATCGGAGTTATGCGACGTTGTGAATCGATTGCTAGCCACGCAACCTGAATCGCGATTGCCGAGCGCATTGCATGTCGCAGAAGCTTTGCAACCCTTCTGTGAAGGGGCGGAACTCGCTGGGCTCGCGAAACGTGGACTACAAAGCGGTCGCGATGGTGCTTTCGATGTAAGTGTACGCCCAGCAGAAGTGGGTCTTGCCAACCCCTTAGAACACCCCTCACCAATCGCTTCTGCACGGCTATCACCTGCACGTCGCTTGCCCCCGGTATGGGGCTGGATAGCTTTGGCGCTTGTGCCTGTGCTCGGCTATTTTGGTTGGCAGTTGATACTGGAAAGCGATCAAGGAAACCTGGTTATCGAGTCCACATCTGACCAAACAAAGATCGAGATCAAACGACGAGCAAACGGAACGGCAAAAGAAATGCTTGTCGAGCCGGGAACTCATCTCACGCGTTTGCAAGCCGGTGAATACGATATCACGATCCACGAAGGCTCGGACCAAATCTCCATCGAACCGAAGAGCGTGCAACTACGGCGTGGAGAAACGGTTGTGGCTCGTATCGTTCGCCTTCCTAAGAATGAATCGAGTACCTCGCAATTAGGAGCTAACGAATCTAGAAAATCCGAGGAGCCCGCGACGAACGGCCGGCAAGCCTTTGCTGGAGTCGAGATCCCAGAGTCGGTTGAGAAGATCCTTTTCAAAGGCAAGACTCTCGTCGAGTGGCTGAATGTTTTAGAGCGAGAACGAGATCCTGTTGCGTGGCTAGAAGCTTTCGATGCGATTCATATAGCAGAACCGCAATTTGTTCAATCCTTGGCAGAACCGATTCGATCCTTAGGACTAAAAAACAATTTCTTTCGTGTACCATCGAATGGCTGGTTTCGTCCCGTCTTCTCGCATGAGGAGTTTGATCAACTGGTATTGGAACATATGCAGGGCAAGGCATTGCAAGAGTGCGTCGAGGTCTTGGAAAGCATCGCGATGTTGTCGAATACGAAAATGCGAGATGGAGTGGACTATCAAGCTAGCTTGCTTACTCAGTCGTTGGCTTTTGTTGAGGCAAAACTATCGACGTCGGCCCCGACATCGGAGTTATTGGCTCTGATGCGTAATACCAACGCATTCGAGTCGATGGCTGGGGTCAAGGACGAATCGTTTTTCAAGAAGCATCCTTGGCTAGAATTCATGGCCTATCGCCTTCGAATGGATTACCAATCCGTTCGGGTCTTAACCCGTGTTAAGACCGAAATTCTTAGCGATTACTCTTTGGACCTGGATCGGTTTCTGTTGTTGGCCAGCTCGTTCGCGTCAGCACCGAACCTGGATAAGGAAGGACTAGAAAGCTTTCGTCAACATATCCGCCATCGGCTCGCCGACGAACTGAGGCGATGGGCAGAGTCGGGCAAGTTACTCGGAGGATTGGGTATGGGGCCTACGATTGTGGTTCCACGCCTCGATGGAATCAGCTTTGGAAGGAACAACGAGACGATAGGAGGAGGCATGGGCGGGGGAGGCATGGGAGGATTTGGAGGTATGAAACCTGCTGACCGCATAGAACGGGGAATAGAGCTTTTAGCATTGTGCTCTAGGATGCCACTGGAACAAAGGCCGATCCCGGAGATCGAGCAGCTAATAGAGTTGATACGTCCAGTCGCCGCCACTGCATCAGAGTCCAAGTCCTTGGGGAGTATTTCATGGAGCAATGTCTACACTTTTGACAATGATTTCTTGGGTGAGCTAACAAGCCAGGGATTACGAAAACTCTCCGAAGCCGACATTGCTAGCGGCCTGTTACTCTGGTTAGTCCAATTACGATCAGGTGACATGGTTGAACCCATGGAAGTTGTAAATCAATTTTGGCGTGCGTTGCAGCTTCCGAAGAATGCGAATCCTATGGATTGGATTGTTGCAAGTGGTCGAGATCAAACCAAAATCGATCGCTTGTTGAAAATGCTTCCAGACTCGTTAGTTGATCTCGAGTTGCAAATTGACCGCGTCGATCAGGAGAACGATCGCATTATCCAGCGTGGTGGCTTGCGAGTTGGACCAGGCATGGGTGCTGGTACCGATCGCATCGAGATCACTCTCCAGCTCGAACCAGACGGTTGGCGCATCGTAGCTTTTAAGCATGGCTCAGACATCATCGAGTTCTATCCGTAGAGCGGGTCTCCAGGCCCGCTCACATGCGTAAAAACACGTTACAATTAAAAAGGTATTGTCTGTATAATGTGCATGGGAATTAGTTGCACACAGGCTGGATAGGTTGTGGACGGTCCTGGAGAACCGTCCTACAACTCCGTCCTATGGACTTGTTATAAGAGCCTAGAAAAGAGAGGTAAAAGCGATGTCTAGTAGTGAGACTTGGAACCTAGAGCCGCCGCCTGGGTTTCACGGTCTACGAGATCATCTCCCATTGCGTGTCTACGTTCGACACATGCCACACTGGCGACAAGATGGTGCTACTTACTTTGTAACGTTCCGCTCAGCTGATTCACTACCCGAGTCACGCCTCCAAGAACTAGAACGATTGAAGAACGATTGGCAAGCCAACAATCCAGGTTCTCAGGATAGAAGGTCACTCGAACGTCTTGCTCGGATGGTCTTCGAACGAATAGAAAGCTGGCTGGACGAAGGAGTCGGTAGTTGCGCATTGAAAGACGCAGCGTTTTCACAAATGGTCCATCAATCGATGCAACATTTTCACGGCCAACGTTATGAGCTAGGGGCAAGCGTCGTTATGCCCAATCATGTCCACTGTATCATAAGGCCTATCTCCTATGAAAAGGTCGAGCTCGAAGAAATCATCGGGAGCTGGAAATCGTTCACAGCTCGAAGAATTAACGAGACACTAGACCAACAGGGTAAGCTCTGGCAAGACGAAAGCTACGATCGAATCATTCGTGACGAAGAGCATCTGTGGCATTGCCTACAGTACATCGGTCGTAATCCGAAGAAAGCTTGCTTGACTAACGAGTCTTGCCAATTGTGGATCAATCCTGAATGGGAAAAGATCGGCTGGAAATTTATACAGAACATGTCGTAGAGCGGATCGTAGAGCGGATCGTAGAGCTGGTCTCCAGGCCCGCTCACATGCGTAAAAATTAAAAAGTCTTGTCTGTAGAATGCGCCTGGGAATTAGTTGCACGCAGGCTGGATCGATTGTGGACGGGACTGGAGTCCCATCCTACAGCCCCATCCTACAGTCCCATCATACAGCCCCGTCCCACGGGACCAATACCATGATCAAAATTCCTTACGCTGAAAGCCAGAAGGAAAATTTTTCTTCACTCCCCTGTCAGAAACGCGTTCGATCTGGATTAAGTAAGATAGTAACCAGTGGAGCCTATCTTGCCAGAATTCCCCGAAACCAACGAAAGCCTGATTGTCCAGGTTCGAGATCCCTCGAATCGGGCCGCTTGGGATCAATTCGAACAACTCTATCGACCAGTGATCTTTCGTATCGCGAGGGCCAAGGGTCTTCAACATGCCGATGCTCTGGATCTGGTTCAACAAGTCTTGATCTCGGTCTCTTCGGCCATCGATCGCTTTGACAATCAACATGAAGATTCGCGGTTTCGCAATTGGCTGGGGCGTATCACTCGCAATGCCATATTGAAGGCCCTTACGAGGCGGCCTCGCGATCGAGCCAGCGGTGGCTCGGATGTGCTGGATGTCCTATCCGAGATACCGGCCGATCCTGAAACCGAAGCTCTAATCAACCTCGAGTATCGCCGCGAGTTGTTTCAAAGAGCAGCCCAGCAAGTTCACAGCCAATCGCAAGAAGTGACATGGCTAGCCTTTGAGATGACCGAGCTACAACAGATATCCATCGAACGGACCGCGGCCTTACTGCAAATCTCCACTGGCAGTGTCTATGCGGCTCGCAGTCGTGTTATGCGGCGAATCCGAAACACAATCCAGCAACTGGAAGCAATCGATTCCCATTCCGACAAGGATAACCAGCCATGAAACCAACGGAGCGAACTTGTGATCCTCAGCGGATCGATGACTATCTGGACGAACGGCTCAGCGAAGCGTTGGCGATTGAGTTCGAGCGACATTTGTGCGACTGCGAACATTGCCGAAACGAACTCCAAAAACGCTCCGCAGAACCAGATGTTTGGCGCGACGCCGCGGTGCTACTCGGGCGAGATTCAACGATTAATCCCTCGTTGTCGAGTTCATCGCAATCTCTAAGACCCGGAAGCCGTCGTTCTTATGAAAACGATTCGAGCAGCTCAGGTGAACAGACCACCGACGAACACAAAACCTACCAGCGCGAGCGATACGTGTTGAGCGTGCTCGATTCGCTGGCACCGACTGACGATCCGGAAATGCTTGGTCGCGTAGGGGACTACGAAATCAGCGGCGTTGTCGGCGTAGGTGGCATGGGAGCGGTGCTCAAGGGATTTGACAAGTCGCTGCGCCGAGTGGTCGCCATTAAAGTCATGGCTCCCCATCTAGCCCATTCGGGCTCAGCGCGAACCCGCTTTCAACGCGAGGCCCGAGCGGCTGCGGCGATCACCCACGATAACGTTATCGACATTTACGCCGTCTCGGAAGCGGCCGGATTGCCTTACTTAGTGATGCCTTACGCTCGAGGACCTTCGCTACAGAAACGAATCGACGAGGGAGGACCTCTAGGTGTGCTTGAGGTCGTACGCATCGGCCGACAAATTGCGGCAGGCTTGGCGGCAGCTCATGAACAAGGTGTCGTGCATCGCGATATCAAGCCCGCCAACATTCTGCTAAGCGATGGCATCGAACGATTGTGGATCACGGATTTTGGTGTGGCTCGTGCGATGGACGACGCGTCGATGACCCAGACGGGTGTCATCGCGGGAACGCCACAATACATGTCCCCCGAACAAGCTAGAGGCGAATCGGTCGATCATCGCAGCGACTTGTTCAGTTTGGGTAGCGTGCTCTACACGGCGTGCACCGGGCGTCCGCCGTTTCGATCCGAAGCTGCCTATGGCATCCTACGACGAATCACTGACTCCGATCCTCGTCCGATTCGTGAGATCAATTCCGATATCCCCGAATGGCTATGCATCATCATCGAACGTCTGCTGGCCAAACATCCGGCCGATCGCTTCGAGAGCGCTAGTGAAGTCGTTGATTTGTTCGATGGATGTTTGGCGCATCTACAGCAACCGCTTCAAGTCGAATTGCCGCAATCACTGCGAGGCAAACCCACGGTCCATGATACTTCGTCGCCGCTAGCCGAAGCGATCGAACAGAAAGAATCAAAACGCCCTTTCGGCCCATTAACGCAGCAAACACAACCGACTCTTCAACCACAAAGATCCTTCTCCAACCGAGGCCTTATCATGATAGGTTCCATCTTAGCGGCAACGTTTTTAGGTCTGCTAACCATGCAGATGACCAATCCGACCGACATCTCGGGGCATTGGACCGGCGATAACTGGCAACATGTTACCTTAGCATCGGTTGACGAAGCCAGCGATTGGTACTCGGGGACGTTCGTGGATTCGTCTGGTCGACGCGGAGCGGTCCGACTCGAATGGTCCCGTCTGCAAAGGCGTTACACTGGTCGCTGGAAAGTGGGCGAAGCGGAAGCGGGTGAGATAACACTGCGGGCCGGCGAGAACGGAACGTTGCGTGGTGCCGTGTCGGTCGATCCGGAATCGCAGCTTGAGCCGGGCGTTCCACGTTTGCTGGAGTTCGCTTGGCAACCTGCTTCTCAGAAAGCTCAGCGAGATTTCGAATCGAACGGGGCTCGGCCACAGAGCACGCTGCAGGGATCTGCGAGACAATCCGCTCGTTCTGTAAGTATTAAATCACCGACCCAGGGAATCATCGTTCGTATGGCCGATGGGATCAAACTGAATGCAAGAGTTCAGCAAGGGGACGTTATTGCAGAGATGGATACGTCAGCCTCCGATGCCGTTGTGAGCCTCAAGAGACGACTATCCTCGCTAGAGCTTGATGTGGAAGCGGCTAATTCAAAACTGATCGCCGCCGATCGAGGTCTTAAAGCAGCCAAAGAGATTTTTGACGCCATAATGTCCCAGATCAAAAATCTGGAAACAGCCAAGCAGCGAGCAGCCGAAGCTTTTAAGCAAGGTAGTGGTTCCCAAGCAGAAGAACTGCAAGCTCAAAGCAACGCGGACAGCGCTCTCGTTACCCTAAAGAAAGCCCAGGCTGACGTCGTTAAACTTGTGGCGGAGCGGGAGTTGGCTGTTATACATTACTCGGCTTTAAGAAAACAACTCGAAGAGATCATGACAGAAATAGCCCAAGCGTCACGGATGCAGATCCTCGCACCGATGGCTGGGCAAATCACGTTTCTCGCTACGCTGTCAGATAGCGATACCGTGAAAGAGGGGGACTTGATATGTGAAGTGACCCCAGATTCAGCTGGGCCACCAGAGACTCCTGAAAGTACAAAGCCCACCGTCGACATCCCAGCAACTGTGCCAGACAAAACTCCCGCAGCCACTGCATCAACCGCGACGACTATGCCTGTCGCAGAACCAGACTTGAACAATTCCCTCCAAATTCTATCCGCATTTGGAACAGCATCGGATCTGGCCAAGCGACTGCGCGAGCCGCGACAGAAGCTTGAGAGACTCGATGCGGCGATCGAAGCTGGCAATGCCAAGCTAACAGCAGTTCAAAAAGAATTGCTCGAATTGCAAGAGAAACTAAGTCAAGTCAAAGAAGATAATGTATTGATTCGAACTGAGTTAAAAAATAGGGTCGATAGCGTCGATTCTGAGAAGCGACACATGGAGGAAGAAATCAAAGCACTCAATGCTGATCGCGAAATTGCTCGCGCAGAACAAGCCGAGGCCGAGTCCGAGCGCAGTACGATCATCGAGATACTGCACACCCAACTTTCGGCCGCTCAAAGTCAACTGGATTCTAAGCACTTATCCCGCGCGAGCATGGAGCAACAGAACAAACAAGGAATGATCAGCCAGGACGAGCTAAACCGAACAGAGCAGGTGGTTGCGGAGGCAGAATCGGAATTGCGACAACTTAAACTGCTAACGGAATTCTACCTCAAACTTGGCCGGGAATAATTCGGAACTGAAAAGCCGCAATTATCAGCTCGACCTACGCTTGAGTTACCCGTTTGTCACGCTCCAGCGGACAGACGTAGAACGGACTATCACCCTGGATTCCTAAGTCATTTACGCTACGGTGACCAAACCCATTTCTGATGAATTCCAGCGATTGAGATCCACTGCAATCGAGGTGCATTGATTACCGCGCCAAAACCCGTCAAAATAATCTCGTTTGACTTTACGAGGCTTTTGAAAGGATAAACTGGCGATGACAACAGAATCACGTCCGACGGTCGAAGTAATGTTGCGTATTCCAGGTGATTGGCGTAATCCAAGAGAGATTATGGAGCGATTGCCCAGTGGATATCAGATTAAAGAGGAGCAGTTACACCTCCCCGACCAAACAAAACTCGACATATTTCCGATACCAGCCGACAAACAGTTCCCCGGCATCTTTCGGACGAGTCTACGTTCCCCGGCGAGAGCTGAAGAGCTTGAGATCGTCGACAAGTACACAATCAACGTCGGCTTAGTCGGTGCTGGGGGAAGCCTGGAGTCAGCCCTTAAGATGATGCACGCCGGTGCCGCAATCATTCATGCAGGAGGTGCTGGAGTGTTCATTGACAACTGTTGTTTGTCACACGGCGCGGAGGATTGGCTAAGTATGACCGATGAGGGGAGCAGTGACGCGGTCAGTTTCGCATTCGTCGGGATCGTGCAGGGAAAGAGAGACGTACGGACAATGGGTATGCACGTCCCTGGTTTTCCTGATATTGTCATGAATCGCGAAGATGCCGATGCTGATGACCGAGCCATCATTGAGATGATTCGTTATATCTGCGCGAGCGACCGATCCGTCGGTAACGGGCACATTATCGCGGATGAAAAAGGCCCCCGATTCCAAATTCAACATGAGTTCCCAGACCAATCGAGTGCACCGGAGCCAATGCGCAATCCATTTGGCCGATTGCGCATGGTAAGCTTCAAAGACATTGCCGAGCAAAACTAGAGGAAGCAATCAAGCCGTCTTGGCTCAGCCCTGCTGATAGTAGATAATGCGCGCTGAAAGGCTCATTTCAGCATGCACGAAACCTCGCTTAGTCTTCTTGATCGCCTACGAACTTCACCTGAAAACGAAGGTTGGAATCGGCTTGCGAATCTCTACGCCCCTTTGATTCGCGTCTGGTTGCGGCGGTACGATGTGCAAGACAACGACGCACAGGATCTCACTCAAGAAGTCTTGTTGAGCGTTTCGAGGGACCTGCGTTCGTTCGATCATCCGGGGAGTCCAGGGGCTTTCCGGGGATGGCTCAAGGCAATTATGATCAACCGTCTGCGAAAGTTCTGGCGATCCCGGGACCGTAATCCGCAGGCTCATGGGGACTCGGACATTGATGCTCGGCTCGCTCAATTGGACGACCCGACTAGCGAATTGAGCCACATCTGGAATCGCGAACACGATCAGTACGTGCTTCGACAACTGCTGGCACTCGCGGAGCCTCACTTCGAGCCAACCACTTGGCAGGCATTCTGTCGCGTCGCATTGGAAGGAGCGAAAGCTGATGAAGTCGCTCGGGAAATGGGAATTTCTAAAAATGCCGTTATCGTCGCCAAGTGCCGTGTGCTGAACAAGTTACGACAAGAGGCAGGAGGCTTGGTCGACTCTTCTTCTCATTTTTTCCCAAAGAGCTGAAATGCTGGGCAACAATCGGGTCTTGATAAGTATCCATGCAGCGAATTGATAAACCATCGTCGTGATGTGACTTCTACCACGAGGCAGTTACGCAACCATGGCTACTAACAAGATAAATTCCGAAATGCCAATCATGACAACCCACCCGAGCCGGGAGCAATTAAGCGCCTACACCCTTGGCCAATTACCACCTGCTGAAGCGACCTCGATCGAGAACCATATTAGCGAGTGTGAGCCATGCTGCGATACGATTATCAGCCTATCGTCTGACGATACGTTCGTTGCACTGCTGAAAGACGCACGGCAATTACCCATCGATCCTTCTCTTGAAAACGACTGTCAGGTTTCGAAGCCATCTTCAACTTGCGGAGACATTCCTTCGGAATTGACCGAGCATCCTCGGTACGAAATTGTCCGACTGATTGGCAAAGGTGGGATGGGTGATGTATACGAAGCCATTCATCGCAAAATGGAACGTAGGGTAGCCCTAAAGGTTATTAACCGCGAACTATTTCAAAAGCCCGAAGCGGTGAGTCGATTTCACCGTGAAGTAAAGACCGCTGCTCAGCTTTCTCATCCCAACATAGTGACTTCGTATGATGCGGACCAAGCTGGCGACTTTCACTTTATGGTGATGGAATACGTTGATGGAGTCGATTTGTCCCAAATTGTAAAGGACCGAGGTGCCTTGCCGATCGCCGACGCGGTTGACTACATCCGACAGGCCGCCATTGGTCTGCAGCACGCACACGAGCGGGGCATGGTCCATCGCGATATCAAACCGCACAACCTCATGGTATCGAAAAATGGGGTTATGAAAATTCTCGATTTCGGTCTTGCTTCACTTGCGTCAGAAACAGGCACTTCATCGGATTCCGCTGTGCTGCGATCTGACTTGACGACAGCCGGCGCAATCATGGGGACTCCCGATTTCATCTCACCCGAACAAGCAATTGACGCTCGCCAAGTCGACATTCGCAGCGACATCTACAGTCTCGGCGCGACACTCTACTATTTGCTGTCCGGTAGAGTGCCTTTTGACGCTGGCAGTGTCATGCACAAACTAAAAAGCCATGCACAGATTGAACCGCTCCGGCTGGATGCGATGAGAAACGATATCCCTCACGAGGTTGCAACCATCGTATCCAATATGATGGCGAAAAATGCTGACGAACGATATCTAACACCGAAGCAAGTAGCAGAAGCCCTGGAGTCGTTCCTTCGAACTTGGCGACCCGATGAAGAAAAGCCAAGGGAACACGAACTATCAAATGGCGGGAACATGTCTGGTTCAGGTGGAAAGGAATCGCAAGTCGGCGATTCGAGTTGGAACTGGTGGTTGGTGATTGCGAGGGTTCTCGTATCGATCGCATGTATTCCCGTTGCTGTAATTTTTTATGAAGCATGGACAATTAACTTTGAATCCTCCTTACTTGAGCGCGAACGTTATCAGATTCCGGCTTACCTGCTTGCTGTATTGTGTTTCGCTTTGATTGCGGGATTCATGCTAGTGCTCCACAAACGGAATACGATGCATCGCAGATCCGATGGTGGCGATCAACACGCCGTAAGGATGAAGTCGAAAGACCTCGTAACAATCGCGGCAGTAGTCTCGGCAGGGGGCGTCGCCACGTTCTTTTATTACTCGCAATTGAACAAATGGAGGTTCATCGGTGGGGAAGGTCACGTGGTGTCGTTCACGCAGCAAATGCTTGACACAAAGCCCGGGATTGACCTCGGTCCATCAGAACGGGCAGTCGAATTGTTCGTCTCTGGCGAAGACGCATCGCTCGTGAAACAAGGTGACCAAGTTCGCCTTCAGTTTGCGGGCTGGCCCCTGGTCCCCGATCTTCCATCGGTCGGTTTGTTTCAAGGTAGAGTGATACACATAAGAACAAACAGCCCAAGCAACATTCAGCTACTCGTAAAAGAGAACAAAACGAATGAAGACGACGGTTGGCCCAATGCAAGTTACTTGCTTTCTGGTGTACGTGCAAAAGGTTGGATCCTGTTCTCAGAATAGCGAGTCTGGTCAACAATCGGATAAGTAGTCATCAAAGATGTCCCCGAAGATGTAGCAGCGTTTAAGTAGCCAAGTAGTCGAAGCACAATCCTTTAAAATAGTGCTCAGCCTTATACCGCCCAAATCGGCTTCGTGTCCAATTCGAAGCCCGGCAATACATCTTCTCCCGAAAGAGATGTTGGATCGGATAACAACTTCATCTCGCAATTCGGACGATAGACGTAAGCTTGTCGCTCAAACGGATCGATCAGCCAGCCGAGTCGCACTCCATTGGCGATATAAGCTAACATCTTTTCGTTAAGAGTGCTTATTCGGTCCGATCGCGATCGCAATTCGATAACGAAGTCGGGACAGATAGGCGCGAACGCTTCCCGATCCTCTTTCGATAAAAGCTCCCAGCGATCCATTGCGATCCAGGATGAGTCCGGCCCTCGTTTGGAACCATCCGGCAAGGTAAAGAGCACCGAGGAATCGAACGTCTTTCCGCCGAAAGTTTTCGCCCATTGATGCAATTGTGCGAAGATCTCCCCATTGCGGCTCGCGCCTTCGCTACCAGTTGGCGTCATGATGACAATCTCTCCCTTTGCATTTTGCTCAACCCTTAAATCGGGATTCAACGCCGTAAATTCTTCGAAGGACTCGGCGACCCGAAACGTAGTCGGCGTCCAGTACAAGTCGGGCTCTTCGCGAACAAGTTGGTTCACCATGCTTTTCAACCTTTCCCGTTAGGCCTTGTGGCTTTAATTGTAGGTTGGTCACTCTTGACCGACTAAAACACGATACGTAAGTTGGACACTCTTGTCCGACCAAATCACCCATAAACGGGCAGGACTGCCCATTCTACATTCGATAATCATCAAACATCGTCGCAAGCAAAATGCACTGAATGTGAAAGTTCACTCATTGATACACGTGCTTGGTAGCTGTCTCACCCCCAGGACTTATGCTCCCTTGACCTCAAAGAGTGCGGCCGTGTCGAGTATAGCGTCCGGTTTACACATGGGACTGAGTGGGCTCGGTGGCACAACAATTTCAATACTGCGATAGTGCCTACCATCGCTTTTGGTCATGACGTGGATTCGCGATGCTGGGATATCAACCACCCAATACTCGGCAACGCCGCTTTCGGCGTAAATATCAGCCTTGATTTGCAGATCGTTGGCCAAGCTGCTATCGGACACTTCGATTAGCAACATCACATCTGCAGCGGTCGGTCGCGTGGCACCATAACGCTTCGGCTTCAACCACAAGATATCCGGTTCTGGTCGATTGTCATCGCAAACGAATCCACACTGCACGCGAATATTGGCATCCATCGACTTCGTGTTTTCAACGGACCAGCGAGTTAGGTAATCAATGTAATCGTCATGAACAGGTCCTGCAGGATTCCTAAACTGTAGCTCCCCACGAATCAGCTCAATTTTTCGCGGCCTCAGGCCGTCAAACGCGCCGCGATCGACCATCGAGTCAAACTCGGCACCGGTGATTTTGCTCGAAATGCTCATTTCCCCAACCTCTTTTTCGTGTTGCAGCCTTTATCCTAGCTAACTCAAGCGGACGACGAAACCGTTGTCGGTCAAAAGTGCCCGAGATAATCTCTTGCGAGGACGGCGAGCGGCACTATCGACAGAGTTGAGCCCAGCGGACCCGATCCATTACTTGCCAGAGGTAGCTGAAAGGAGAGTATATGCCCGTACTCCGTATGTCTATCTTCTTGTCCTACATATTTTTGCCAATCTCGATCGCCTACATTAATTTGGACAAAAGGGTTATTTGTGGGTCATGGCGGGCATTCTGTTGCGACTTCTTTATAGTCGAACACTCAACCACTCACTAAGGAGTTGCCATGGCCGAAGAACATCCACCTGATTGGCCTAAGATTGTGGAGCGTCATGCGGAACGAGTTTTTCGCATCGCTTACCGTATCCTCGGCTCTGTTCATGACGCCGAAGATGTTTCGCAGCTGGTTTTTATCGAAGCCAAGAACCTTCAGGAATCTAAGCCAATCCAAAGTTGGTCAGGGCTCTTTGCACGATTGGCTACGACCCGAGCCATCGATCTGCTGCGTCGACGACGCAAGAGTATCGAGATAGACGAGACTCAATACGTCTCGAACCTGGAGCCACATCACCACGTGGTTGGGGCTGAACTTGCCGCGTGGTTGCGTAACGCAGTGGCACAATTGCCCGAACAGCAAGCGGCCGTCTTTTCATTGAGTCACTTCGAACAACTCGATCGAAACGAAGTGGCGGCAATCTTAACGATCTCAGTCGAAGCGGTTTCAACAGCCCTCTACAAGGCACGCGGGCGACTGCAAGAGCAACTCAAATCATTCAACGGAGTTCGATAACATGAACAACAAAAACTCAACCTTCACCGCAAACCACGATGACCTGGAGCCTCAGCTTGAATCAGCAGTCTGGGCTGTACTCAGCGAACCACTTCCAGCCGATGCAATCGCACGTGTCAAATCGCAGGCTCTGGCACTAGAAGAAAAACCAGGTCCGAACATTCAACCTTCAACTCGCAACCTATCTTGGATTCGTCCATGGATACAAGTTGCAACATTGGCGGCTTGTATCTTACTGGTACTCGGGGCAACGATAATGTTCCCTTCGTCATCCAGCGGATTTGCACAAGTGGTTAATAACATTCGAAAGCTCGCCACGGCCAAGTTTACCGTTGAGAACTTTGGTCCGGGCAATCTTACGGCTGTTGCAAGTGTGAAAGCCCCAGACCGCTTTCGACTTGATTTCCAGGCCCCTGGAAATCCTGTCAATATCACGAATGGAGCGGCAGGTGAGCTGATCGCGTTCGACTCCAATTCAAACCAAGTCTCGGTAAACGAGATTCCCAAAGCAAGCTCGAACTTTGACATTCTGCAGCTTATACAAAAGCCAGACGTGAACGCTGTGTTGAGCAATGCTGAAAACACGATTGTTGGCACGCAGCTCTACGACATTCTCGACGGTCAAGGTAAAATCTGGGTCGATGTTCAAACACAACTTCCTAAACGGATTGAAATGACTCCGCTGCCAGGAATGGGAACAACGCCCGTCGTTTACCGTGACTTCGAGTGGGATGTTCCACTGGATGACAACTTGTTCGCCATGCCAGTCGGCAAAGAAGTTGTACGCAGTTCCTTGCTTGCCGAGCCAAAGGAAGCGGAGCTGATTGGAGCGTTTGCAATTCGTCAGGCTTTTTCTCAAGAGCCCTATGAAGCCTCGCTCCTTGACGAATCGGCCAGGCTCGGCCCATTGTCATACGATCTCAGCAAGAATCGAGCAGAAAATTATCAGATACAATCAGCAAAGCTTAAGGACGTTTGGACCGTGATTGGAATCGGTCCAACTGAGGCAAACGATCCGTCGCTGGTACAAAAGCGGATTGACTTTCTGTGTATGAAACTCGACCAATGGGAGCATAATATCTCACGAAGGGGAGGCTGGGTTGGGACTGGTGTGCGACCTGGTGAAGCCAAACCATTATGCTGGTGGAAAGATGGCAGCCGGATTCGAGTCCTTCGTGGGGATTTGACAATCGTTGATGCCGATCAACCACCTGTCAATAACTAGTTACAGCCAAAAAAGTCGTCCGCAGATCCAGGCCGAAGCAGCCAACGCTGCCAGAGAATCACTGGCAGTGTCCATCGTCTGGCGGTGGCTACGAACTGGTTCCAACTTGGGAATTGCATTTAGAAAACTTTCCGCGCGACTGTGTAATTTTCGTCTTTGGTTGAGTCTACTAAGTAGCCAATTCACTTCAGCCTGTCGGAAAAACAGATGCAGTCCAGTCCTCCCGAAACGCGTGTGGTTCATGGAGGATTCTGGACATGCCCCTGAGACGCTTGAGATACAAGATGGTGAATACGGTCCTCAATTGACGACATTTTTCCGTGAGGCATTCGTCGGCAGTCTTATCGAACCGCAATTGACGATGACTGCCAAGGCGAATGGCGAAAGCTGGCAAGCGGATATCAAAATAGAATGTAGCCGAGAAGGATGTTATCAAATCGTCGTCGCCAGCAAACTAGGTGAGTGTCACTTTGTACGAAGGATCGTCGAGAAACAAACCTCCTTCGCCCTGACAACTCCCTTCGAGCCAGTTCATGTATCTGCGCTGCTAGTTCAGAATACAAAACGCTTGGACGATGAGAACTGGGAACCTGCGGCCACCGCTCGCAGTCAAAGTTTGAAAGACTTTCGAAGCTTTGAAGGACGATGGCGTTCCGAATGCCCTCTAAATAGTAAAATCGCTATCTTTTATGGAGTGTTACGCCCAGTTTCCTTTCGAGATCCAAAAGACCTGAAGTGGTTGTCTGACAACTTACCCGATCCAAGCAATGTACATCCCGATGTGCGACCACGTTATGCTAGACTGGCGGCTAGTGCTTTTGGTGAATTGTTAGCTGACGAACAACCCACTCACGTGCAGTTCGTTGCCAAGCTACTCCCATTCATGCCTGATAGACCCGACCAATATTACCAACTCGAGAACGCAGGCTTTCAATTGCAACTACGAGACGAACGGCTTGCAGGCTCCTTGATCCTGCTCGCGAAGTCTAATTGCGAACAGGGCCAACTCGAAGAAGCCAAACGTCTGCTTCGCATTGCCGAACAAGTCACCAATCAGACATGGCCGAACAGCGACGGTATTGAGAATCTAAGACTAGACATCGATTTTTTCCAGTGCATTGGTTCGCCGTATGGCAGTACCGTATATGGCAGCACAGTTAAGTGAGTCACCGCAATTTTCTCGCGATTTGGATAGGTGTCTTGTTTGCCAGGAAGCTCACCGATCGAGAAAATCGAAAAAAATTTTCGCCGTCGCCAAAAATTTAGGACCGATCCGCCTCATTCTTATAGGGAGGCCATTCTCAACGCAAGAAATTGCGGGGATTGGACTTAAGATTTGAACGACTGGCAAAGCTTCCGCATTTCGAACGACGGTCGCGTGTCCGTTCGATAGTACGCATTACCACCACTTGAGTTTAGGCATGTCGATTGAGGAAGACTTAGATGACGATTTTCGCCGGGCGCTAGCGCGCGGTGATGAATCGGCATGGTTTGCCTTTCACGAACGATTCACCAGTCGACTCATTCGTTACGCTCGTGCGGTCGTCAAGAACGAGGAACTCGCACGCGATACCGTGCAAGGAGTGATGGTCAGCTTGGTTCGCAATCGAAAACAACTAGATCAAGTTCAGGACTTCGAAGCTTATTTGTTTTCTGCCGTTCGTCGCGATTTGTGGCGAGCTTTGAAACAAGAGCAAAAAGAAGCTTCGATGTTGATACCACTCGAAACGGAACGAAACGGCCAAGCGACAATGCTCCCGATCGCGGACGATAAAACGCAATCATCAAATTTGGAAGATCGCGATTTCGTGACGGTGGCTATGTCTCGATTAACCAGCGACTTGAGAGTCATCATCGAACTGCGATTCTTTGGCGAACTGACTTTTGAAAAGATTGGTAACGTTTTAGATCTCCCTTTGGGAACAGTGGTTACCCGGTTTCGAGCTGGCTTAAAGCAGCTAAAGGCTTGTGCTGAGGAGCAATTATCATGAACCAAAAACACGACCAAGAGGACGCAGAGTTTGATTCTTTCGATGCTTCATTGCGAGAACGGTTTCAACGAATGGTACCTGCGACAACCGAACGAGACGACGTCAATGCGATTTGGGACGCTATGCGTAACGAGTTGCAATCCGACGTCATCAACGTTCATCCATCGAACAAAGCGATATGCGTACAGGGTAAGAGCTACCTGAATTTTGGAAATACATTAGTACTAGCTGCGGCTTGTTGCTTGGTCGCATTCAGCTCGATCTTTATGGTTGCTGCCAAGCAACAAAGCGACGGTACTGTGCTTTCATCCACGACAAATTTAGAACGCATGACGACTCGTCAACCAAAAGACCGATCCACCAATCCTCAATGGTTGCCAGAGGAAAAAGAACTTTGGAAACAACTCATGGCGCAAACGGCTACCAATATCGATCCCGATAGCACAGTCGTTGTCGCCCTATCGCTCCAACAAAAGTAGTGACAAAGAATATTAACTTCACAAGGAATTTGATAATGCTAAAGATTCGCTCCCTTTTGAAACGAGGGCTATTGGCTGGGTTATTACTCTTAGCCGTCGGTTTTGCTTGGATCAGTTGGATGAACTACTCGGCAGGGCAACGTGTAACCGCGATGCGCGAGGCAATTGTCCAAGCGGGCTATCCGATCCATTTGAAAGAATTTTATGAGGAAAGCGTACCCGACCAAGATAACGCCTACCAAGTGGTGCAGAAATGGAATACTGGAATCCAGGAAGCAGAGCTTGCAGTCAGTGGCTCCGCGAAAGAACAACCACCTTATTTATCCGAACGAGTTCTAACGCCTGAAGAAATCACTGCCCTGGATGCGATCTTATCTAAACATCAAGTGATGATTGAGGAACTTATTCAAGCTTCCGAGAGTAAGCGATTACGAGTGCCCGCTGACATTGATAAAGTTGAGAGCGTTCTCAATGAACTGCTAACCCGAACTCGAGAATTCCGCTCGATTGCCAGAATCCTGTCCGCCCACGTTCGCTTGAAGATTGGGCAGGGTAAACAGGCG
>Ga0315899_10001170_pt1 | contig 30321 bp, 26 predicted proteins | sample LakEriMetagenome_2_FD_203518 | JGI IMG/M metagenome (GOLD analysis project Ga0315899, IMG submission 203518) | Freshwater fungal communities from buoy surface, Lake Erie, Ohio, United States - Buoy 4 MA112 | ecosystem: Environmental > Aquatic > Freshwater > Lake | place: USA: Lake Erie, Ohio... | reverse complement strand
ATCTGCTTACGTAGAGCTGAAACTAGCTCTGTAACCTGAGTAGATAGAGCAGCTACTGCATCTGCAGCATCTTGTGCTGCAGCTGTTGCTGCATCTGCTGCTTCTGCTGCAGCGTTAGCTGCGTCAGTTGCTGCATTTGCTGCATCAGTTGCTTCTGCTGCTGCATCAGTTGCAGCCTGAGCTACATCTGTTGCAGATGATCCTGCTGCGAAGGTAATTGATGTTGAAGCTGATGAATTACCTGCTGCAAGAGTTGCATCTACTTCAGTTGCATCGTGGTATCCCGCTAGTGAAGCGAAACCTACCGCTGTGCTACCTGTAGTTGCAGTGAACTTAGCCACTCCACCTTCAGACACTGTTGTATTTGCTAGGAATGTATATGTGCCTGATGCATCAGTTGTGAATGACTGAGTGATTGCTCCACCCATGAATGATCCAACACCTGAAGCGACTACGTTAAGAGCAACGTTTGAAACTGGGTTGCCGTAACGATCTGTCACAGAAACTGTTACAGGTGTACCTGTTCCATTAGCTGTTCCAGTTGCTGCGCTTGTGACCTTCACAAAGCGACCAGCTGCCTGATCCGCTCCAGCTACCCACATTGAAGCAGATGCTGTAACCGAACCTGAAGTAGCTGTAAATGTGATTGCACCTGTACCAGTTGCAAGAACATTGATTACTGCTGTGCCTGTCGCGCCTACTGAGTAAGTACGTGACTTAACAGGAAGACCAGACACACCTACGATGTGTCCACCCTCACCAGCAGTAACAGTAACTGATGCACCTGTAGCAGAAACTCCTGCCGCAGTTAGTGCGGTGAAGCGAAGTGCAATTTCATCACTTCCGGTACCTGAATCAGTTGTTAATGGCTTTGAGAGGTTGCGAGCATTGTTGAGTACCAACCTTGTGCTGCCATTGTAGATACCAGTTGCAGGAGTCAACGTTGCCGCTGTTCCCCAAGTCAAGCCATGGTAAGCAGTCAAAGTTGCTACAACAGGCAATGTTGCAACATATGTGTATGTACGTGATGCTGCTGTAAGCGCTGTAGGAGCAGTGTTAAATGACACTGTTGCTGCGGTGCTTGCTGCTGCCGGTGTAAATGTGTATGAAACAGTACCTTCAGCATTTGTTGTTAGTGGTGAGATTACAGTTGTAGAAACCACTGCAGGAGTCTGTGAAGTCGAAACTGTCACGACCTGATCCTTGACAGGGTTACCGAACTGATCCTTAACAATCGCAGTTGTTGTAGTTGCTGCGCCTGATAGAACTGAAATTCCATCAATTGGATCAGCAATTGCGATTGAGGATGCGATTGGCGCTGCAAATGTTACTGAAACAGTGTTTGTTCCTGTACCAAATGCTGCTGCACCTGAGAGAACCAATGTCACCTTTGCAGTGTCAACTGGTGATGAGTTTGTGACAGTTACTGAGAAGTTACCCAAGGCATCTGTTGTGTAAACAGTACCTGTTGTTGAAGTAACTGGTGAAACATTTGCTGTTCCAATTGGACCAGACCATGTTGGTGTAACTGTAATAAGTGCTCCACCTACTGGTGTTGCAGCAGCTGAGTTAACTGTGAACTTCAGTGTTGCAGTCTTTGTAGATGTAGGAACTGTGTAGTTCCTTGCTGCGCTAAGCGTTACAGCTGCATCTTCTCCAGCAGCCATACCTGCGGCTGTTGCAACAACTGTTGTCACTGCAGGGTTAGCAGTTAGACCTGTGGCAACTGATGAACCGTAAAGGGTCAATGCAGGTGTTAGCAACGGTGCGTTACCGTATCCGAACCACCAGCGGTAGGCAGGAAGTGTTGTTCCAGTAGCTGTTGGAGGCAATACTGAAGGTGTGTTACCGACTACACCGTAAACACCATCGTATGAACGTAGCGTTCCACGACCTGGAGCTGTAGCCGAGTTAGTACCAAAGTCAGTACCTTGTCCGCCATCATCAGCAACAGTAAGTGTCATGGTGTCGGAGTAAGCCGCACCTGCAGCGTTGATCCATTGGATCTTTGCTGAAGGTGTTGGTGCTGTTCCATCACCATTACGTACTAGACCACCATCGCGGTTGCGAAGTGTTAGTGAAACGTAACCTGCTGTTGTTGTGATTGTGTCGTATGTTCCAAGAGCTGCACCAGTTAGGAAGTTTCCAACTGGAGTTGCTGTTAGAACTGCGTCTGACTTAGCAGCTGCGCTAACGAAGTCAATCTTTACGGTACGTGTACCAATTACAACACCATTTGAGTTTGTCAACTGGAACTGGAATGTGTAAGCACCCTGATCAATAACAGTTGCACCCTGACGAGGCACGATAGTTACATAGTAGCTCGTTGTTGAAACAGCGTTTGAAAGTGAACCATTAGTATCCATGTTGAAATACTTTGTGTTCAAACTTCCAATTTGTCCGTCTAGAGTCTGAGCTAGTGAAATACCAGTCTTTAGATCAAGGTTTGCTACGCTGTTGCGGTTTGCAACCTTTGACCAATCTGTATTTGAGCTAGTAGCTAATGTTGTGGTTGCTGAACCAGTAGTTTGTCCAGCAGACTCAAGAATTGAGAAGTCACCACGAGTAGCTCCAGCTGATGTTGTTGTATCAACAATTGATCCGCCATTTACAGCGAGAGTCTTTGCTGTTACAGCCGTTGGAACTCCAACGATTGATGCTGTGATGGTTTCGCCAGCCTCTAGGCCACGACCACCAGTTGCGGTTTCGTCATTTGTAACATCAAGACGAACAAGAGCTGCAGGTGTGTCTGAACCAGCCACAACTGTAAGAGATGTAGCACCGTTAGGTCCTACAACTGCATTTAGTGCCGTTGCTGCAGCTGCTTGCGCAGGTACAACAGACGTAAGAACACCAAAGCCCAAAGCCGCAACAGTTACAAGCGCGATGCGCTTGAAAGTTGTCTTTGTAGACATTTGTTTCCTTTCGATTAGTCGAATCGAGGAATTTCCCCAATTCGGCTTGAACTAGATCGCTCTAGTTCGATTCGATGAATCGCACGTGCTGATTCACCAAATTCCCCACCGTGTATCCGGACGCGGCGAGGAAACCTATTTATTTGTTTATCACCTGTACTGCTTGCGCTAGCACTTGTGTCTTGCCTGAGTTCAAAAGAACTCGAGTGGTGATCGTTGCTGGTGCATCAGCTAGGTCATAGCCGCGTGAGCCAGTTGGGACCGAAAAGTTAGATGGCTTCAAATAGCCGATAGTTGCTGTTGCTGTGATCAGGTGCTGACCGTTAGGCAAGCGCTCGATTGATGAATCAACTGAGTTGATTTCAACTGAGTTCCACAATCCACCAAAGCCAACGTTGATGTTGTTGATGTCGTAGTTAGTTCCAGTTCCATCAATTGTGATCAACTGATCGATTAGAACGTTTGGACCAACTGAACCTGTGATGAACTGATTGTTAATCACAATTCCTGCTGTACCAACAGTTGAAATTCCCTTAGTAACACGAGCCTTACCAGCTACTGAATCTTCATCAGTTACTGAGAATCCTGTTGGGATTCCGTTCTTATCAAGACCCATAAATGAAGGTGCTGCAAGGCGGATGTTGATCGCCGCTTGCTTTGCCTTCTGTGCAGCAGCAGTTGCTGCAGCTTGTGCCTTTGCAGTTGCTGTCGCAGATGCTGAAGGTGCAACAGGAGACATTGGTGAAGACTCTGTTTCAACCTGGGATGCGACTGGCAGTACTGGGCTTTCATTTCCAGTCATGGAATTAAAGCCAAGGAATGCTGTAACAACTAGAAGAAGAGAAAGTGCAGCCTTTGATGACTTCTGTGCGATTTCAACTGTCTTCTTGTATGTTGTTGAAAGCGCGTTAAGTGCTGTTAGGCCAGTCTTTTCATCAACGATCCAGTCTTCAAGAACGCGGACCATTGACTTGCGAGCGCGTACCAAGATGTGGCGAACGTTTGCAGGGGTTGTGTTCAAAGCTGTTGCAATCTCTTCTGTTGTGCGGCCTTCCATTTCCCACATAACTAGCGCTGTACGCTGGTCACTCGTTAGGCGAGCAAGTGCTTCGCGGATAATCGCGGCATCTTCGGCTGCAGTAATAGTTGTATCAAGATCTACGTGGTTTTCAGATGCGATCTCGTTTAGGCGCTCCTGGGTTGTGTCAGCATCGATTGCAACCAAGTTTGGACGGGCACCGCGAGCGCGGATTACGTTCAAGGCAAGGTTGTTAACTGATGTACGAAGGTATGCAATTGCACGATCTGCTGAATCTAGATCAGGGGCAGCAAGCATGAACTTGAGGAATGCTTCCTGAACGATCTCGTTTGCTTCAGCCTCATTCTTTGTGATGCGACGAGCCTGAGAGACAAGCTGTGTGCGGTGTTCTGTGTAGATGGCGCTGAGTTGTGCGATAGACCAATCAGCTGCTGAGGCTTGAGTTGCTTGAGCGTCGGCGGGATTTGCGCTCAAAATGCGGGCGGCATCGGTCGCTGCAGCTGCTTTCGCCGCTTTCGACTTCAATAGTGCCATTTGAGTAACTCCCGCGAGTTTGTAAAACGAAGGCAACGTCTTGCCCTCTACTTAGTAAGACACCGCTGGGGGCCAAATGTTGTGCCCTTTTGGAAACTTTCTTTGGAAAGTTTTCTGGGTTGCGGTGGGTTGAGCGTAATTTGAGCGTGGATGGGGGAAGTTGGGGATAGAACGCAGGGCTCTCGCCGAATGGCAGCGAGAAACAAGCCTGCCGGAATCAGATCTCTAGTCTATGGGATGGGCAAGAGTAAAGTGCGTATTGAGGGTTTGAGCGTGTCTGGCCCAAGTCAACGTGCATCATTAGTTTTCAACTTCACCTTCAATTCACAAAAGGACAAATTGGACACTCTAACTAGAAGCATTTATGCCATCTAAATAAGCAAGGGATTTCACTCAGAGACCCATTAGCTCCGCTTGGTCCGCGAAATGGGGATGACTATTTTTTAGCGCTTCGAATTTGCCAGAAGCGGCTACTTCACCACTATCCAGATAATAAATCTGGTCCGCTTCACGAATCGTGGAAAGGCGATGCGCGATCATCACAATCGTAACTTTCCCTTTCAGGGCCAATAATGCTTCGGTGACCTTGAATTCTGTTTCACCATCCAAAGCGCTCGTTGCCTCATCTAATACTAGCAACTTGGGTTTGCTTAGTAATGCTCGGGCAATTCCTAAACGTTGTCTTTGACCTCCAGAAATTTTCATTCCACGCTCACCCATTTGTGCATCTAGGCCAAGGGGGAGAGATTCGACCAAACTACGTAGTTGCGCTCCGTCAACAGCATCCCATAACAACTCATCTGAAACTTCACTTGGGTTTAATCCTAGGCAAATATTGTCTCTTATTGAACCGTTGATGATTTCTATATCCTGAGGAAGATAGGACACAGCCCCCGGCCATTTTGCAAAAGCTTCAAGTGGAGGAACGCCTGACAATTTAACGATTCCAGATGTTGGATTTAAAATTCCAAGTAAGACATCTACGAGAGAAGTCTTACCAGCGCCAGAAGATCCAACAAATGCAACGAAGGATCCAGGGATAATCTCTAAGGTGATTTTGCTGAGGGCAAGTTCAGACGTGTTTGGGTAAAGAAGTGAAACATTCTCAATTTCCACATGTGGATTGAAACCAATATGGTCTACTTTCAAACTCTGTTCAATATGATCACGGTCAGTTATCAAACTCAATTCATCAATTAAGTTAAGTGTCGGGGATGCCGCACCGATGCTCCCTTTCATAGACACAGCCCCTTGCTGAATTCTCATTACTGCTGGCGCTATCCGAGCTCCAGCCGCAAGAAAGACCGACAGAGTTGCAACAGCATTCGCCGCATCTTTCAGAACAAATTGAATCGCTGCAACTGTCAACGCACCAAACACCACAGCACTTTCAATAACGTACTTACTAATATTCGGCATAAATGAGAGCTCCGCAATAGTCTCCGCAAGTTGGTGGCGAGTCTTTGAAACTAAAATTGCGTAATTTGCCCGGCGATGTGAGACAACGGCCTCTCTATACGAAGAGAGAACTTCCAGCACTTTAGTATTACTTTCAACTTGCAATACCGCATTTCTTTCACCCAGCATCTGAGCCTTTGTATTGAGTAACTTGAACAACACCAGACATATAGAACCAAAAACTGCGAAGGTAGATAATGCCAAAATTGGATCTAAGGCAAACAATCCAAGGGACATAATAACTAGTAAAGAAAAGTCTGAAATTAGAATAGCCGCTGTGCCAAGCACACCCATTGTGACTGTCGTAACTCCAGTAGTTAGCGCAAAGAGCAATTCCTGCGAAGATTTTGATTTAATGCTTAGTAATGGCTCTTGAATTGCACGTGAAAACAATCTACTGGAAAGCGTGGATGCTTTAAAGCTTAAGAAAAACAAAATCTTGCGCGAAAAATAAACGCTGAATATTGTTCGAACAATCAGGATTAAGGCTGCACTAATTCCGAGAATTGCGACTTGAGATCGAAAATTCAAGTCGTCGATTTGAATCAGCTGAAGAACCGAATCTACACGAGCCCCCGGTCCTCGAGACTGCACACCATTTACAGCCAGTGCACCTAAAACTCCCACAATTGCAATGGCAACTAGATCCATAAAACCTAGAATTATCTGAATTGCAATTACGCCAATAATTTTCTTCTTCTCAGATTTAGTCAGAAGGTTGAGCGAACGTCGGAGTGTGCTCCCTTTTTGATTTGCCAACACTCTGAATCCCTTTCATAAGCATCGCACCGAGTCTAAATCAGATAACTTAAAACAATTAAATCTACTGCTTAATTCTAATCCAATCCTTTGGAATGAGGAATCTCGGTTCCTTCTGTGCAATAAACCAAGGATCGGGAGCTATAACTAGCGGATTTCTAGTATCTGACAAAAAGGCGCCCCACCAACTAAAGGTTGAATTCGCAATTATGTAGGCGCAGCCTAAACGCATGGCCATAAAGGAAGCTGCCGAGTGTTCATCGACATCTGAAATATAGTTCACTCTCTCTGAAGGCAGCCAGCTGAGAATCTCTTTCGCTTCATCCACATCATCTGAAAAAACCCATATCGGGTGATGTGGATACGAACGATTTACTATTTCCATTCCAGCCCTGTAGTAAAGGTCCCCTGGGAGACCAAAAGTGCTCTCTGCTAAGTAGTCTCCTCTTCTGATATGGATCACTATCGGCGCCAGTGATTTGGCTTGTTGTCTTAATGACTGAAGATCTGGACCTTCCTGATTAATTTCCAGTAACTCCAGTTGATTTCTTACAGATTCAGGCCACACGAATGATTGAAAGTATCCAATTAAGAATGGATTGAAGATTCTCTCAGGATTTACTCGTGCCTTTAGATCTGAATAACCGACATCCGAAATAGACATTGGAAAATAAAGTTTTCTGAGACGTAATGAATGAATAACTGTTGCAACCACCTTAGTCGCAACGACTAGGAAGGGACTCCTTTCAATTTTCTTGGGCCAGATTCCAGTTCGTAGGACATATCCAATAGATTTACGAAACAGATAGCCATCAACTTTAATGCGATGCAAATTTGTGATCCGATCTACTGAAAGACTGAATAGTTCGGGATCTTTGCTTGCATTCAATCGAGGGCGACCTGGTTTTTCAATAACTTGGATTTCTCTTCCTTGTGCAATTGAAATCGCAGCCGCAATCTGAAAAAGTTGATTTCCAAGACCTCCAGTTAAGTATAGTCCAACACTTCTCTTTTTAGCCATTTCTAGAATTCACACTTTCAGAGATACCAGAAAGGAGTAGTTTCTTCAGTTGTAAAGGGTGGGATAGCAAATCAATACACAGAAGAAATTTCTTCAAAAGCGCTTCTTTGAAAGCAAGATTCTTTAATACCGACAGCGAAAGTTTTTGTGCAGCAAACCTGCTGAACATACCTCCGATTCCAGAAGTGGAATCGAGTCTTTTGATTAAAGCAATAACCCCTAACATTTCTTTCATGATGGATTTATTGCTCGTAAGGTTCAGTTCTCCTCCGTGAAAATATCTGTAAACAATCTCTGGGGATGTAAGGATCCGAACTGACCTATTGAGTATGATGTTGGCGAAGAGGAAATCTTCTCCCATTCGATGCTGAGTGAACCTCACATCCTTGAATTGTTCTGACAAAAAGACAAAACGCCAAAGCCCCATAGTTCGAGCGAGATGTAAAGCAAGCGCTTCATCATTATTATTACTTGGTGGAATTTTAATGCTCTCTATTCCGGTTTTAAAGTCAATGGAAGAATACGCCCCGATACCAAGATTACAACCCGCGTATTCCGTCTCCTTGAGCAGCCTGATTAGTGACGACACGTATACCAAGTCGTCGGCATCCGCGAAGGAAAACCATGGGGTGTCAACTTCTACCAGACCAGCATTTCTAGCTAGTCCTGGCGACTTAACGTCAACTTCCAGGATTGAGATATTCGAACCCTTCACTCTGTTGATTAGCTCCTCAAGCTCGGCGCTTGTAGTGTCGCTACTTTTATCGTGGACAAGTATCACCTTTACTTTAAGTTCTTGCGCTTCATCCAGCCAAGAATTCAGATGAGATAAACGTCCAGAAATGTTGTGTACTGGAACAACTATCGTGAGTGCCAAATCAGTGGATTCTGAGAGCAATTTACCCGCCAATCATCTGTGTCCATTGTAGTCTGACGCAATCAAACAAACACTGCTGCAGGAGGTTCGATGGAAATTGTTTTTGTCCATTTCGGCTCATATCCTCCCAATTACCTTGTTAGAAATCTGAATAGGACCTGTGAATATTTTCCTGACACCAGGGTTACCCTAATCACGGATGTTAAACTAGATATCCCGATAAAACACACTAATTTTCAAAAACACACTTTTGTATTAGGTGCCGATTATCATAAAGTAGATGCCCAGATAAATCACCCAAAAAATTTTCGGAATAATTTTTGGTTTACTTCATTAGCTCGGGTAATGGCACTTTGTGACTACGTCATTGACAAGCAGCTTCCTATTCTGCACATCGAATCAGACGTTCTTGTTTCGCGCGATTTACCATTGGAAACTTTCACTAAGTGCGATAGGTCTATTGCCTATACGATAGTGGGAGAAATGTCTGGAGTTGCCAGTATTCTATGGATTGGCGATAAGAGTGCCGCTGTACACCTAAGAAGTTACATAAATTTTCGAGCGCAAGTTGATTCAATGACTACAGACATGAAAATTCTCGGACAATATCAAAATGATTATTCGCAGCATGTCAGAATCCTGGCAAGTTTTCCTACGAGGCTCTTAGGATCACATTCTTTAATTCCAAATCAAATTGTGCAAGATATGATTTACTCAGAGAAACTTTTTTCTGGTTTCTTTGATGCAGCCGACGTGGGTCAGTATTTGTTGGGTGATGACCCTAGAAATAACCGCGGAATGAAAATCTTGAGACGCGAATTGGTTACTAGTTTCTTCAAACCTAGTAAGGTTAATTTTGTCTATTCTAAGGATAGAAAATTCTTGAATACCTGTTCCGAAAAGGTTAATCGATATTTTACCCTACACATACACTCAAAAAATGCGTCTGTATTTGATGAGAAAAGAATTGAGTCCTTGCTATCAACTGCTGTCCGAAATCAAGCCCGCCCTGAAAAGCACATCTTGGTGCCTTCTGTGTTATTGAGCTCAATCAAGAATTCTCTTATTAGAAGGTTGCACGCGTTTACAGGGTCAAAGAGATGATGCAAGTCGAAGAACTTCCTGTCTTAATTCTGGGATATTTGAGATTGGATGGAGTCCTTGAATGCCTTGAAGCATGTGATCAGGTAGGAATACGTAAAATCTACATAGCTTTGGACGGCCCCAAAGATTCAAAATCAGAAGCTCTGCAGCAAGAGGGGATAGACAAAATCTATAGGTTCGTTGATTCGCGAGGGATTTCGTTAGCATTACGACACCGTCATTCGAATGCCGGTTTGGCGGTAGGTGTTATCGAGGGAATCTCGTGGTTCTTTGAACATGAAGACCGTGGTGTTATTCTGGAAGACGATCTCGTTGTATCAACAGACTTCTTTCAGTTTTCTATCAATGCACTTGAAAAATTTTATGATAACAATTCGATTGCTTTGATATCCGGAAATAATTATCTCTCAGATTCTTCAAGTAATAGGATCTCTGCAATAAACTACCCGCTAATTTGGGGCTGGGCAACAACAAGGAAAACCTGGTGCGCGTTTACAGACTCCATCCAGTTTCCACCTAACCCACGATTTAATCGAAAATTAAGTGCCGCCGTGAACGCATTCTGGTGGACAGCAGCCAAGCAATCACGCTCCGGGTTAGTCGATTCCTGGGCCATGAGTTTTTCGAATTTCGTTCGAATGCGTGATCTCATCTGTTTACAGCCACCCGTTAACCTTGTTTCTAACCGAGGTACCGATCAACACGCTGTTCATAGCAGCGCGTCTGATCCCTTCGTCAACTTTCCAATTGGTAAGCTCGATGAGAATATAGATTGGAGTTTACCAACTAAGGAAACTATATCTCTGCAGAATATACATGCTGAGCAATTTGTTTATCAGATATCGAATAGGAATCTTTTTTCACCTTTTAAATTCATTTTAGGATACGTTTTCTTTAAGAAAATCAAGAACAAAATCTCATTGGTTGATCGCTTGACCACATTCAATCAAAAGGCTGATTTTTCCGTTAAAAAAAGAGGTATTTGAATGTGTGGATTCACTTTTCGGCGATCGCCTCATAGAATTGGCCCGCATGGATTTCTAAGGCATCGTGGACCGGATGAGCAAAGTTATTTAGCTGCAAAGGATTACGAGCTAGAGTTTTCACGCCTAACAATAACGGGAACAGTGGAAGGCCATGTTCCCGTGTATTCAATTGATGGAAAATGGCTTGTAGCATTTAATGGAGAAATTTATAATTTTAAGCAACTAATTGCTTCCCATAGTTTGCCCTTCACTGATTCTGATACAAAAGTAATTGCAAATGGTCTACAAAAGTATGGAATCAACTTTTTGACGCAACTCCGTGGAATGTTTGCGGGGATAGTAATCGATACGCATGCGAATAAAACTTATTTCTTTCGGGACCCACTTGGAGAAAAGCCCCTCTTTCTACACCAAAATGATAACGAGTTGTTAATTTCATCTGAATTCACAGCGTTATTGCAAATCCTTAATCGCCCCCTAAAGTTAAATCCTAAAGCAGTTACAGATTATTTCCGATTTGGATACGTGCAAGAGCCAGATTCCTTTGATCGTGAAATTATCTCGGTAAAGCGCGGCGTTGTTCTTGAGCTTTGTGAAGATAGCAACTTGAAAGAGATTCTGCACTTAGATGGTTATAATGATGCCGAATCTGATCTTTCGCTTCGTGATCTTTTAAATGAAATCAATAGTCAGGTTACTTACTCCACTGTGCCGACTGGACTCGCCCTAAGCGCTGGGGTGGACTCCACCTCGCTTCTCTATGCCATGTCAAAACACCATGAAACAGAATTTGTACCGATAATCGTTAATGTTTCTAGCAGAGGTTTATCACAAGAGGCTCTCGAAGCAGTTGAATCTTGTACACGACTTGGAATTAAGCCTCACCTTATTCACAATTCTGACTCCCCTGACCTCGTGTCTCGACTAGTGTCACTGTCGGCAGCGAATGATCAACCGCATGCAGATCCATCAGGTTTGTCATACTTAACGATTTTTCAAGTTGCTAAGTCACTCGCTCTAAAGGTTGTTCTTCTTGGCCACGGGCCAGATGAATTTTTTTGGGGTTACCCATGGTTCAATGATCGATTACTAAAGTCCAGGGCAGGATTCTCGAGAGAGAACTCCAACCTACCTGCCTATTGGGATACACCTGGAAAAACTCCTCGACTTCTTTGGAGTCTCGGCTATAAAGAAGAGCAAACTTTCGGCGATTTCGCAGTAGACAGATATTTGCAAAGCGAGAATAAATGGGAAAGGTACCGTGCGGAAATGGTTCATGGATATCTATCGCCAAATGGATTGAGGCAAACTGATCGATTGGCAATGGCTTCTGGAATTGAGCCGCGGACTCCATATGCGGATGCGAGGCTCTATGGCTGGGCTCAGCGAAATTCGACCAAGGCTAAACAGTCCTTTGACAAAAGAGAATTTCGTGATTCTATCGAATTAGGACCATTGAATTCCAATCGAAATCGAAAGAAAGAAGGCTTCGCTTCTCCAATGGGCACTTGGTTTCAGAATCCAGATGTAAGCGAGTATTCAAGAAGTTGTCTATATGAGGTTTCTTTGCTTGATTTGAATTGGCGCTTCACTCCACGGTTCCCTCTACTGAGCCCTTCTGAAAAATATAGAATCACAATGCTTGGGTCGTGGTTGCGCCAACTAAAAACTTATAATGAATAGATTGTTTTCATTTTGTCTGCGATTGTCTTGTAACCAAAAACTTCTTCTGCCATAACTTGAAGTTTTTTCCTATCAGTCAATTTGTAATTGGCCATGGCCTCTATCAAGCCATGGAGATCTCCACTTTCAAACAAGCTTTGTTTGAAGGTATCTATCACTTCAGGAATTCCACCAACATCACTTCCAATAAGACCCACTCCGTTCATCAATGCTTCTCCTAAGACATTTGGCAAATTATCTTGAGTACTAGGAACAACTAGGACATCGATTGCACTTAAGACCACTTGCAGTTCCGCAGGATTTCTTACAATTGTTTGTGCAATCATTGGATGCTCCATGGAATAACTTTTTTCGGATGTACCTACTAAAGTCAACGAGTATTTCTCCGGATTTAAATTAGTTAATTCCTTGAAAGCGCATAATAATAACGGTAGGTTCTTTATCGGATTATCTAAACTCTGGGAAACAAATCCAAACCTGATCTTGGGACCGCCCGTATCATTCTTGAATGGTTGTGCATTGACACTTGGAATGGGATTGTAAACTTGGAAAAAATTTGACCCATGGAGTTCATGGAGCGCCACTTTTGCACGATTAAGTATCCAACTAGAGGGGCAAACAATAACTGCATTTGAATAATTGCTCATGAGATTCCCAAGATCACGTTTTTGTTTTTCTACCAAAGAGCGAAATACATGATTCACTTGAGGACATTTTTGACATCCGCTTACAAAGCCGAGGCAGTCGTGGCTGACGTGGCAGCCCCCCGTGTACAATCGCTCATCATGAAGCGTGATAACTTTCTTCTTACTTGGAAACTTTACTAAGAAACTCTTAACTGAGACAAGATTGTAAAATGCATGTAAGTGAAGAACATCTGCTGCTTCTATATCTGGGTCCTGCCAATCGATTAGATCAAGTGAAATTGGACTCACGGGATCACCTCCAGCTTGGATCAATCTTTGTTGTAGCAGAGTGAGAGCAGAGGACTTGTAGAGCCTAAACTTGTCAATTTTCTGAAACCTGACTTCTTTGGTGTAAACAGGGTTCTTTCTTCTTTGCACAGAAATGACCTTGGAGTCGTAACCCGATTCAATCAGAGATTCATGTAATCGAATTGCGGCCTGGGCAGCCCCGCCACTTGTTGAAGTGATTAGATGAACAACTCTCAATTTGTATCCCTTGCCGTTTGTATCGCAATTCACAATAGCATTGATATAGGCTGATTACATGAGTGGAACTCGCAAGAATCTAACCGTTTTCGCCAAGGGCTCCCTAAAAGGATCTTCGTGCCTGAACTGAAGCTTGCATTTTTGATCAATTTAGATCGACGGCCTGATCGATGGCTCGAATTCAATAAGCATTCGTCGTCACTAGAAATCCCAATTGAGAGATTTCCTGCCGTGGATGGTCATGAATTAACAAAGTTTGAATTACGCACACCACCTCCGATTTCAGCCTGTTGGATGTCCCATCAAGATGTCGCCGCTAAATTCCTCGAAAGTAATGCAGAATTCTGTCTCGTATTTGAGGATGATTTATCCCTAACCGAAGATTCAATCAGTGCCTTGAATCAACTTTGGCACCAAAACTTTCAAAATCTTGATCTATTACAAATTGGTTTTTGTGTAAGTCAAAATCAACTTTCCAATCGAGTTATTTACGGTAGGCAACTTTGCGCAGTGAGTCTTGTAACACAGCTGGGATTGCTATCATTTTCCTTAACACAACGAATCCTCAAAGGAATTTACGGCTATAAAATTAGCTATCTGAAAGGAACCAAATTGTGTGTTGCAGAAAATTCTTTTGAATTAGGAACACATGCCTATCTGATTTCAAGAAAATTTGCAGAAAAAATGATCTCATTTAATCGCCCTGTGTATCTTCCCGCCGATTTGGCAATGATGGAGCTAGTGAAGACAGGTAAATTCCGATCCTTTCGACTGATTCGATCTTTGATAAATCAAAGTGAATCTCCAAGTTCAATTTTGAATGCATCCGCAAATAGTCTAGAATCGAGAATCTCTGCATTATCAGTGGAAATTTCTAGTTGAAATGATCTATTCAGCGAAATCAGCCGATTCATGGAACGCTTGCAAGCCAGTGATGCAAGAATTTTTAGAATCTCGATGCGAGTTTCTGTTTATTCCAGAAAATGAATCAATTTCGCTGGAACAATTCAATGTTTTTTCCCCCCATCTCCCTGAGTTAGACTTAATTCAATTTTGTACTTTGAAACCCTACCAACGAGGTGAACTTGGAATTCGTGAGATGCATTGGATACTCTCTGACTTCATTGCAGGAAACAAGAGTATTTTTCAACTTTTGCAATTCTTGCATAAATCCGAAATAGCTCCGATTTCTAAACTTTTTTTTAGGTATAGTTCAATTCGAAACCGTCGATCAGCCGTTCAAGTTATATCGAGAGAATTCGCTGACTTCGGAATAGTTATTCCGCATTACATAGAACCCCGCAACTCAACAGTTTTTCTATCGAGAGCATTCGTTAAGGCTCTTCTTGAGATTAATGTTAATAACGAGCTTTCGACGTTTAGGGCAATATTTGCCTTAGCGAGGACTGCCAATTTTAGTTGCATAAGAATATCTGGTTTTAAAAGATGATTCGCAAAACTATCGTAATCAGCGGTGGACTAGGAAATCAATTATTTCAGTTTAGTTTTGCACACCATTTAGCACAGAATTTTAATGCGAGGATCAAACTTTACGCACCAAGTCCAAAAAATGGTGGACGTGATTTCAAGCTAAATTCTCTTTGTGCAAATTGCAAACATATTGAATTTGTAAGAACAAAGCGCTCGTGGAAAATCGATACTATCTTTAAGTTTCGTAATTACATGGATAATCGTTTCGATGGTTTGGTCAATCGTTTTATTGAAAAGTACGTATATGTAGAGCAGAATGCTTACATTTCTGAGAAAACTAAGCAGTCGACTCGACTCTATTCTGGATATTTTCAGAATTGGTACTATGTTTCCCAATCGCTTTCACTTATTGATTCTGAGATTCTTAATCTACTAAATAGTATCCAAACTATGCGATCTCGTTCTTACGATGGAGTTGACTACGGAGTTGTCCATTATCGTCGTGGAGATTTGTTAGATTTTCGTTCAACTATGGGCCTACTCGATGATGCTTACTTCCTAAATGCGGTTGAGGTCGCACTTGCAGAATCAAATCCTTCTCTAAGATTGGTTATTCTGACAGACGATAAGAATGCTGGAGTGAAAGCCTTTTCAGGTATTACAGAAGATGTCTATGGGCCATCTGACATTGAAGAATGGGAAGCCTTCAAGATAATGTCAAGGGCACGATTCGTGATTACATCTAACAGCACGTTTTCTTGGTGGGGTGCGCTACTATGTTTTCAGAATGGTGGTGAAGTTTATTTGCCGTCTCCTTGGTTTCTAAATTGGAGTCCGGACCCGGGTAATGCCTTTTACTTCCCAGGCTTTAAGACAATCCCATCAGAGTTTTCCTGAATGTTTTAGTAATTTGATAGATGCGAATTGCAAGAAATTTGATGTAACGTTTAATTAGTCCGGATTCCTTATAGATAAGGCAGTCATCTCGCCAGCTATGTTCGATGTCTATGTTTCGATAGTCTGATGATTTGAATTTTTCACCATATGCAAAGCTTTCGTTAAGCTTTTTGAAATACGTAGAGTCGTTCTCTGCGGTCGCGTGAGTACCGTTTTCACCATTGTCCTTATATCGAGCCACATTACTTGTTATCACAAATCCTCTTCTTACTATTGGTTCCACCCAAGCATCCCAAGGTATGGCGCCATCAAATTTCTTTAGTGTCTTTAATTGAAACCTACTAAATGAAGTTCTGCTAATCAAAGAGGCGGGACCGTGAAGCCCGAAGCTTAACTTTGAGTAGGACCCTGGTTCTCTAGGCTTCTCAAAAGATCCAAAATTGATTCCGTAAAAGTGTTTGGATTCTGAGTTTTGTTCCAAAACTTTCTCTGTGAACTCAAAAATGTCTGTTGAAACTTCCACGTCATCTTCCAAGCAAATTACATTTTGGTGCCCCCTTTTTATCAAGGGCAACTCCCACGCAAGAATTCTGTTTCTATTGATTAGATCTTCCACATGTAAGCCACCACTTTCAGTGTGCACAATTTCCCAAATCAAATGATCATATTTGCGCAAGACAGCCAAGTCGTCACCTGTAGCATCCTGGATGATTATGTATAAAGGCCGCATCCCTTTCGTCATTGCAATCTGGAGGCTATTCAGGCATGAATCTAACAATTGACTTCTACGATATGAGATGATCGATACTGCCAAACTTGGGGGAATCATGAAGCAATTCTAGACTCAAGCCCGTATACAATTACCAAGAGTTCTTGTGAAGTGTTGCGATTTGGGGTAACTAATGTTCTGCGAAGTCTGCACTAAGCCAGTTGGTGAACTCTGCTTGGATTTGGGGAGCCATCCGTTATGCGATGATCTGACTCCTTTTGGATCTGATCAAGTTGCCCCAAAATATCACCAGTTGATTACTCTGTGCAAAAATTGCTTAACAGCACATCAAACTTTTCAGGTAGAAAAGGAGCTTCTCTTCAAGCCTTCATATCATTATCGTGCCTCACTTACAAAGGACGTTCTCGATGGAATGCGTTCACTGGTACAAAGCATCGAATTGGCGATCAATGGATTTACTTCCGAAGTAACCGTGGTTGACATTGGCTGCAATGATGGAAGTCTTTTAGGAATTTTCAAGGAAAATTACGGTTGTACTACTATCGGCGTTGACCCTACCAGCGCCATTTTCGAAGGTGGGGCAAAAATTGATTTCAAATTCAATGAGTATTTCTCTGAAGAAACCGTAACTGCAATTAAAGAAGTAACAAGCCGTGTTGATCTAATTACATTCACGAATGTTTTTGCACATATAGAAAATCTTCCAAATCTTCTAAGGAATTTGAGGGAAATAATCAATCCTGAAACGGTATTGGTAATTGAAAATCACTACCTTGGGGCTATTCTAGATCGAGATCAATTTGATACTTTCTATCACGAACACCCTCGCACATACAGCCTAAGGTCTTTTCAATATATCGCTCGTTCGATAGGAATGAATATCATTCATGTCGAGTTTCCCTCTAGATACGGTGGAAATATTCGAGTAGTTATGAAGAAAAGCGGAACTAGCCTTGATTTATCTTCCTACGTGAAAGTGGAGGATAAATTCATTGAGAACTTCGAATGTTTGCAGAATATTTATGATGCCTGGAAGTTTCACGCCAAGGAGAAGATTTCTGAATTAAGCACCCGAGGACCCATATACGGCAAAGCGTTACCCGGGCGAGCTGTCATGTTGATAAGTGCTTTAGAGGTCGATTCCGATCGAATGCCAATGATTTTTGAGCAGCCCAAGTCACCCAAAATTGGAAACTTTGTTCCAGGCACCAAGATTGAAGTTGGCTCTGATGAAGATCTGCTCAGATTTAATCCTGAAGTTTTGATCGTTTGGTCGTGGCATATCATTGATGAAATTGTTCAGTATCTCGATTTATTGGGGTACAAAGGCGAGATTTGGGTGCCAATGCCCGAGTTCCGTTTGTACCGTCCTGCCTTGTGAGCAAACAGCTTCTCATCCTTGGTGGTGGCTTTGGGTTGTATGGATACCTTCCCGCAGCCATAGAGGCTAACTGGCGGGTATCGACGCTTGAGAGGTATGAAAATTTTATCAATAATCGCATTGAGTTGGTTGATTTCGTAAACCAGATTACATTTTTGCGGGAAGAGAGCCTTGATTTGAATTCATTCGGCGGTATCGTAGTGGCGAGAAACCCAACTGAGCAATTCAAATTTGTTCTGGAATCTTCGAATTATAATGGTCATTATTTTCTAGAAAAACCAATAGGGAATACAAAAGAGACTTCTCTTGAACTCCTTAATATTCTACACGCTCGAGCGTCCTCTTTTTCAATTGCGTATCTATTTCGTTACCAAGACTGGTACAAGGAAGTCTTCTCTGCTGCACGTGATAATTACAATATGTTAATAAACTGGAAAATACCCCACACAAAAAAAAATTCCTGGAAAAATGACCCCACACTTGGTGGCGGTGTACTTTCTTACTATGGAATCCATCTTTTAGCCCTGATCGCAGAATTGAGGATTGAGCCAGAGAATTTACAACTGTTTTATAAATCTGACATTTTGAGAATAGAATCCAATAAATCTTCTAAATTACTTCAAATTGAGCTATCTACTTCTTCAACGCCAGCGTTTGAAATAAGTCTTTCGAGTCCTGGCGGTAGTTTTCATTGGAGTGGAGCATCGCCTTTTGGGCCTATTCCAATTGCAGGCATACCGGATCCTCGAATACCTGGCTTAACTCAGTATTTGTCTGAGTCGCGGGAGCGAAAAGACTCGATCAAGATCCTAATACTAGAGAGAAGGATACAAGAACTACGAGACACTATTTCGCGATTCTTGTAGAGTTACGATAGTTTCCTCTTGATACTGGACTAGGTGGGCTATGAAAGCATTAATTCTTGCAGGCGGTCAGGGTACTCGGCTTAGGGAAGAGACGGAATACCGCCCAAAACCGATGGTTCAGATAGGTTCGAAACCGATTTTATGGCACATCATGAAGATTTTGTATACCCAAGGAATTCAAGAATTCGAATTGGCTCTTGGCTTTAAGGGTGATCAGATAAAGGACTACTTTCTTAAGTATCCTTATCTCGCCGCTGATTTGAGCATAGATTATTCCAAAGAGAATCCTGTAACAAATTTCGATCGAAGTTCTATTGAAAACTGGGTAGTGGGTTTGAATGACACCGGCGGGGAGACCAATACAGGTGGTCGAATACTAAAACTTCGTGACAAACTAACTGAGACATTCATTTGCACCTATGGCGATGGTGTTGCCAATGTGAACATTCATGATCTAATCGAATTTCATCGTATGCATGGAAAAATTGCTACAGTAACGGCTGTCCATCCTTCGGCAAGATTTGGCTCGATTGAGATTGCAAAGGATGGGATGGTTTCCACTTTCGCCGAAAAACCAGTTTCAAACCAATGGGTCAATGGTGGTTTTTTTGTGTTTAATCCAAAGATTTTTGATTATCTCTCATTCGACTCAATTTTGGAAAGAGGGCCGCTTGAGCGTCTAACTCAAGATTCTCAGTTAATGGCATGGCAACATCATGATTTTTGGCATCCAATGGACACAATTCGAGATGCCGAGCATTTAAATGAACTTTGGGATAAGGGGAGTGCCCCATGGAAACTTTGGTAGACCAACTTAAATCTACTTACGCCGGGAAACGAATTCTTGTAACCGGACACAATGGTTTTAAAGGTTCTTGGTTAGTCGCTCTGCTAAATCATCTCGGTGCCGAAGTTCATGGAATATCTCTGGGGATCGCAGAAAACTCTCCTTTTCAAAGTTTTCATTTGAGTGGTTCTCATGCAAATCATGTACAAGACATAAGTGACTTTAAAAATTTAGATAACCTCATTAAAGTTATTAATCCTGAGCTTGTTTTCCACTTAGCTGCTCAAGCTCTGGTTCTGGATTCCTATGTAAGACCAAGAGAAACTTTTGAAGTAAACGTTCAAGGAACAGCAAATGTTCTTGATTCAACAATAGGCACAAGAAGTTTGGGAGTGATAGTTTCCACCACTGACAAGGTGTATAAGAATAACAACGGCGGAATCCATTTTGTTGAAACGGACGAACTTTGGGGACATGATCCGTATTCCCTTAGTAAGACAGGTGCTGAACTCGTTGTGTCTGCATGGAGAAATTTATCTACAAGTGAAAATTGGAAACTTGTAACGGTACGTGCAGGAAATGTTATTGGACCTGGTGATAGATCCATGAATCGATTAATGCCTGATTTGATTCGTGGGTTCCATGGGGGAACTCCAGTGACAATCAGAAACCCAGGTTCTATTCGACCTTGGCAGTATGTGATTGATCCGTTAATCGGGTACTTAATTGTTGGCGGGAGAATCCTAAATTTTCTGCCTGTTTCAAATTCTTATAATTTTGGTCCTGCTCCAAGTCAGTTCGCCAGTGTAAATGATTTGGTTGACTTGTTTAAAAGTCGCACATTAATCTTGACTCAAATTATTCAAGATGAATCAGGCAAGGAATCTGAGGTTCTTAAGCTCAATTCTGAACTCGCAAAGGACGAACTTTTCTGGGAATCAAACACAGATCTGTCCGAATGCATTGACTATATAATTAAATTTGAATCTAGTGACATCAGTTCTTCTTCTATGTATTCACACATCGAAGAATTTCTCTTAAAGTTGGGTTAATCGCTCATTCAAAGCCTGCATAATCTCGTGATCAGTTCTAGTATTCCCAACAATAGATTTACATCTATATGAAACTATTCTACTTAAATCGGATTTAGTAAGTCTTTTTACAGATTCGGCAGAGTGTAATGTGAAGTTATCTATCTTTGTAAACTTCGTATAGCTCAAGTTGACTAACCTTCCCATGGCAATATCCTCAATTAGCCAGTGTTTGTAGTTACTTGAGTTGTTAACGATGTACTCAACGACATCTCTACTAAACACTCGGAAGCTACCCTGTTGATACTGCATATCCCCAGATTCCTCAATTCTTCCGCCAACAAAGCTCTTTTGTTCCGCGTCAGTTAAATGCTCGGCTAACTTCCTTAAATTGATGTATGAACTTGTTATTGTGGTAACCAAATAGTCGTAATCTTCATCGAGAGAAGCTCTAAACGCAGCTAAGTTCTTGACACCCTGCAGGAGTAGAGAGTCTGGCATTTGAACTGTCCAAGAATCGGGTTCCCCGGGTGAAACAGACTTGATAACCGAAGGCTTGATTTTCTTTATTGGAAATATAGTTTTAAACCCGGCTTCAACACCAAGTGAAAGATAAGCAACAAAACGATTTTGGGACCATCGCTTGAAATATATACTCTGATCTAATCCTAACAACTGGTTTGGGATCGCTTTCCCAAATACATTTACTATTTTTATTGCTGAATCCTGTGACATCCAAGTCTTAATTTGTCCTTCTCGGAGTATCGTGAGCCAGGGTTCGTAAGGCCCATGAATCACACAGATTAGGATCTTGACCGGGCTTTTCCCTAAATGCATAAGGGTAAACATATCGGCTAAACTTATTTTGTTCACTGTATTGGAGAGACCGTGTTTCGAGAGTTTATCTACAGTTTGAAGATTTCTTCCTATGGGATTTATCGAGTTTTTCGGGATCAGCAACGGCTCATAAGATCAAGCAACTCCTCATTGAAGCCGCATTTTCCAATGAAAAAAAGAGTTTATGTTTACACAGACTTCTCTTCAACAGCGGGAACGGCATCCGGACACTATTTTCACCAGGATCTCTACATGGCAAGGAAGATTTTTGAAAACATGCCTAAGGAACATTACGATTTAGGTTCGAGAATTGATGGATTTATTGCTCATCTTGCAGTTTTTTTAAGTGTTCAAGTTTTTGATATCCGTAATCTCACAACCAGTGCAAAAAATATCCATTTTAGACAACTCGATATCATGGACGTTGAGGCAGTTTCTCAAATTCCCAAAGTTAGTTCACTATCTTGTCTTCACACCATCGAACATTTTGGACTCGGAAGGTATGGAGATGAGATTAATTTTGATGGTTGGTATGTAGGTCTAAAGAATTTGGCAAGTCTATTGGAAGTTGGAGGGCTTTTTTATTTAAGCACTCCGATCTCCCATGATCAACGAATAGAGTTCAACGCTCATCGTGTATTCGATCCTTTGTACTTGAGCAATATCCTATTGGAAGATTTTGATATTTTGGAAATGGCGATGGTAGGTGATGATGGCGAACTTCGCATTCACGTCGACTTCACTAATGCAAATAACAGTTCTGCTATTTTGGACCGCTACGCCTGCGGCCTTTGGGTGCTTAGAAAGAAATGAGCGTAAATTCTATTGGTTAGTATTTCTACAATTATTCCAGTGTACCTAGGCTCGGGCTTGCCAACGGAATATCTGGAGCAAGCTGTTCGTTCTGCTCTAAACCAAACGCATTTACCTTGTGAGATTGTTTTATCGGACGACACTACCGGGAATGAAGTTGCAAAATGGCTCGAAGGTTTTGAGGGAAATGGCAAAACGCCGATTCTACATGTAAGAAACACTAAACCGAGAGGGGTCTCATCGAATTCAAATTTTGGAGCTAGTCATTCCACTGGTGATTTCATCCATTTCCTGCACGCGGATGACTTTATTTTTAACCCGAATGCTTATGCGGATGCACTCACTGAACTCCTTAAGCACAATCAGAATTGGCTACTTTTTTCGGGCCAAACCGGTGAAGGTGTCACGATTCCTAGTATTCAAGATCTGAATTTGTTTGGTGTGAATTCTGTTGGTGGCCCATCTGCAATTTTTGTTAAGCGAGAAGCTTTTATTGGTTTTGATGAAAACTTATCCATGTTGATGGATATCGATTTTTTGATCAAGATGTTTGAGACTTTTGGTTCACCCATTATTTCATCGGGTGTAAGCATCATTTATGGCTCTGGATCATGGCAAATTCAGCAGAATACTTCAAGAGCCAAAGTCAACTCAGAATTAGAGCATCTGTGGCAATCCGGATCCATTGATATTTCAACTTTTTATCAACTAATTGCGATGGAAAGTGCATGGGACTTAAAGAGAGATGCGTTGACATTTTTGTGGAAGACATCACGAATCGACGCTTTTGACTATTTCCGATATAGGATTCGAGTAGAGTTCATGGCCTTCATGCGAAGGATAATAAACCGTTACAATAAAGGTACTTAGCAGACGTCAGAAGGGTGTTATGAAAACTGTCCTAATCACTGGTGTTGCAGGTTTCATGGGAAGTCATTTAGCCGACTCTTTCTTAGAACATGGGTTTCATGTTAAGGGTATCGATAATTTGATTGGCGGCTATAAATCAAATATTCCGGAAAAAGTTGAATTTAGAGAAGCAGATGTAGGTGATTTGAATGCCATTCAAGATTTTTTTGTGGATGTTGATCTAGTCGTACACACCGCATGTACCGCCTATGAAGGATTGTCAGTTTTTTCACCAGCCTTGGTTACGCGAAATACTTTTCATATAACAGCTACAGCCCTATCAGCGTCTGTATCTGCGGGAGTTTCGAAGTTCGTCTATCTCTCATCGATGGCTCGATATGGAGAACAAGAGGTAGTCCCTTTCATCGAGACCCAACAACCTAAGCCACAGGATCCATATGGAATTGCTAAATACTCCTCAGAACTTCTTGTACGAAATGTCTCAGAGACGCATGGTATGGAATTCGTCATTCTAGTTCCACATAACATAATTGGACCGCGACAAAAATATGATGATCCTTTCAGGAATGTTGCCTCAATCATGATAAATCGAATGCTACAAGGTAAGCAACCGATTATTTATGGAGATGGAAATCAAAAAAGGTGCTTTTCTTTTATGCGAGACGTTACAGAACCGATTATGCGTGCTTGTTTCAATGAAATAGCAAATGGCGCGGTCATTAATATAGGTCCTGATGACGAGTTTATTACGATTAATCAGCTAGCTACTGAAATTGCTAAAATTTTGGAATTTGAACTGGATCCTATCTATATGCCTGGCAGACCTCAGGAAGTTAAGGACGCCAATTGCAGCGCAAACCTGGCTAGGAATCTGCTTGATTACGAACCAAAAACATCACTTATAGATGGTTTGTTGGAACTGGCTACTTGGATCAAATCCGAGGGTCCTCGGGATTTTGATTACAAACTACCAATCGAAATCATCAGTGAGAAAACTCCGAAAACTTGGACGCAAAGATTAATTTAGTATCTTGAGTTTATTCCTTGATGAGAGTTATCTGATGACGAGTTAGCCCCTCGACATTCCACCCAAGCATAACCAATCCATTCAAGATTCGTCGCAATTCAATATATGCAATAATCTTTTTTACAATTCTTTTGAATCCCAGATGAAACAGAAACTCAGCTTGAAATATTATGACCTCGAATTCAAGAGGCTTTTCTAAAAACTTCATAAGAATTTCTCTCTCTGCACCTTCAATGTTTAGCCGCAATACGCGAGGGAGCCGGCTGGCATTGATATTCTTTTCCTCGGCAATTTCCCATAGAGAACGTATATCAAGTTTTTCAACACTTTCCTGGTGCAGATCAAAAATATCTACGATTGAAATATTTTCTCCTGTATAACGGAAAAATCCAGACCGATCCCACAGCCCGTAATTCTCAACGACAGCAGAAGTGTCGCGGAATTGCTCCGTTGAAACCAAAAAGCATTCCAAATGGGGTTCAAATCCGGTGACTTGATATCCTCGCGTAGACATTTCATATTCAAAAGATGAATCTCGCCCGAGGCCAACCCCCCAAATGCTTCCTTTTTTATCGAGTAATTCCCTTGGAAACCAATATCCTGAATACTTATTGCCAATGAATTCCAAGGTAAATCTTTGTTTTTTTTGAAATTCCGTTAAGAGCATCTTCCGAAAGCATTGATTTTGAATCTCGAACAATTTTGACTTCACATCTTTGATCAAGATTGATGATGGTTTTTTCTTCTCATCTTTGTCAATTCCTATTTGACCTTCTTTTTTATCTGTAATAGATCCCGGCTGGAGAGCCTTTTTCAGATACCGGATAGGAGACGGCGACTGTTCCTTGATCCACTTGAGATAGTGAATTGAGGATTTAAGTCTAGAAGCTAGAGAAATTCTAATATCTTCTCGCACATAAAGAGCATCTCCCCAGCCTTGATTCTTCTTCCACCGAGTTGCTGCTCGCTTGAATCCATTTATTCTGAGGAAATCGTCTATTTCATTAATTTTTGAGCACCCCAAGTATACTTCTCTTTTGTTCACTTCTGTGTAAATCCATTTTACTTTAGAAAAAAGGGAACCTAGCCCCTTAAGCGCTTCAAGTTCAACACCTTGTATGTCAAGATTTAGAAAATCAAATTCAATTGAGTCATCAATTAAATCCTCTAGGGTGCTAGTTACAACTTTATAAGTACAAGTGACCTCTATTTCTGGGTAGTATTTTTTGTGAGTTCCAAATTCTAGTAAACTTGAAGATTGAGTATTATTTGATACATTAAAGTCTAGAACCATACCCGAGGTTCCCCAAACAGTTGCATTGATTACTAGGTTACTAATTGGTTCTAGTTTGCTAACTAATTCAGTGGCCAAATTTGATTGTGCCTCTATCCAAACTACTTTCCCCCAATTATTGAGGGTGTAGTCGGCGGACTCCTCAGCTAAATGGGCCCCTACGTGCAGCACACCTTTTGGTTTTACATTCCAAATATTTGTTAAACTTCCAACACTAATGAGCATTGACTTAATCTACACTAGCAAGAATTCAGTGTGGTCCGGTTTTGGGGTAATAAGGAGTTAACCCAGGAGCGGAAAGACCCAAACCCAGGTTTGCATTTGGTCAGAGCGACGTAGCCAAGCGGGGGAGCTTTCACGCATGTGGCTTACTTACTGAAACAAACTTTTTATACTGTCACCCAAATTATAACTCGCTGTGAATCCTACGATCCTGGAAATCAAATTAACATCGGCACACAAGAATCCAGAATCTCCTGCGCGTCGCGTGGATTCAATTACTTCTAAATTCTCTTGCTTGAATGAAGCACTTACAAATTCGATAACTTGTCTAACGGATGCACCTCTTCCAGTTCCAACATTCATAACAAGAGGCAGTTTTTCCCCAAAATTCGTTGACATTAAATGTGCTTTAGCCACATCTCTCACATCAACATAATCACGAATACAGGTACCATCAGGTGTCGAGTAGTTGGTTCCGTAGATAACCGGCGCTTCTCCAGCCTTAAGTTTAGTCATCACAATAGGTACGAGGTTGTCAACTGAATTATCCATTAACTCAGATGCCGCTGTACCAATTACATTGAAGAAGCGAAGTGAAGCTCCATAATTGCCTGGATGTTTAAGGTACTTACTCACCACCTCTTCGGCGGCTAGTTTTGAAGCACCGTATGGGGAAATAGGATTTTTAGGATCGTCTTCCCTGAGGGGATTTGAGTGATCAGGTGAGCCATAAACAGCAGCGGTAGAAGAAAAGATTAAGTTATGGATTTTATGCTTAATAAGTAATTCAAGCATCTTGCTTGTTGCACCAAAATTAACCTCAAAGTATTCATTGGGCTTATCTATGGATTCACCCACGGCCTTCAGTCCTGCGGTGTGAATAACTCCGTAGGGCGAATAGTCAAGTAGAACTTCTTCTAATTTAACATAGTCTCGAATGTCTGCAACGATTAATGGAATTTCTTTTCCGTATTTTTCATTCAAATACTCAATTCGTGATTCAAGTCCACGATATAGCGAGTCATAAACAACCACGTCTTTACCATTAGCTAAGAAAACATCTGCGATGTGTGCGCCAATATAACCTGCACCACCTGTGATTAGCCATTTCTGTGGAGTATTCATAACTCAAGTATAGGTATTCAAATGTGGGACTGTAAGAAAAAGTGGGCCCAGACGGGCTCGAACCGTCGACCCACGGATTAAAAGTCCGTTGCTCTACCGACTGAGCTATAGGCCCCACTGCAGCATCGCCGCGAGGTGTAATGCTACTGGAATAATTGGACTTGAATTAACGGCCTTTTGCTGCGCGGCTAAGGCGGTCTCGAATAGCTATGGCAATTCCATTTCCTTGAGGTTGGGAAATAACCACTTTTTGCAATCCCTTTTCATCCGCCGCCCTAAGCGATGTATATAGAACATGAGCGAACTCCTCATTATTTTTCGGGCTCGCTAATCGAATGACGCCTTCCGGCGTTGGCAATTCTGCAAGTGCAATAAATCCTTGACCTGCGATTGGAGATTTATCCAAAAGTACCGTTGCTAATGGTGAGTAATGACTCTCTAAAGATCCACTAACTCGGATTTCGAAAGATTTATTAATGCCCACTTCGGAGGCTAGCGCCATACCTGTGACTTCGACAATCATCTCTTCAGTGGTAGCACCTGGCCGCAGAATACGAGGTCTCTCCCCGGTGCAATCGATGATGGTTGATTCGACGCCAACACTTGACGCACCGCCATCAATGATTAGATCACCCTTTGCCAGGTAATTACTTAATTCTGCAGAAACGGCACTTGCCGTGGTTGGCGAAACTTGTCCAAATCGATTCGCACTCGGTGCGGCTATTGCTGAATCCGAAGTTTTCTCGAATTCCGAAATAAGCGCCAAAGCAAGTGGGTTACTTGGAATACGCAAGCCGACCGTGTCTTGCCCACCAGTAATGAAATCTCCGACCAAATCTGTTCGATTTAGGATTAATGTCATGGGGCCAGGCCAAAAGTTTCTTCCTAATGAGATTGCGTAATCAGGAATCCCAGAGGCCCATTTTCCAATTTGATTAATTGAGGAGATGTGAACAATTAATGGATGATCGGTTGGACGTCCCTTTACGTCGTAGATGCGCTTGACGGCATCAGGATTTCTTGCATCTGCACCTAACCCATAAACAGTCTCGGTCGGAAAAGCAACTAAGTGGCCAGCCTTTAAAGCTGCGGCAGCGTTACGAATGGTGTCAGCAGTGCAATTCGACAGAAATGGCGAGTTAATCATCAGGTGAGCAATTATCCACTGTTTTGCGAGAAGATGTAGCCATGGAATCAGCCAAGCCAGTTAAAGTAATGCAGATTATTGCCCGCATGAACGTGGGTGGTCCAGCTGTATTGGTTGCTGATTTAGTGAGGAACCTTGATATTCAACGGTTTTCAACCTTATTGGTCACCGGGTATTGCGATGAGAATGAGTCGGATTATCTAGAGGAGGTTGTACAGGATGTCTTTGCGATTCGGGTTCCTGGCCTGGGTCGATCAGTATCTCTTCTTAAGGATTTGACTGCCTTCTTTCACCTATTAAAGGAGATTAGAAGATTCAAGCCTGATGTCATTCATACCCATACTGCAAAGGCTGGGGTTCTGGGTCGGATAGCAGGGTTGATTGCACGACCTCAGGCGAAAAGAGTTCATACATTTCATGGCCATTTGCTGCATGGGTACTTTAGCCCGAGCAAAACTCGGCTACTCATTCTTTTGGAAAAAGTTCTTGAGTTAATCACACACAGATTTATTGCAATCGGCAATACTGTAAGAAATGACTTAGTACTTGCTGGCATAGGTCGAGATTCTAAGTTTGAGGTGATCTACCCGGGTTTGCAGGATCTTGATAAATATCCCAAAGCTGCAGCGCGAGCTACTTTGGGTCTGAATCCCAGCAAAAAGTATCTAGTCTTTGTTGGCCGATTAACAACAATCAAACGCCCTGAGCGATTGCTCGATCTGGCACGAGCCTTAATGGACAAGCATCCAGAGTGCTGGTTATTGATCGCTGGCGCTGGAGAGTTGCTGGAAGCACTGTGTTTACAAGCCGCTAGAGAAGAACTACCAATAACTTTTCTTGGGTGGAGAAAAGATATAGGGATGATTCTCTCTGCCTCGGATATTGCTGTCTTGTGTAGTGACAATGAAGGTATACCGCTTACTTTGATTCAAGCATCTCAGGCTGGTTTGCCAATAGTAAGCACCGATGTTGGTTCTGTTAGCGATATCGTGATCAGTGGTACTACAGGCTTCTTAACTGAAGTCTCGTCAAAGGGCTTAATTGAAGGTGTTTCTAGACTTCTAGAGGATCCTGCGCTTGGTCAGGCCTTTGGAAAAGCTGGACAAGAAAGAGCACGCGAGTTTTTCTCTTCACGCGCAATGATAGAGCATCACCAAAGATTGTATTCACATTCGCTTTAAGTGGCTTTCTTGGTCAATTCTCAGTCAATAGTAGATACTTAATGCATGAAACTTACAAAACTTCGCACAGTCCTTACCGCAGTAACAGTCGCAGCCGTTGCAGGTGTGGTCGCTCTTGCGATCCCAGCAAATGGTGCGGGCACCATAGATAACCGCTTTATCACCGTCACAGGTGTTGGCACGATCTCTGTTGTTCCAGATGCGGTTCGCTTCAACGCAACTGTTTCAACGGTTGGTTCAATAAATACTGCAGCCCTATCTACTGCATCAAAATCTGCAGCAGCTGTCCGTGCAGCTTTGCTCAAAGCAGGAATTGCAACAAAGGACATTCGTTCAGCAAATATCAGTGTCTACCCTGAATACAACTGGACACAAGAAGCAGGAACAAAGATCACTGGCTACCGCGCATCACAATCTTTTGATGTTCTAATTCGCACAGCTTCAAAGGCCGGCAGCATCATCGAAGCAGTCGTCACCGCCGGAGGCGATGCGGTTCAGCTTGGTGGTGTAATGCCAACAACTCTTCACCCATCAGCTGCAACAGAGGATGCACGCGCAGCAGCTGTAGCAAATGCAAAGTCAAAAGCAACTTCATATGCAAAGCTTCTTGGAACATCAATTGGCAAAGTGCTTTCACTTGAAGAGCAATCTTCACCTGTGTACTCATCCCCATTTCCAATGGCAAAGGCCGAAGCTGCAGATACAGCGGTCCAGATTGATCTAGGCGAGCAGGATGTAACAGTGACAATTACTGTTCGTTGGGCTCTCAACTAAGCCACACACAGTTCAACAAGATAGCCATTAGCCCGTTTATCCGGCGGCTAATGGCTTTTTTGTGCTTATAAAAGCCATTTGGTCGCACACCTTTTCACGGGTAAGATTGCCAAGCCTTAGAACGTCCCCATCGTCTAGGGGCCTAGGACATCGCCCTTTCACGGCGGTAACACGGGTTCGAATCCCGTTGGGGGCACGCAAGAAAAGTAGTAAAGATGTATCGGCTTTAAGGTTACATAAGAGCCACTTATGTTTATCAATCTCTTAAGGCCCGGTAGCGCAGTTGGTTAGCGCGCCGCCCTGTCACGGCGGAGGTCGCGGGTTCAAGTCCCGTCCGGGTCGCAAAGGTTTTGGTGTCGT